>Ga0181601_10000577_pt1 | contig 29952 bp, 35 predicted proteins | sample 041ome_8_FD_133020 | JGI IMG/M metagenome (GOLD analysis project Ga0181601, IMG submission 133020) | Coastal salt marsh microbial communities from the Groves Creek Marsh, Skidaway Island, Georgia - 041407BS metaG (megahit assembly) | ecosystem: Environmental > Aquatic > Marine > Intertidal zone... | reverse complement strand
CCCAATAATAATTAAAAGAACTAAGAGCCGATGGAGGGACTCGAACCCACGACCTGCTGATTACAAATCAGCTGCTCTAGCCAGCTGAGCTACATCGGCTTTTTGAATTTGGTTTCCCAAAATCGAATGCAAATTAAATGCTATTTTTCATGGTTTCAAAAGAAAAAATTAAAAATCGTATTTAGGCTCTTATTTTTTCTTTTCGTCGCTTTAAAATTCGCTCTGCACTTTGGGCTGCAGTATGGATGGCCTCCTCAAAGGTGCGGCATATTTTCTTGACTACGATGTCATCTCCAGGGATAGATATTTTAAGCTCTGCCCATTTATTTATACCATCTGTACTGTTCTCTACCTTAGTAAAAACAAACACTTCTAAAATTTGGTTGTGAAATAAGGCGAGCTTCTCAATTCGCTCCTTAGAAAATTCTTTGAGTTTTGCGTCTGCTGTAAAATTGACAGCCCGAAAGTGAATGGTCATCATATATTCTAATTTTAAAGGTTATTCTTTTTTTCTCTAGGATGTGCTTTTTTATAGACTTCCTGAATTTTTGACATACTGCTGTGGGTATAATGTTGAGTTGCAGCGATACTGCTGTGCCCTAAAAGCTCTTTGATCGCATTTAGTCCCGCCCCTTGATCCAATAAATGACTCGCGAAACTGTGCCTCAAGACGTGTGGACTTTTTTTAATTTTTGTTGTGGTCTGACTGAAATATTTTCGTACCGTTTGATACACGAAATCTTCGGTGAGCTTCTTCCCTTTAGAAGATACAAAAAAATAGGTTCCAGCTCTTTCCACACCCTCTTGATCCAAGGTGTGGTTAAAAACGCGCATTTGACTGCACATTTGGGGTAAAAGGGGAACTCTTCGTTCTTTATTTCGTTTCCCTAAAACCTTCAATACTCCTGAAGAGAGGTCCACATTATTGGTTTTTAACTCGATAAGTTCACTTCTTCGAATTCCTGTGTAGTAAAATAAATTCAAGATCGTTTTTTCAAGTACGCCGGTATAACTGTCAGGAAAAAAATCACCTTCCAAAACCGCAATAACTTCTTGTTCTGAAAAAGGCAAGGGAACCTTGGAAGCCATTTTTAAGGCTTTGTGTTCTTTTAATGGAGAAACCTCTACACTGCCAATACGGACTAAAAATTTGTAATACGATCGCAAAACAGAAAGTTTGCGATTCACCGTTCTTGTGCTGTTGCCCTGCTTGATAAGATCGACTATCCAAGATCGTATTTCGCCATAACTGACTCCCTCGAGGTCTTGAGTTCCAGCAGGAGTATTGGCGATAAATTCTTGAAATGCCTCTAAATTGGACTGATAGGCTTTATGAGTATGAAGGGAATACTTTTTCTCGTACAGCAAATAGTCTAAAAAGGGTTTAACGGGCATAAAAAAACGTTATTCCATAAATTTAAAAAATTCATTGAACAACGTTGTTAAAAATATTAAAAAAAAAGCCTAGATGGACTCGTTATCTCGAAGATGTTGAATGTACTGCGCTTTTTGTATTTTTTGTCTGTTGATGACAGAAGGTTTTACAAACTGTTTTCGAGCGCGTAATTGACGCATCCCTCCAGTTTTATCGAATTTTCTTTTGAAACGCTTTAATGCGCGATCGATATTTTCTCCGTCCTTAATGGGTATAATTAACATAAAATGGCACCTCCTTTCATAATGGTTGCAAATATAGAAAACTTATTGAGAGCAACCTTACATTTACTTTTTTTGTTTTAAAACTTTGAAGCTTTGACAATTCACTTGATTTTCAGCTGAAGAAAGACTACAAAATCTGAGAAAACAACCCCAGATTTGTGAGCTTGATCCCGTTTATTCTAAAATCTTACGGGCGATGACCAGCCTTTGGATTTCACTGGTTCCCTCTCCGATGGTACACAGTTTAGAATCTCTGAAAAATTTCTCTACAGGAAAGTCTTTAGTAAACCCATACCCGCCGTGAATTTGTACCGCTTCATTGGCTACGTTGACACATACTTCAGAAGCATACAATTTTGCCATGGCTCCTTGTTTGGTCACGTTTAAATTTTTGTTTTTCATTTCAGCTGCCTTTTGAGTAAGCAATGTAGCCGCTTCGATCTGAGTCGCCATATCGGCTAGCTTAAATGAAATCCCCTGAAAACTACTGATGGACTTGCCAAATTGTTTGCGCTCTTTGGAATAGGATAGGGAAGCCTGGTAAGCTCCTTTAGCTACGCCAAGGGAGAGTGCCGCAATTGAAATCCGACCTCCATCCAAAATTTTCATGGACTGAATAAAGCCGTCACCGACAGGTCCAAGTCTATTTTCATCGGGTATTTTACATTGATCAAAAACCATTTCCGCAGTCTCTGATGCTCGCATACCAAGTTTGTTTTCCTTTTTTCCTGCATAAAAACCAGGGGTCCCTCGTTCTACAACAAAGGCGGTCATTCCGCGATTATCTCCTTTTTCTCCATTACGAGCAATCACTACGGCAATTTCTCCTGAGATCCCATGGGTGATAAAGTTTTTGGTCCCGTTCAAAACCCAAAAATCACCTTCTTTTTTGGCTGTAGTGGTCATTCCTTTGGCGTCAGAACCCGTGTTGTGCTCCGTTAAGCCCCAGGCGCCTATCGATTTCCCTGAACACAAATCGGGCAACCACTTCGATCGTTGCATTTCATTTCCAAAAGCATAGATGTGATTGGTGCAAAGTGAATTGTGTGCTGCGATAGATAAACCGATAGAAGGGTCAACGGTTGATATTGTCTGAATAAGCGTTACGTATTCGTGATACCCCATGCCAGATCCCCCGTATTCTTCGGGTATAAGCATCCCCATAAATCCTAAACCTGCAGCTTTTACAAAAAGTTCTCTTGGAAAAAATTGGGCTTCATCCCACTCCATTACCTTGGGTTTTATGTATTGGACTGCAAAGTCTCGTGCAGCTTCATAAACCATTCTTTGGGTGTCCGAGATTTTGATTTCAGCTTGGGTTTCAAAATCGATCATAGCGTAATTTTTAATGCAAATATAGTTTTATTCTCTCGAGTTTGTTTGGGTAATTTACGAAAAGTTCAGACAGAATCGAAAGGGTAATCCCATTATTTTGTGTTCGATAACTTACAATTTTTCGTGCATCTTCCTCATCCAGATAAGGCAAATCCCTCAACTCTTTGAGTGTTGCTTTATTGAGGTCCAACTTCTGTATAGAAGGAGGGGTTTGAATCTCAAACCGCTGGAGCAATCTTGCTACCACCAGGCTGTCCAGCCCATACACCTCATAACACTGGTCGATAGTTGAAAAACCAGATAATCGTTTTCGGTATTTCAGTATTCGTTGAGAAAGCACAGGTCCAATGCCGTTGATTTTTTCTAAAGAAGCAGCAGTTGCGGTATTTAAATCCTGCTTTTGCAAGGGTCTTTTTTTAACGGTTGTTTTATAAAAGTTCGGAAATCGAAATTGGGATTCTAAAACTTTTAAAAGACTGTCGGAAACGGCCGTCACTTGTTGAAATTCCTCAATGGAATTAACAAAACGACCCTGAGCTCTATGCTCCATGAGCCGATCATAAGCTTGCGTTGGAATCCCCAGCCGATAGGCTCGGTAATCGGTCAAATAATTGGGGTTGTAGGTAAAGGACTGGACCCTAGGCTCTTTTTGATTCGACTCAAGAGGTTTCAATAGAAGTTGGAAATCTGCATATCGATCCTGAATCTGCCCTTCTGTTATGCGTTCAGCATCAGAGAGTCGTAGTGCAGGGATTAGAAAAAGAAAATTCAAGAGTAATAGCAAGGCTCCTCTTTGTGATTTTGAAAGCACAATCGGGAACTTCTCTGGCATACTATCCTTTTTTCATTCCTGCAATTGCAGTCAGATAACTGTTTAATTCTTCACGAACCCTAGGGAACAAGAGGAGCAGTCCTACCATGTTCGGGAAAACCAATGCCAATATCATGGCGTCAGAGAAAGCCCAAACCGAAGACATGTCCCCTGCCGCTCCAATCACGATAAACAGTAAGAATAAACCTTTGTAAGTCAACTCAGAAACTTTACTCTTTCCAAAAATATACATCCAGGATTGAAGGCCGTAATAGGACCACGAGATCATGGTTGAAATTGCAAAAAGGACAACGGCTATGGTCAAAAAGGGACCTGAAAAAGCAATGTATTTTGAAAAGGCCGCTGCCGTAATTCCAGATCCTTCTGCTGGCACACCGTCGATCATCACGACACCTCCTACGCCGCCGTAATCAAAAACGGTATTGTCTCCATTAAAAATGATGATTACCAAAGCTGTCATCGTACAGATCACAACCGTATCGATAAAGGGCTCGAGTAGAGCAACAAGTCCTTCGGAAGCTGGGTAATTGGTTTTTACTGCCGAGTGGGCAATGGAAGCGGAACCTGCTCCTGCCTCGTTAGAAAAAGCGGCACGCCGAAACCCTGTAATCAATACCCCCAACAAACCTCCAAGTCCAGCTTGAGGATTAAATGCTTGGTTGAAAATCATACCAAAGGCGTCGTCAACAAAGCTAAAGTTAGTCAGTATAATATAAAGACAAGCGATGATATACATCAGCGCCATAAGCGGCACTACTTTTTCGGTAACCGCTGCAATTCGTTTAATTCCTCCGATAATGATGATCCCTACAAGAATCATCATCAAGACTCCAATAATCGTTCGGGCACTTCCTCCTGTCATCCCAAATGAGCCGACCAATTGCATGGCTGCTTGATTGGATTGGGCTGCATTTCCTCCACCAAACGAGGCACCCACACAAAGGAATGCAAAAATTCCCGCAAGCACTTTTCCTAAGGTTGCAAAACCCCTTTCCTTTAATCCTTTCGTCAAATAATACATCGGACCTCCATATACGGTTCCATCTTCTCCGATATCCCTATATTTTACCCCCAGGGTACATTCAACAAATTTGGTGGACATCCCTAAAAGCCCGCATAAAATCATCCAAAAAGTAGCTCCCGGACCCCCCACGGCTATGGCCAAAGCAACACCCGCTATATTTCCATTTCCAACCGTTCCCGAAACCGCTGTAGCAAGTGCTTGAAAGTGACTCACTTCCCCTTCCTTACTTTCGTCAGAAATTGTTCCCTTAATATCTCCCGCTATAGCCAGCTCAGGATTCCCTGCTTCGTGATGATCGATACTGTCGTATTTTCCTCGAACGGTATTGATGGCAGTAGGAAATCGACGCACATTGACAAACCCAAAATAAAGGGTAAAAAACAAGGCCCCTCCTACGAGTAAGATGATGATGGTTGGAACTTCTGTCCCTAAAAAGTTGTGAAGTATCAAACCTTCCCACCAATTTGCAATTGGAGTAAACGCCTCATTGATTCGTTCATCCAACCCTTTTTCTTGAGCAAAGGCAGGAAGCGAACTAAAGGCAAATAAAAGGAGAAAGAAATTAAATTTTTTGTGATTGAAAAGATTCATAAGGATCTATATAGCGTTTAGGACGTCAAGATGCAAAAAAGGGAAGGAAAAACAAACTAATCCAACTGAAACATTTGGTTTAATTTTTTTATGGCATCTCGAGTACCGAGAATGATGAGTTTCCCCTCGGACTCCAAAACCATGTGTGCATCGGGATTGATATATTGCTTTCCCTTTGCATCCCGATAACCAATTACATTACAATTCGTGTGTTTTCGCAACTCCATTTCAGCTAAGGATTTATTTTGAAATTTTTGGGGGATGGCGTTTAATTTCAGCTCCTCAACATTCGGACTGGTCTCTTCTTGCCACCAATCCAATGCACTTAAAAAATGAATCAAATCCGGAACGGTAAGCAATGCCGCCATATAATCTCCACCAATTTTATCTGGCATAATGACATGGTTGGCTCCTGCTAAAGCTAATTTGGTTTGGTTGCGCTCCTCGGAAACACGACTTACAATCACGATATCCTTCTTTAGTTGCCTTGCCGATAGAACCACAAAGAGATTGTCTGCGTCATCGGGTAGGGCACAAATTAAATTTTTTGCTCGTTTTATGCCAACGGCTTCCAACACCTCATCCGAAAGCGCACTCCCTTTGTAAAACAAGAGGTCTTTTTCATTTTCAGCGATGAGTTCTTCATTCGTTTCCACCACCACAAAGGGTTGTTGGTGTTTTTTTAACCGCTTTACGGCTTGCCGACCATTCCGTCCGAATCCACAGACAATAGTATGCTCATTTAATTCATTTATCATTCCTCTATTTTTTTTTGTTTCCAACTTTTTACACTCCAACCTAAGGCCAAATGCTCCACAATAAATCGAAAGGCTATGGCAACGATCATAAATCCAAGAAGAATAAAAAATATCGCAAAAGACCTTCCGGAAGTGGACAATTCCCTAACCTCTCCATAACCCACAGTACTCAACGTGATTACCGATAAATACAAGGCGTCAAAAAGGGAGTAGTCTGTTTCGATGAAATAAAAACCCAAGGTGCCGAATAGCAGTACGAAAAGTAGCAGCGTAAAAGCTCGAGTAAGTGGGGATCTAAAAAAATGCATTTTTAATTATAGGTCGAAAACAGAACTTCTTTTTGTGTAAATCATGTCCTTGAGTTTTATCCAAAAGGCAAGAATGAGGTAAAGTAAAAATCCTCCGATTAGGGTAGTGAACGAGGCATAGATAAAAAATAGCCGGACACTTTTAACCTTCATCCCCAAAACATCTGCCATACGGGTACACACGGCAAATCCATTTCTTTCAAAAAACAGTCGAACGGGTGTGGATTTTTTCATAAAATCAAAGTTACTTTTTTTCAAGTAAAGTGCCTCTTGTTTTCAAGAGGACTTCATCAATTCAAAACCCACTTGACAGGAAAGGCATTTTTTTGGAATGCAATAATTTTTGTACAAATGGAGCAAGGACTGACTTCCCACAGCATTCAACTGCGGTATTTGATATTTTTTAAAGGTATTTAAAATCCGATTTTTTTCTGCCGGTACGGTTTCCGCCCATTCAAAAAGGGAGGTTTCTCCCGATTGTCCAGTGTATTTGGCATAGGCAAATCGAATGGGAATCAGGGTATTGATCAAGAGTAAATCAAAAAAACTGGAGCTGATTTTTTTAAGTTGGGGTTTACTCTTTAGACCGAAATTAAAATGAGTCGTCCAATAGGCACTCGCTGCAGTTGAAAAAAGGGAGTAGCAGGCTTTGGGTGTAGTTTGGCGCACCACGGCATCAAAAAGTGCGGGTGTTTTCACATAGATTTGGGCCAATTGAGCCATGCGAATCGTTGGAAAGTTTGCCGGTCTTAATCGAGCAAATTGCACCTTACTTTTGGCCGTTGCCTCCAGCATGTATTTGGTTTTAAAATAGGAATACTGTGTATGCAGCTCTTCCTGATAGCTACTTTTATAAGGAGGATCGAGCAAACCCAATTGTCCGAAAAAAAGGGCTTCTAAGTGTAGGGGGTCTTCCCGCAACTGAAGGACTCTTTTAAATGGGATCTGCAGTGCCATTTGATAAAATGCCAGACCGTTACAATTTAAACCAAACCCCTTGGAAAGCATCACAAATAAAACGGCTTCCCAATCGTTTTTCATTTGTTTTAAAAGGAAACGGACCTCCCCGACGCGTTGTTCCATCCGTTCCACAAAAAGTCGATCTTGAAAAGAAACCATCGGGCTTTTGAAAAATGTGAAATCTCCTTTTCGCAAGCAATAAATTTAGGCTTCTGGAGAAAGGAATTTTGATACTGATTCAAACTCGCCTTATCGACATAACAACTTAAATCTAAAGTAGGTATGGACTTCCCGCTGGGATAACTCACATCCATATCCGCATCCCAAACCACGTGTAAAATAACATTGTCATAGGCGCGGTCTTGATGGTGGCCGTGACGATACCAATCGGAAGCATTCAAATGCAATTCTACAGCCCCAGACCAGTACAACTGATCCAAATAAATTTTGGCTTCCAAAAAATCAGGCCCACCAAGCGTGTTGAGCTGTCCAGGAAAAAGGATCTGAATCGCCTGACCACAAGTCGTCCGCAATTCCGTTTTGGAAAATTTCTGAAAACGCCACAAATAGTGCAGTAGGGATTCTTTCATAAGTAAGCTTGGGGAAGCTGTAAAAAAAAAGGCTTAGGCTAACTCACCCTGCCATTCTAAAATTCCACCTAAAAGGTTATAACAATTTTCAATTCCTTGTTGTTTAAAGAGTTCACAAGCTTGTGCACTTCGTGCACCTGATCGACAGTAAACAAAATAGGTTTGTGATTTGTCTAATTCGTCCATACCAGACATAAAGCCTTGAGGATCGCGAATATCGAGTAATTGAGCATTGATTATATGACCTGCTTCATATTCCTCTGGAGTACGAACGTCAAGGATGATGCTGTCGGAAGCTTGAGCTTGTTGAGTCGTCCACTCGTGCTGGGATAAATCCATCGTTTTTTTTGGCTAATGTACAACAGCTAAGGATTTCAAACAAATCAAAAAAAAATTGGAATAGTGAATTTATTGTTTATATTTGTATCGACAAATGTTGTAGTTACAATTATTAATGACCTCTAAAAAATTAATTATTCATATCATCAAAACCAGTTGCGCTGTGAACGATCTTTTGGCTCTGGATTTAAAGCCTTTTGGCATCTCCTTACAACAATTCAATGTCCTTCGCATCTTGCGAGGTCAACAGGGAGTTGCTGCCAATTTATCAACCGTCCAAGAACGCATGGTGAACAAGATGAGTAACACCACCCGATTAATTGATAAGTTGATAGAGAAAAATTATGTGGAACGCACCGTTTGTGAAGAAAATAGAAGGAAAATAGAATTGTTTATCACTGAAGAAGGACTGTCCCTCTTAAAAGAAATCGATCCAATCGTAGATCGAACGGAAGAGAAGATGGTGGGTCATTTTTCGCAAGGTGAAAAAGAGATGTTTATTTCACTTCTCAATCAAGTAAATTTTAATTAAAAAAAACAAAAATTGTTATGAAAAAGAAAATGATTACCCTCGCACTTGTTTTAGTTGCGACATTGACATGGAGCCAATCTACTATCACTAAAGTGGATGCAGAAAAAAGTAAAATTCATTGGTTGGCTAAAAAAGTAACGGGTCAACACGAAGGTTTTATCCAACTCGCCGATGGAGAATTGGTGATGGAAAATGACCAAATTGCTGGCGGAACCTTTACTGTAAACATGCAAAGTCTTTACGCTACTGATCTTACAGGTGAATACAAAGATAAACTTGAAGGTCATTTAAAATCGGATGATTTTTTTGGAGTTGAAAAATTCCCAACGGCTACTCTAAGCATCACTAAAAGTGAAATGAAAATGAAAAATCACTACGCTATGGAGGCCAATTTAACCATCAAAGGAATCACCAATCCTGTTCTTTTTGAAATGCATGTTGAAGGAAACACAGGAAGTACCAAATTAGTCGTGGACCGTTCAAAATACGACATTCGTTATGGATCAAACAGTTTTTTCGATAACCTCGGAGACAAAGCCATCTATGATGAATTTGAATTAGAGATTAATTTAGTATTTTAACATGAAAATAAATCGACCTAAATGCGGATGTGGAAACACTCAAAATCCTGAGGGATTTTGTGATGGATCCCACGCAAAAAAATAATTATTGTTCGGAGATTGGGTTACAAACAATTTATACTATATTTGATTTAATGAACCGAACAATAATTTTAAGAAACGGATGGTGGTACAGACTTCAGCAATGAACTCGTGAATCAACCCGTAACTATAATTCTAAGGCTTGTCATCACGACAAGCCTTTTTTAATTGAGATTACCCTATGAAGCGTTTTACACTTCAAACAAAACACAAAAAAATATTAGCGGACACCCTCACCCCGGTAAGTGTGTACCTCAGAGTAAGAGATGTCTTTCCTCACAGTTTGCTGTTAGAGAGCAGTGACTATCACGAAAACAACAACGACTTTTCTTATATCTGTTGTAACCCCATCGCTTCCATAGAACTCAAGGACGGACAACTCCGTACCCAATTCCCTGACGGAACCGAGGAAATTCTCCAAGTAGACAAACAAACCGATATACCAGAAAAAATACACCGCTTTTCCCAGTGGTTTGAATCTGAAAAATTCCCCTTTAAATTCATCAGTAACGGGATTTTTGGATACATTGCCCATGATGCGGTTCAATACTTCGAGCAATTGGATCTGGACCAAAGCAAGCCAAGCCAAGGAATCCCAGACCTTTATTACGCAGTTTATCAAAACATCATTGCCATCAGCTTGTTTAATCACGAAGCCCATTTGTTTTCCCACCGAATGGATGATGCCCACAATCTCGATCAACTGGAACGACTCATCAACGGCAAACAACCCTCCAAATTTGGATTTGAAAAAACAGGAGAGAAACACTCCAATTTAACCGATGCTCAATTTCTGGATTTTGTGGAGAAAGGGAAACAACATTGCTATCGTGGAGATGTTTTTCAATTGGTTTTATCCCGACGTTTTAGTCAAGGATTTAAAGGGGATGATTTTAATGTGTACCGCACCTTAAGATCCATTAACCCCTCTCCTTATTTATTTTATTTTGATTACGGGAACTTTAAAATCTTCGGAAGTTCTCCTGAAGCACAACTGGTGGTCCAGGACGGCAGGGCTGAAATCCATCCCATTGCAGGAACCTTCAAACGAACAGGAAATGACAAACAAGATGCGGAAGCAGCTCGAGCACTTTCCAAAGATCCCAAAGAAAACAGCGAACATGTCATGCTGGTCGATCTCGCCCGAAACGATTTAAGTCGAAACGGCTCTGAGGTGGTGGTAGAAAAAAATAGGGAAATCCAATTTTATTCCCACGTCATTCATTTGGTTTCCAAAGTAACCTGCAAAATGAAAGAAGCCGCCAAAACCTTTCGTATCGTGGCCGACACCTTTCCAGCGGGCACCCTCAGTGGCGCACCCAAACACAAAGCCTTACAACTAATCGATCGCTATGAAAATACCAAACGTAATTTTTACGGAGGGGCAATCGGTTATTTGGATTTTGACGGCAATTTCAATCACGCCATCATCATCCGTTCTTTTTTAAGTAAAAACAACGAATTGCATTACCAAGCGGGTGCAGGGATCGTAGCCAACTCCGTCCCCGAAAGTGAATTGCAAGAAGTGTACAACAAATTAGGTGCTTTAGACAAGGCACTAACTCTAGCAGAAACCGTTTAAACCTATGAGCCAAAACAAAAATGCAAATCCCCTGGAAATCCATCTGGCTTATTTAAAACCAAAACCAGCACGTAGATGAAAAAAGTATTTGTGATCGATAATTACGATTCTTTCACGTACAATTTGGTACATTATTTAGAAGAACTGAATTGCGAAGTCACCGTAAAGCGCAACGATCAATTTGATCTGGACGAAGTGGAAGCCTATCCCTACCTCCTGCTCTCCCCCGGACCTGGAATCCCTGACGAATCGGGTTTGCTGAAACAAGCCATTAAACGCTATGCCCCCACTAAAAAAATCTTGGGTATCTGCTTAGGTCAACAGGCCATAGGCGAAGTTTTTGGAGGGTCCCTCCTGAATCTGGACCAAGTGTATCACGGCATAGCAACACCCGTAACCATTATCCTCGAGGATGTCCTTTTTAAAGGGCTTCCAAAAACTCTTGAAGTTGGGCGCTACCACTCCTGGGTGGTCGCCAGTCCGCTTCCCGAAGTCCTGGAAGCCACTTCAGTGGACGAACAAGGCCAACTCATGTCGCTCAGACACAAAACTTATGACGTTCGAGGAGTTCAATACCATCCCGAATCCATTTTGACTCCTCACGGAAAGAAAATATTGGAAAACTGGATCAATAGCTAGCCCATGAAAGCAATTCTCAACCAACTGCTCCAACACCAACGGCTCTCCAAGGAAGAAGCCAAACAAGTCCTCCTCAACATGGCTACAGGGGTCTATACCCCTGCTCAAATGGCGGCCTTTCTGACCGTGTATTTGATGCGGAGCATCGCTCTTGAAGAAATGGAAGGGTTTCGAGCTGCCTTGCTGGAATTGTGTATTCCTATCGATTTGAGTGAATTTGATGCCATCGATTTATGCGGGACAGGAGGAGACGAAAAAAACACCTTTAACATTTCTACCCTTTCTGCTTTTGTAACCGCAGGGGCCGGAGTTCAGGTGACCAAGCACGGGAATTATGGCGTTTCTTCAGCTTGTGGTTCGAGTAATGTCTTGGAAGCTCTTGGCATTAAATTTAGTAACGAGGCGGACTTTTTAAAACGGGCGGTGGACAAGGCTGGAATTTGTATTTTACACGCCCCCCTGTTTCATCCTGCCATGAAAAATGTTGCCCCTGTCCGGAAGGAATTGGGGGTCAAAACCTTTTTTAATATGCTGGGACCTCTAGTGAATCCCGCTTTTCCAAAATACCAAATCACTGGAGTGTTCAGTCTGGAACTGGCGCGCATGTACTCCTACCTCTTTCAGAAAACCAACACCCACTATACCGTGCTTTACGACTTAAAGGGCTACGACGAAATTTCGTTAACCGGAACGACCAAAGCCTACAGCCGTCAAGGAGAACGTTTGATCACTCCACACGATTTTGGGGTGGATTCGGTATCCGCCACTGCCATAGCTGGCGGTGAAACGGTAGCTTCTTCGGCTGCAATTTTTATGGCTATTTTAAATAATATGGGCAGTGAAGCCCAACAGCATGTCGTCTGTGCCAATGCCGGTATGGCGATAGCAACCGTTCAAGGCTGCTCCCCAAGGGAAGGTTTTGAAAAAGCCAAAGAAGCCTTAGCCTCAGGGAAAGCACTACAAGCATTTAAAACCCTTCAACACTTGAGTCAGTCATGAGTATTTTAGATCAAATCGTAGCCGATAAAAAAATTGAGGTGGCGCATCGAAAAAGCCTCTTCCCTGTTTCCTATTGGGAGGCCTCTCCCCTTTTTGAACGCAAGTGCATTTCACTGAGCACTCGCCTGAAAGCAAGTCGGTCGGGCATCCTAGCTGAGCACAAAAGGCGTTCGCCCTCCAAGCCCAACATCAACAGTCGTTTGAGTGTGAGTGAAGTTGCTTCGGGCTATGAAAATGCGGGGGTCTGCGGAATGTCCGTCTTAACGGATGGAAAGTATTTTGGAGGTTCACTAGACGATCTGGTTATAGCACGAGCCACTACCCAGCTTCCCCTATTGCGTAAAGAATTTATCGTCGAGGAATACCAACTTTTCGAAGCCAAAGCCCACGGAGCAGATCTGATTTTATTAATAGCGGCGGTTTTAACTCGAGCGCAAATTCAACAGCTTTCCACTGCTGCCCAACGCTTGGGTCTGGAAGTCCTGCTCGAAGTACACAATCAAGAGGAACTAGAAAAATCCCTCATGCCCTCCCTAGACCTGCTGGGAGTCAACAACCGAAACCTCAAGACCTTCAGCGTTTCCCTCGATACCAGTCGGCATTTAGCGGATCAGATTCCTAATGATTTTGTCAAGGTTTCCGAAAGCGGTATTTCGGAGGCAGCTTCCATTCAAGAGTTACAAACCTATGGTTATCAAGGCTTTTTAGTGGGGGAAAATTTTATGAAAACCGATCGTCCTGGGGAAGCTGCACAACACTTTATCAACCTCTTAGAACAATGAAACTGAAAGTCTGCGGAATGCGAGAACCCGAAAACATCCACGCATTGGTGGAGTTAAACCCCGACTATATGGGTTTTATCTTTTGGGCACCCTCGCGTCGTTATGTGGATCAACCCACACCCAAACTCCCTGCTTCCATCAAAAAAGTAGGAGTGTTTGTCGATGCTTCACTGGACTACCTTCAGACCACAATACAAGAACACAGTTTGGATGCAGTCCAACTTCACGGAACGGAAAGCCCGGCTTATTGTGCCTTGATTAAGGAATACGGGGTGGAGGTGATCAAAGCTTTTTCTGTACGAGATCAATTTGATTTCAGCCAATTAAAAGCCTATGAAGCAAGCTGTGATTTTTTCCTTTTCGACACCAAGGGCAGTCTTCCTGGGGGCAACGGCACCCATTTTGACTGGACCCTTCTGAAGGACTACCCTTCTCAAAAACCTTTTTTCTTGAGCGGTGGTATCGGACCTGAGGATAGTGAACTGCTCCAGCGAATAATAAACACCCCACTCCCCCTGCATGCTATCGATGTAAATAGTAAATTTGAACGCGCTCCGGGGAACAAAAACATAGTACTTTTAACCCCTTTTAAAAAGCAATTGGATGAATTATAATGTAAATGAAAAAGGATATTACGGGGATTTTGGCGGTGCCTATATTCCTGAAATGCTCTACCCGAATGTAGAAGAATTACGACAAAACTACCTCCGAATCAGTGCAGAACCGAGTTTTAAAAAAGAATATGACGAACTGCTCAAGAATTATGTAGGCCGGCCTACCCCCCTGTACTTTGCGAAACGCCTTTCCGAAAAATACAACACTAAAATTTATTTAAAACGGGAAGACCTTTGCCATACGGGAGCACACAAGGTAAACAATACCATTGGTCAAATTCTGATGGCACGCCGCCTAGGAAAACATCGCATCATCGCTGAAACTGGAGCGGGTCAACACGGTGTCGCGACGGCTACCGTTTGCGCCTTGATGGGAATGGAGTGTATCGTCTATATGGGCGCGCTAGACATCAAACGGCAAGCCCCCAACGTAGCGCGTATGAAAATGCTCGGCGCTGAAGTCCGTCCGGCTCAATCGGGGAGTAAAACCCTAAAAGACGCCACCAATGAAGCCATCCGCGATTGGATCAACAATCCGGTGGATACCCATTACATCATCGGCTCGGTAGTAGGCCCGCATCCCTATCCCGATATGGTCGCGCGGTTTCAATCCGTGATTAGCGAAGAAACACAATGGCAATTGCAAGAACTCGAAGGACGCAACTACCCCGATTACGTCATCGCCTGTGTCGGTGGGGGAAGCAATGCCGCAGGCTTGTATTACCACTACCTCAACGACGAGCGGGTCAAGATTATCGCCGTAGAAGCCGCTGGAAAAGGAATCAATTCGGGAGAAAGTGCCGCCACCTCTGCCCTCGGAAAAGAAGGAATTATCCACGGAAGCAAAACCTTGTTGATGCAAACCGCCGACGGTCAGATTACGGAGCCCTATTCCATCTCCGCAGGATTGGATTACCCGGGTGTGGGTCCCATGCACGCCCATTTGTTTCGAACTCAACGGGCGGAATTCATCTCCATTCCCGACCAAGAAGCCATGGATTGGGGTTTGACCCTTTCCCAGATGGAAGGCATCATCCCCGCCATAGAAACCGCCCATGCCTTTGCCGTACTCGATGTACGCCGATTTAAACCAGAAGAAATCCTAGTGTTTAACTGTTCCGGTCGTGGAGACAAAGACCTGGATACCTATATCGATTATTTTAAACTGTAATGAATAGAATTGATCAAAAATTTAAAGAGGAGAATACCATACTCTCCATCTATTTTTCTGCGGGACATCCAAATTTGGAAGACACAGTTCCTGTTTTAAAACAACTGCAAGCTGCGGGTGTGGACATGGTCGAAATTGGATTGCCCTTTTCCGATCCCCTCGCCGATGGTCCTACCATCCAAGAAAGCTCCACCCAAGCGCTTCGCAATGGAATGACAACCGAAAAACTCTTTACTCAACTGAAGGGCATCCGCGAACACATTCACATTCCTCTGGTTCTTATGGGCTATTACAACCCCATGATGCAGTTCGGTTTGGAAAATTTTTGTCAGCGCTGCCAAGAAATCGGCATCGATGGACTGATCATCCCCGACCTTCCTGTCGAGGTGTATCAGGAAGAAAGCCAGGACTTGTTCAATCGATACGGGCTTTACAATATGTTTTTAATCACCCCACAAACCAGTGAGGAACGCATTCGCTACATCGATAAGGTGTCCAAGGGATTTATCTATATGGTCAGCAGTGCGAGTGTAACGGGAGCACAAAGTGCTTTTGGTGACGTACAGACGGAATACTTCCAACGCATCCAAGACATGCACTTAAACACACCGACCGTGGTCGGTTTTGGGATCAGTAATGCCGAGACCTATCAGGCAGCAACCTCCCACAGCCGAGGAGCCATTATCGGTTCTGCGTTTATCAAGTTTCTTGAGAATGAAGGCGTAGAACGTATTCCTGAATTTATCAAGTCCATACGAAGCTAGAACTCAGACCACACTTCCCTGACAACTGCTGCCGGCTCCAGCGGTACAGCCGTAGCAATGCTGGGAAATACAAATGCTGCGATCGTTCAGTTTTCCTTCCTCAAAATCGTCGAGATGCTGGATGGGATGGTCCACTTTTAAATCCAGCATTTGATTAAAATCACAATCGTATAAAAAGCCGTCCCAGCGCACCGAAAGGGTATGGGTACACATAACCTTGTCTAGGGCTGCTGGATTAAAAGCGTCCACCAGGCGCTCCATATACATTTCGTAATTTTCTGAGGCAATCAAATAATCCAAAAACCGACTGATCGGCAGGTTGGTAATGGCAAACAATTGATTGAAATCAAGGTCAAAATCTTTTTTGAGTGCCGTTTTAAAATCCCGCTCCAAGGCCTTTTGATCCGCAGGCAAAAACGCTCCCGAGGGATTGTACACCAAATCCAACTGAAGTCCGCTTCCAGGCTTTCCGTACCCTACTTTATTGAGCTCTTGTAATGCCGCTATGGATTGAGCAAAAACCCCCTCCCCACGCTGCCGATCCGTTTTCTCCTTTTTGTAAAAAGGCAAAGAGGAAACCAAATGGATCCGGTGGGTTTTAAAAAATTCGGGCAGATCGTAATACTTTTTATTCGCGCGTAAAATGGTGAGGTTGGACCGCACGATAAAGTCAGCGACGCCCAATTGACTCGCCTCCTTAACAAACCACCGAAAATCGGGGTGCATTTCTGGGGCTCCTCCCGTGAGGTCTAAGGTGGTCACCGAGGTCTGTTCGAGGATTCGTAGGCATTGTTCGAGCGTTTTACGACTCATCTTTTCTTTCCGATCCGGACCTGCATCGACATGACAATGCGCGCAAACTTGATTGCACATATAGCCCAAATTGAGCTGTAAAATCTCCAAGGCTTTGGGTCGTAAGCCTCCTCCAAGGATGGGGTGGATGCGCTCCTGAAACTTGGGCAAGCCTCCTGCTGCAAAAATACCGTTGTTTAAAATCTCCAATTGACGTGTGCCGTCGGCCAGCGCATGTGCCTTCGCTTTTAATGACTTGACCCCCATTACATGCTGCGTTTGTTGTACACCTCCATCATCTGTACGCCGTGCACCAAAGAAGCTCCACTTCGAATTGCTGCAGCTACATGAACCGCCTCCATCATTTCCGCTTTTTCAATCCCGCGCTCTAAACCGTCTTGAGTGTAGGCGTCGATACAATAGGGACATTGTACCGTATGCGCTACCGCCAAAGCAATCAGGGATTTTTCTCGGGCGCTAAGTGCGCCTTCTGCAAAAACACGGTTGTAATACTCAAAAAACTGTTTCCCCAGTTCTGGCGACCAGTCGGAAATGTTTTTAAATTTTTTTAAATCTCCACTTTCGTAATAGGGCTTGTTCATCGTTTCCTTTTTTGACAAGATCAAAAAAAAAATTCCCAAAAAAAAACAAAATTCACTTTCTTTCCAATTCCACGAGGTGCCGTTTATCGGATATTTTGTCATTAAAAAAAATTGAAGTGGTGAAAAAAAAATATTTAATTTTATTTTACAACTAAATAATTGTAATTAAATTTTATGTTTAATCAATTTAACTACAAGAATTCGAACTTTATTTTAAAACCAAGGTACTCCCCCAAAGAAGACCATGACAAATCTTATTCTTTCTCTTTTTGAAGATTACTTCCCGCTGATTATTTCCAATCTTTTGGTGGTCTTGTTTTTTGTCTTTTTTCAAAACAACAAAAAGAAAGCCTCTACCGCGTATCAAAATCAAATTGCCCTACTGGAAGGGCGTTCCCTTCGCGCGCAAATGAATCCCCACTTTATCTATAATGCCCTCAACAGCCTGCAAAGCATCATGATCTTAAAAGGCGAACGGGAAAACAAAACCCATGACTAAAAGAGCCTACCACAACTATTGGGTTTATATATTAACCAACAAACCTAAAGGAACATTGTACATTGGAGTTACAGGAGGTTTGGACGATAGAATGGAACGCCACGTATTGGGTGAAGGCAGTTGCTTTACAGCAAAATACAAATTGAAGCAATTAGTTTATTTTGAAGAATTTCAATACATAAACGATGCCATTGCGAGGGAGAAACAATTAAAAAACTGGCATAGGCAATGGAAAATAAATCTTATTGAAAAAGATAACCCTACTTGGAAAAACTTATGGCAGCCATTAGACCCTGAAATCGAAGATTCGGCAAAGCCAATCAAGTTCAGGGTGACAGCAGGCGGGGTCACATCCGTCCTTGCGAACGTGGGATTATTCTGACAAAATAAACTCCTCATAAGAGCATTAGTAGCTACATCTATTTTATTTGGAAAGACGCAAAAAAACAAAACGTATAAAACTCTTTACTTAAAAATTTGTACTGCCTTTTTCCAGCATTAGTGCTTTTTACCGATGGTTTCATTTATCACACCGTTTATACATTTGAAGTTCTACAATTGCGGTATTTAAACTACTTTCCACAAAGTAATTCAAGGCCCTTGTTTCGGCTTCGCTCCTCTTCTGTAGAACCAAGCTCAGGATTTAAGTGACTTTTGGATTTGAAACAACCCAAGATGTATATACACCAATTTAAGAGACACTACGATTTGGATTTGATCCCGGCGGCACACGCAGACATCTCTTTGGGGGATTTGGTTTGGCGTCGTAAAAAGAGAGCCCCTTTGTTAAGTCGAAAGGGATTGCCCAATAACATTTACAATGTTTTTTTAGTCGAAGGGATCGTAAACGAAAGGCAATGGCGGGAGGCCATGTCCTTTTTTGAATCGGACGAACTGATTCCCGCTGAATTGGGAGATCTTCAGATCGAGACAGATCGGCGTTTTACTCTTTCCTTTCACCATCCGGTGGTTCAACTTTTCCAATCGGACACCACACTGAAATCGGAAATCCAGTTTACTTTTTATCGTATTCATGTTCATGTATTAAGTAATAAATGGCGTATACTGCTTCAGAAAAATCTGGATCAACTGTCTCTCAAAGCAGAAAAAGAGATCTTTAAACGCTACCGTCCCGTTCACCTCATTACCGAATTGTACTACGGCAACATCCAACTAAAAATAGCGCATTCCCTAGCCCATAAAATTAAGCCTCTGCTCCAAGCTAGCCCTTCTGAAGCTCCACTTACTCATGTAAAACAGGGCAAATTTGATCTTTACGAATTCAAACACCAGCACGTCCCTTTTGCCATGCGACTCGAAGCGCTAAAAAACTTTAGAAGTTAAGCAAAGAAGAAGGAAATCCGCTGCATCTTTGGCGGGTATTGCTTATTTTGCATGCACAAATTAATCCTTAAGCAAGCTGAAAACACTTCTCCTCGTATTTGCAAAAACACCTCAAATCGGCAAGGTAAAAACCCGACTGGCAAACGATTTGGGAGAGGAAAAAGCGCTGTGGATCTATCAGCAATTGTTAGACCGAACGGATGCGGTGCTGCAACAATGTAGCGGTGATGTCCATATTTTTTATGCGGGAGGTGCTGCCACAGAATTTGGAAATTGTTTTCAGCGGTTTCCCAAAACAAAACAGCAGGGCTCGGATTTAGGCGAACGGATGGAGGCTGCCTTTCGTTGGGGTTTTACACAAGGCTATCCCAAAATCGTTGGAATCGGAACAGACCTTTGGGGGATCAATCAAAGCCTACTCGAAGGTGCGCTCAGTGCCCTGGACGGCACCGAAGTAGTCTTTGGTCCAGCTACAGACGGCGGGTATTATCTACTCGGGATGAAAACATTGCAGGAGGCCCTTTTTAGAGATAAGGTCTGGAGTAGCGATCGGGTACTCCGAGACAGCCTCAACGATTTAGTGTCCAAACGCATTGCGCTTTTGGAAGAAAAATCGGATCTTGACTGTGTGGATGATCTGCTGCTTTACCCAGATTTAGTTAGCCGTCTGCATGCACATTTTAATCCAACTCCAAAAAAATGATGAAGGAACAAATTGAAGACAGTGTTCGCTTTTTAAGAGAAAAAGGAATCGACAGCCTTTCCCTAGGAATTGTTTTGGGAACCGGCTTGGACGGGCTGGCCGATGGCATCGAGTTGATCGAATCCATTGCGTATTCCGAAATTCCTCATTTTCCTACCTCGACTCAATCCTACCAAAAAGGGCGCTTGCTTTACGGCAGGCTTGAAGGTAAAAAAATACTTGCTTTTCAAGGACGCTTTCATCGCTATGAGGGGTATTCCTATTTTGAAATTACCTATTGGGTTCGGGTGTTTGCTGCACTGGGTGGAAAACGACTCCTGATGAGCAATGCCGCTGGAGCCCTCAATCTCAACTTTAAAAAAGGAGGGGTAATGCTCCTCACCGATCACCTCAATCTTCAAGACGGATCTCCCTTGGCCCTCAAAGGCATGGAAACCTTAGGGGAACGTTTTGTGGACATGAGTGCACCCTATGCCCTAGAACTCCAACATCAAGCGCTTGCCCTAGCTAAAAAAGAAAAAATTGAATTGCATCAGGGGGTGTATGTCGCCGTAGTAGGCCCCCAACTGGAAACCGCCGCGGAATACCGCTATTTAAGACTAATCGGAGCAGATGCAGTAGGAATGTCCACCGTGCCGGAAGTTATCGTGGCGCGTCAGCTCGGACTGGAGGTGGTTGCTTTTTCCGTTTTGACAGATGTTTGTGATCCAGACCACTTACAACCTATCGACATCCCCGATATTTTGGCGATGGCAAAAAAAGGGGAAGCGAACCTCATAAAAATAGTTAAAGGCTTAGTTGCTCAAACCCAAATCGACTAATTTTAATCAAATTTATGCCATGAGTTATTTAGAAACGACTAAAGATATTTACAAGGAAGCAGCACTTACCCCCGACGTTGGACTGTGTTGTACCACCACCCCCATTTGGCAATTTCCAGGCTTGCATATTCCTCTCGAAATGCAGGAGATGAACTACGGTTGTGGGAGTACGGTACACCCTCGCGATTTGATTAACAATCCCAAAATCCTCTATGTCGGTGTAGGAGGAGGGATGGAATTGTTGCAGTTCAGTTATTTTTCAAGACAAAAAGAGGGCGTTGTTGGGGTGGATGTCGTCGAGGAAATGTTGAGCGCATGCCAAACCAATTTTAAACTCGCAGAGGCACAAAACGACTGGTTTCAAAAGGACTTTGTCCGCTTAGAAAAAGGGGATGCTTTGCAATTGCCCGTAGCGGATTCCAGTATGGACGTAGCGGCACAAAATTGTTTGTTTAATATTTTTAAACAAGAAGAATTGAAACAGGCTTTAAAAGAAATGTATCGGGTGTTAAAACCTCATGGCCGACTGGTGATGAGTGATCCCATCTGCGAACAACCGATGAATGCGACGCTGCGCAACGACGAACGCCTTCGCGCTTTATGTCTCTCCGGATCCATCCCCCTTAACGACTATTTAAAGCTGCTCGCTGAAGTGGGCTTTGGAACGGTAGAGGTACGCGCCAAAAGGCCGTATCGTATATTAGATCCCGTCCATTACGCTACTCAAGAAACCCTTTATATCGAAAGTGTTGAAATTTGTGCAATCAAAGATCCGATGCCTGCGGACGGTCCCTGTATTTTTACAGGTAAGGCCGCTATCTATTTTGGGGCTGAACCTTTCTTTGACGATAAAAATGGGCATGTCCTCCTGCAAAATCAACCCTTAGCTATCTGTGATAAAACGGCGGGGGCACTCGCTGCATTAAACAGAAACGATCTTTTTATCTCTCCTTCTACCTATCACTACGATGGAGGAGGTTGTTGTTAACCCCAAAAAAAATCCCCCATGAAAAAAATACTCCTCCTATTCGTTTTTTGTGCTTTTCAATTGAACGCTCAAAAAAACAAACACTTCCGTTGGAATCAAATGTTGGAAAAATACGTCAGTGAAAACGGCCAAGTGGATTATCAAAACTGGCTAACAGAAAAAGAAAATTTGGATGCCTACCTCCTTACCTTAGCAGAACTCCCCCCGCTGGAATCGGCCTCCAAAGAAGCCGTACTCGCCTATTGGATCAATGCCTATAATGCCCTCACCGTACAATTAATTCTGGCGAATTACCCACTCAAAAGTATCAAAGACCTCAACGCCCCTTGGGATACCAACTGTTTTAGCGTACAAGATAAAAACTATACCCTTGGTGATATCGAACATCAAATCCTGCGAAAGATGGACGAGCCACGGATTCATTTTGCGATCAATTGTGCCTCTGCTTCCTGCCCCCGATTGCTAAACGCAGCCTATCAGGAAAAACAGCTGGAAGCTCAGTTGAATCAGGTTACTCGAGAGTTTTTACTCGACCCCTCCAAAAATAAGCTGCTCCCTGACCAGCTTGAATTGTCAAAAATATTTTTGTGGTTCGGCAAAGATTTTGGTTCCAAATCCGAGCGGCTCGATTTTATTCAAACCCACAGTGGAATTGAACTTGACAATCCAAAAATAGATTATTTACCCTATGACTGGAGCCTTAACGAATAAGATTCAACTCACCGTCATTGTCCCTGTGTTGAATGAAATAGAATTGCTCCCCCAATTTCTTTCTCACCTTCAAAAACAGTGGAAAACACCTCAAAAAATCATCTTAGTGGATGGGGGAAGTACCGACGGCAGTTGGGAATGGATTCAGCAAAATTGGAGCGAAGGGGGTTTTCAGACCCAAAGGGGTCGGGGGCATCAGATGAATTTCGGAGCCGAACAATCCACGACAGCTGGGTTGTATTTTGTCCATGTGGACAGCAAATTACCTCACCATTTTGATTTGCAAATCGCTCAAGCCCTTGAGGCTGGATGTCAAGCCGGTTGCTTTCAGTTGGTTTTTGATCACGCGAATTGGCTGCTTCGGAGGGCTGCAGCAGGAAGTCGATGGAATCATCTCTTGTGCAGAGGGGGAGATCAGTCGCTCTTTGTGCATCGAGAGCTTTTTCAAGAACTGGGCGGATACGACACCCGCTTTAAAGTATGTGAAGACCTGGATTTGATTAAACGATTGTATCGAAAAGTGAAGTTTCGGGTGTTGCCTCAAAAAATTCTAACCTCCTCTCGACGGTTTTATGAAAACGGGACGCTGCGGCTGCTTATTCACTTTGGAATAATGCATTTTTCTCACTGGCTTGGTGCAGGTCCGCAATTTCTTTACCGGTATTACGGCACCTTTGTTCGCTAGAACATTTCGCCTACAGCGGCATAGTAAATCCCAAAAATGAAGATCCATACGAGGGAACAAGAAATAAGAAAAATGAGGGCATACAGTGTTCCTGAAAACCAATCGAATCCGCTTTCAAATTCGCTTAAAATTCTTTTAAAAATGAGAATACAACACACAAAAAAAACGGCATATAAGAAGTAGAGCATAGGGTAAAGATTTAGGTTACAAAATGGGGGATTAGAGGTTTACATAAAAATGGGATGGGTTGGATACCAGGGTTTGAATTCTAGGTTAGAAGTAGGATAAGAATCGGTCGTCTGAGTCCATAAATTCACCTTGGATTTTGTCATCGTTTTGGGGTTAAAAGTGTTTCCAATGAATTAAAATATCTAAAGAAATTTCGCTTCAAAAAAATAGGTTTAATAAAGGTACAAATAAAATTATTGACCTAAAAAACGTATCTTAGTGAGATGATCACGGAAGCTCCCAAAAAATCAATCGTTGTATTAGGCAATGGCATTTCAGGCATTACGACTGCGCGTCTGCTCCGAAAACAAACAGAGGAATCCCTTACCGTGATTTCTGAAGAAACCCCCTATTTTTTTTCCAGAACCGCTTTAATGTATGTGTATATGGGTCATCTGCAGTTTGAGCATACCCAACCCTACGAAGCTGATTTTTGGAAAAAAAATAAAATTGATTTAGTTCAAAAGCGGGTAATCCAATTGGACGCTGAGAAGCAACAACTTGTTTTTGAAGATCAATCCACTTTACACTACGACCGTTTGGTTTTGGCCTGTGGCTCCGTACCCAATCGTTTTGGCTGGCCCGGACAAGACCTTGATGCGGTTCAAGGACTGTATCACAAAAAAGACTTGGACAGCCTCGAAAAATGGTCGGACACTATAGAAGAGGCAACCGTAGTGGGCGGAGGATTAATTGGCATTGAATTAGTAGAAATGCTCCACTCTAGGGGGAAAAAAGTGCATTTTTTTGTTCGAGAATCCAGTTTCTGGAATACGGTCCTCCCTCCAGAAGAATCGGAAATGATCAACCAACATATCCTGGCTCATGGAATCGATTTACAATTGGAAACCCAATTGGGTTCCATCGAGGGCGATGCCTCAGGCCGAGTATGCGCTGTAAGAACCAGTTTCGGCAACTTTTACCGTTCCCAATTTGTGGGACTTGCTGTAGGAGTCTCTCCCAATGTGGACTTCCTAAAAGGGAGTGGACTGGAACTGGGGAAAGGGATTTTAGTGAATCGGTATTTAGAAACCAACCTCCCCAACGTTTATGCGGTAGGGGATTGTGCAGAGCAGCGGGAACCTCACCCCGGCAGAAGAGCGATCGAGGCGGTTTGGTATACCGGTCGGATGATGGGCGAAACTTTGGCGCAAACTCTCGCTGGGAATAAAACGGCATACCAACCCGGCCCCTGGTTTAACTCTGCAAAGTTTTTCGATATCGAATACCAAACCTATGGACAAGTAAGTAACGCTCCAGACGCGAAAAAAGAAGACCAATTCTATTGGCAGCATCCCTTAAAAAATTGTGCCTTACGACTGAGTTTTCATCCGAAAACCCTCCAGCTCTTGGGAGGACACAGCTTGGGTATTCGCTTGCGTCATGCCTTTTTCGACGAATGGATACGGAAGCGATCTAGTGTGAATGAAGTGGTCAAAAGAATCGATACGGCATTTTTTGATCCGGAGTTTTCTGAGAATTACAGCTCGCAAATTCAAAATGCATGGGAATTAAAAAAATCTAAAATCGCCTTTAGGCTATAATAAAAAAACAATGCTCACTCAAAAAAAACAAAGTAGTCTAGGAATTGGTGTGGTAGGATTTGTCCTCCTTGCTACTGCTCTTTTTATCCCTTACGACAATAAAGTTGCGTTTCTTTCTTTGAGCTTTGCCCTGATGACCGTGGGGGGAATGCTCTATTTTCGAACCGTGTACGGAACCGCATTAGCAGGAATAAAAAATGATGGCGTTTGGTTTAGTGCACTCACTACCCGAGGACTCTCCGGTTGGATCTTGGGCCTCTTACTCACCGCATTTTATATTGCCATCTATTGGTATCCTGAGCTCCTTGGATACAATGCTCAAGGACAAAGTACAGGCATGGTCGCTCTTTTTGATCCGTTGAGTTATCTGCTCAATGGCAAAGCGGCAACCCAGTGGTTTCTCTACGGAACCCTCTACACTTTTGCCATACTCCTTTTCGGGGTCAAATTTATATGGAAATATTGGGGGCAACGCTACCAACTTTTTCGGACACTATCCGTAATGTTTTTTCAGTTGTGCTTTGCATTTATACTCCCTGAACTGCTTGCCAAACTGAATCCAGAGACTCCCTATTTTGCAAAGGACTTAAAAAATATGTGGCCTTTAAACTACTATTTTTTCGATCAGTGGCATTTGAAAAACCTACTTGACGGTGGGAATTTGGGACTGTTTTTTCTAATTTTTGGTCTGGTGATGATCTTTATCCTCTCCCCCCTACTCACCTACCGTTATGGCAAACGCTGGTATTGTTCTTGGGTCTGTGGATGTGGAGCATTAGCAGAAACCGCAGGCGACCCGTTCCGTCAATTGTCCAGTAAAAAAATTAGTGTTTGGAAATTTGAACGTTGGATGATTCATGCGGTTTTGGTTTTTGTATTGGTTACTACCGTTGCTGCTTTATGGTCGTTTTTATCGGATCATCCCGAATTGAGTTTTATCACCCGAAAGCAATTTATTGGCGTTGTGGTCAGTATACTGTTGATCACCATGCTGGTGCTCTTTTTTTGGAATAGCAACGGCTTAGGAAAAGACGCCAAATACACTCTAGTCAGCTTGGGTAGCGTACTTGTCCTGGTTCTGAGCATACAAGCATTTTCAGGACAATACCACATCCTCTTTTTAGACAGCTACAGTTTTCAAAAATGGTATGGCTTTGGTATTGGAGCGGCTTTTTCTGGAGTTTTAGGGGTCGGTTTTTACCCTTTCTTAGGAAGTCGGGTATGGTGTCGCTTTGGTTGCCCGATGGCAGCCCTATTGGGATTACAACAACGCTTACTCTCCCGATTCAGAATCACAACCAACGGCGGTCAGTGCATATCCTGTGGAAATTGTTCTAGTTATTGTGAAATGGGAATTGACGTAAGGGCTTATGCCCAACGAGGAGAAAACATCGTGCGTTCTTCTTGTGTGGGGTGTGGCATCTGTGCTACCGTATGCCCTCGTGGTGTCCTTAAATTAGAAAACGGCGATTTAAAAGGAAGAATCAACCGTCCCAACTACCCTCTTGGCAATACCCTAGAAGTTCACGACTAACCCTCTATTTTTCTTCTGAGGTTCAGTATCTTTGGCGATGATGACACGAATTGCCGTTCTTATTCCTGCCTATAACGAAGTGCGCTCTATCGGCCAGGTGATTGCCGCCCTCCCCCAAAGTGTAACTGAGGTCGTTGTAATCGATAACAATTCCACGGACGGAACAGCAGCTGAAGCGAAGAAACACAAGGCGATAGTCGTTCATGAATCGCGGAAAGGCTATGGCTACGCCTGTTTAAAAGGAATGGCTTTTTTAGAACAAAATCCTCCGAATATCGTGGTGTTTTTAGATGGAGATTACTCTGATTTTCCAGAGGAATTGGATAAAATTATAGCCCCAATTTTATCGGGAAAAGTCGATTTTTCTCTGGGGGCTCGAGTCAACTCTTTACGTGAAAAAGGAGCGCTTACTCCACAGCAAATTTTCGGAAATGCTTTGGCATGTACCTTAATGCGTTATCTGTATCAGAGTCGATTTTCAGATTTAGGACCCTTTCGTGCCATTCGCTGGGAAACCCTCCAAAGTCTCCAAATGAAAGACCAAACGTATGGATGGACCGTGGAAATGCAATTAAAAATTTTAAGAAGGAAACTACCCTATGCTGAAATCCCAGTGCACTATCGCAAGCGAATAGGCGTCTCTAAAGTTTCTGGAACGGTAAAAGGAACACTCTTTGCAGGCTATAAAATTTTAAAATGGATTGGAACTTTTTATTTTTCAGGATGGAAATAACGACCGCTCCTTTACTCACGATCCTCGTCTATCTCACCCTCAGTCTGTACGGCTTTTGTCTTGTCCTTATTTTGATCTACAGTTTAACCCAACTGAATATGTTGCGTTATTTGCTGCGTTATCTAAAAAAGAACCCTAAGGGCACACCTCCCTTCTCCGAAAACGACTTCCCCCAGGTCACCGTTCAGTTGCCCATCTATAACGAACGCTATGTGGTCGCGCGTTTGCTCAAATGCATTAGCGAATTGGACTATCCCCGAGACAAGCTTCAAATTCAAGTTTTGGACGATAGTACCGACGACTCCTTAGCGATTACTCAGAAGCTGGTTGCCGAGTATCAAACACAAGGGATTCCGATGGTACACCTCCACCGTTCCAACAGATCGGGATTTAAAGCAGGGGCGTTAAAAGAAGGGTTAAAAAACGCTACGGGTTCGTTTATTGCCATTTTTGATGCCGATTTTTTACCCGAATCCGATTGGCTATTAAAAACGGTTCCTCATTTTAATGATCCGAAAGTCGGGGTGGTCCAAACCCGTTGGGGACATCTTAACCAAAACTACTCCCTTTGGACTGGTGTTCAGGCTTTTGCATTGGATGCCCATTTTATTTTAGAACAGATTGGGAGAAACCAGCAGCACCACTTTATCAACTTTAATGGAACCGCAGGAATTTGGAGAAAAACCTGCATTTTGGATGCCGGAAATTGGGAAGGAGATACCCTAACTGAGGATTTGGATTTGAGCTATCGGGCCCAACTGAAAGAATGGAACTTTGTTTTTTTGGAGGAAGTCGTTACTCCTGCCGAACTTCCCGTTACTCTTGAAGCCATACGATCACAACAGTTTCGTTGGAACAAGGGGGGAGCTGAAAATTTTCAGAAAATGATTCTCCGTGTATTCTCTTCAAAAAAACACCCCCTAGGGGTGAAATTCAACGCCTTGATTCATTTATTGAATAGCAGTATGTTTCTCTGTGTACTCCTCGTCGCCCTGCTGAGTGTACCAATATTGTATATCAAAGCTCACTTTCCCGCACTGTCCTTCCTTTACCATTTGGGGAGCTTGTTTGTATTAAGTACGTTGATTTTCTACACTTGTTATTGGTTTGTCCATCGGTATCTCTACGGAAACGGACTGCCTTCTTTTGTGAAGTATACTCAGCGTTTTATTCTATTTTATGCCTTGGTGATGGGCTTTTCCATACATAATTCAATAGCTGTGTTAGAAGGTCATTTTGGAAAAAAAAGCCCCTTTGTACGAACCCCGAAATACAACATTTATGCAGATACAAAAGCAGTGAATACCGAATCCTATTCGTCCAAAAAAAGGTCGGTTTATACCTATATTGAGGGGGGATTTGCACTTTATTTTTTATTTGGTTTGTACAGTGCTTTTACGGTTTCTAACGGAGGTGATTTTGGGTTATTCCCATTTCATCTGTTGTTGTTTATTGGATTTGCTAGTATTTCTATCTTTGGATTAAGACAACCCCAGTAAATGCTTCAGCAACTTCCCCGTTATGTGATTCCCATTTTAATCCTACTCGGATTTTATACCTTGGCAAGTACGGTAAGTCGCTCGGAAACGGTACTGCTGCTCAGTGTGTATTCAGGACTTTTTGTATTGCTTTGGTTTTGGATTAAAGCCTACAGCACGCTGGGTGGTGTGCTCCTAGTCGGAATCCTTTGTAGGCTCGTTTTTTTTGATCATCTCCCCGAACTTTCACAAGATTTTTATCGCTATTTATGGGATGGACAGCTGCAACTCATCTGCATCAATCCCTACCTCCATACCCCAAATGAACTCATCTCTGTTGTCGGTTTTCCCGATGCGATGCTGTTGTATGAAAAAATGGGAAGTTTGAGTGCTGGCAACTTTTCCAATTATCCTCCTGCCAGTCAATTCCTTTTTAAACTCGCTGCACTTGCCCATGGAGAAGACCTTAGTGATGGGGTATTTGTCCTGCGGATGGCCTATTTTATTGGGGAGCTGGGGTTGTTTTTTGTAGGTCGAAAGTTGCTCCTTCAGTTGAACCTGGATCCAGTCCTTCTCGCTTGGTATTTTTTAAATCCTTTGGTGATTGTAGAAGGAATAGGAAATCTTCACGGGGAAAGTTTGATGCTCACGTTTACGCTTCTTGGCTTGTTGTTCCTTTTTCAAAAAAAAGCTGGGTGGGCGGGTGTTTTTATGGGACTAGCCATAGCCCTTAAACTTATTCCCCTTTTATTCCTTCCCGTTTTTTACAGGTTTTTGGGTGGCAAACGTTTTCTCTACAATTGCACTGCTTTACTTTTTGTCTCCCTCCTTATTTGGACTCCTTTTTGGGAGGGGAGCATGGCTGCGCATTATCAAGAAACGCTTCAATTGTGGTTTACGACTTTTGAGTTTAATGGGAGTATATACAACATTATTCGAGCCCTTGGCTACCAAATAAAAGGCTATAATATCATTCGGCAATTGGGAGCAGTTACCCCCTTTATCGTGATGGGCTTTGTTTTGATTTTCAGCTTCTTACGTTCCAACAGAAATCCACAGTCGGTCCTCAAAAGTCTGCTTTTTATCTTAAGTAGTTATTTTTTTATAGCAACAACGGTGCACCCTTGGTATATTATCAATCTCCTTTTT
>Ga0181601_10000569_pt1 | contig 30130 bp, 21 predicted proteins | sample 041ome_8_FD_133020 | JGI IMG/M metagenome (GOLD analysis project Ga0181601, IMG submission 133020) | Coastal salt marsh microbial communities from the Groves Creek Marsh, Skidaway Island, Georgia - 041407BS metaG (megahit assembly) | ecosystem: Environmental > Aquatic > Marine > Intertidal zone... | reverse complement strand
GGTACCGCGGCGGGATGTACGGCAACTCGATGTACGGCGGGTACGGTTCCATGTACGGAGGCGGCATGTACGGCGGCCCGCCGCCCATGGGACCGTATGGTCCGGAGGGTCCGCCACCGGGGGCACCACCGCTCACGGGTTGGCAGGCAATCATGCATTCACTCTCGTCCGTGGTGCATCTCTTCGGAAAAATTTCATTTCTCGTCGACGAAAATACGCAGGCGTTGCACTTTTTCATCATGTCGCTGTTGCAACTTTTAGACCGAGGTGGGCACCTGTATGGGGAGATGTCTAGGCTCATTCTTAAAGCTATGGGGTATCCTGTGCCGCCAAGGCAGCCGCCGCCAGGGTTCGCCGGAGGACGTCCCGGCGGTTCTCCATTCCGAGGCGCCCCTGGAGCGCCTTCGTTCAATAGCGCATGGGACGCGAACGCCGATTAGAAGAAGACTTGCGAGTAGATGACGTTGTGAAAGAATTCAGAAATCTTAATGATTAAATTGCTATATTAGCGAATGTGGTTTACGTTCGCGCTAAATCAACTTATTAAAGCTCCTCGTGCGAGCCCGTTCCGCTCTGCTTGATGAAGGTGAGAATGGCGGAGACGAAATCACTCTTCTCGTAGCACGACACGCACGGTATGGAATGCGCATGCATCAGCGCCTTGAGCTGCCCAACCTTCATCTTGGCAAAGTTGGCGTTCGGATCGAGCTTCAATCCTTGCTTGGGAGTCTTCTTCACGCCAGCGCATCCCTTGCCAGCGCTAAACTTGTCGAGCCATTTCTCCACCGCGTCGCTCTTCATTCCAGGGTCAATCGACCCAGAGTATGCCACAGTCTTCTCGATATCGCCTTCGCACATCACCAATAACGTGGGCTGTTTCGCAATATCGAAATTCAAAGCGAGTTCGGCGTTGTTACCCTTGACTTCGGCCAGAGGAATCTTTCCTCGAAGCGTGTAAGACGTCACCTTGAACCAAACGGGCGTGTCATGCGCGTCGTTGAAGAACATGGCGCAAGCGCCGTGTTTGGCGCAGTCGCCCGTGACGAACCGCTCCATTTGGTTTTGCTTGCGCAGGTTGGCGAAACTCATAGGTAAGTTGTCGAGCACCCAGTCCTTCATGGCTTGGGTGCTGTGATCTCCGTCGTAAGACGTGCTCACCCCAGCCTTCTTCAGCTTGAGCGTGGGGTAAGACTCGACGCCCTCCATCGCACACAGTCCCTTTTGTTGCTCGCAGTTCACAGCGCCGACGCGAACGAACCCCTTCAGTTCCTTGGCGAGCTTCTCAAACGCGGGCTTCATTTGCTGACAGTGACCGCACCATGGTGCGTAAAACTCGACGAACCAAATATTCTTCGCATCCGTACCCGGAAATTTACCTTGCCTCAGGCTCGTCACCGGCGAGTTCTTCGAATACAAGTTTTCTTTTGGTCTCTCTTGCCGTGGTTGTCGATGCCTTCCACCACCACCACCGCCACCTCTGCCGCGTCCTCCACCGAACATGTCTCCAAACATATCCGCAAACGGATCTCCGCCAAACCCGCCACCGTGCCCACCGTGCCCACCGCCGTTAAACTCGAACCGTATGTTCCGTCCACCGCCACCGAACCCACCGAACCCTCCACCCGGGAACCCTCCACCCCCGGGGAACCCTCCACCGCCCCCGGGGTGTCCACCTTGACTGTGTTGCTTGAGTCCCTCGGCGCCGTACTGATCGTACACCCGCCGCTTCTCCGGATCGCTCAGCGCCTCGTACGCCTCGGAAATCTTTGCAAAGTGATCCGGGGAGCCACCTTTATCGGGGTGATGCTTCAACGCCTGAATCCGGTAGTTTTTCTTCAGCGTTCGATCGTCAGCGTTGCGATCGACGCCCAAGATTCGATAGTAATCATCCTCAGCCGAGGCACCGATGATGACGACTCCGAAGAGGAACGCGAGAAGAGACTGCGCGAGTCGCACGAGCGACGGTCGCGTGGACGAACGTCGTTCGACGCGTCCGCGCGCCCTCATGGTTCGTCCGAACGCTCCTCGGCGGCGATGTGTGACGCGCCGGGTGGTTTTTGGATCGATCTTGTGCGCGGTGTGGTGGTTACGACATCGGGGTTGTACCCTATCGTATTTTGACGGTTCACGAACCATAGAAAATCGAGCAAATGACTTTAGGAACCATTTTGGCTCACTGATTGACTGATTGAACGCTCTCCGAAGGCCCGGTCTCGCTCGTCGATGGAATTTAAAACGCGCACAGCGACGCGATTGTGTGTGTGCGCATCGCTTCGCCACCGGGACGACGACGGATGGGGTGAAAAAATCTACTTTTCATGATTAACAACGCCGCTCGCGCGAGCGGCTGTCAGATATTGTCGCAAACGTCGATAACCGTTAATTTTAATCGTCAAACTCCACCGCTCGAAGCGTCTCTCGCGGTTTCTGAAGCTCGAGTCACGTCCAGTTTCTCGCCGTCGTGGTTTATCTCAACCCTGCATCGACATGCGCCGCACTTTATTATAACTCATCCTTTGTCGACGCCGCTTTGTCGACGCTCGTCCGCTCGACCAACTTATCCCTCAAGTACTCCTGAATCGTCTCTGACGTCCAACGCCCGATATCTATCGTCTCCACCTCCTCGTCGTCGTCCCCGAACACCGTCAACGCGGGTTTCGCCCCTTTCACGAGCTCAAACGTCACGTCTCTCGTCTCCGCGAGCGGTTCCAACGCCTCGCGCTTAAACTTGCCCAGTTCAGGAAACCTTCCGAGTTGTCACGAGCACACGCGGACGCGCGCGCGTTGAAACATCGGAGCGCTCACGGTAGTAGACGCGACGTCTTCCCCGGCGCAACACTCGACGCAATCGTCGTACAACGCGGACGTCGATGTAGACGTTTTCGCTCGAAGTGCATCGCAATTCGTTCTAGCGCACTCGGTCGGTTTGAAGCCTCTGTATGCGCAGTCCGCGACGGTGAGCGCGGAGACGGCGCGGGTGAAGACGGAGACGAGGGCGAGCGCCCCGACGCCGACGCTGACGCGCGCCGACGGGTGGGGGCTATGTCGGCGACGCATTGTCGCGCGCAGCGTCGTCAACTTTTTTGGAGACTAAATTAAGATGCAGCGACAGTTGCCACACGCGTCAAATGTTGGCGGACATACGATCGAAGAGCGATCGGGCGAGACGCGTGTGTGACGTGGAGAAGGAGCTGGCACACGCATTGATCGCATCGAAGCGTGGGTTTAGGGATTTGAGACATCGAGATGCGGTGGAAACGTTGCGAAGGGAGCTCGGCGCGATGGCGCTGGAGACAAAGAGACACATGGAACGCGTTCGGGTCGTGATGAAGCGGACGCGTGAGACAGACCGTGAATCTCGCGCGGAGGTTTCGGTGCGATGTCAGACATTGAATGCAAAGATTGAATGTGCGAAGCGCAAGTTGAGGGCGATTCAATCGAAGAATGACTATGCGGCGCAGCGCGTGGAGGCGTTAAGAGTGGCGGAAGCGCGAGAGAGAGAAGAGGAGAGAGCGAACGCGGCGCGGGACAGATTGGCGGCCTACCGTCGGTCGCGAGCAGCGAAATGTATTCAGTGTGCGTTTCGCGCGTGGTGCGCTGGTGGTAAGGGACGCGTGAAAAAGAAAAAGAAGGCGAAGAAGAAGAATTCCAAGGCGACAAAGCCAAAATCGGCCGCAGTGACGCGCAGAAAGAAGACAACCATCGCCAGTCGATCCCAACCGACGCGAAAAAAGTCTAAGAGCTAACGGTAGATGATACAAATAATACAGGGAAGCTACAATGCAATCTTTCCACGCGCCATCAACACGGAGGACACGGATGATTCGTCTCGGTATCGATCACCGTGACGAGCCGAGTCGAATCCGCGCAGTCCGCCCAGACCGCGCGAATCCTCCCGAGATTCAGCGCGACCCTTGGACACGGCCGCGCGCGCGGTTTCGAGTGCTTTGGATCGTATTTTCCTTCTCTGAGCGTCTCCTCTGCCTCTTCGCTCGATATAAAACGACAATCCATCCTACACGCAGCGTGTTCGGACGTCGCGAGCGGCTTTGACCTCAACCTCCTTCGTATCCTTTCATTCTCTCGCTCGTACTCGGCGTTCTGGCGCATCACTATCGCGGCGAGGGCGGCGATTCCGGCGCCGAGAAGCGCGACGAGGGCAAATCCGCCCCGCGGACGACCTCCATCACCATCACCGCGCGCACTTTTGTTTTTGTTTGAGCCGCCGCTGGAAAACTTTTTCACTCGAGCGTTCGCTTTTCGCGTGCCCTTTTGCGGTCGCACGCCTTTCCGCGCGCCTGGAACGTACGGAGGCATCGCGCGCAACAATATACACGCGTGCGATGACCCGTGGGTCTCCGCTGGGTTGAATACGATCGCGCGCGCGCGTGCGTGGGAGTGAAGAGTTTATCAGAAAGTAAAACTGTATTGAAAAGCGAACGCGTCGTTTTTAATCCATCTTCAAACCGGCGACCGCCATGGCGAGCGCGCCCTCGTACGTGTCGTTGCCGCCGATGAAACCGGCGGCGTGGATGAAGACGCATCCCGGGATGCCAGAGAGCTCACTGAGGGCGGAATCTCTCACTCCGCGCCACGCGGTGGGCAAACCTTTGCGAAACTCAAAGCTCGACGCCGTGAGCGGAATCGTCGAGACGCGGTATCCCTTTGGGTCTTGCCAGAGAACAAACTTTGGAAGCGTCGTCAAACCGCGCTCGGCTTCGATTTCGTAGAGGTGCTCTTTCCACGGGCAAAAGGTTTCCAAGAGCAAGATTTCTCCGCTCTCGTGCACGCTCTTCGCCTTGTCTAGCGCTCTCTCCACGTGCGTTCTCGCCGGAAGCCACTTGCACGCGTAATACTCCAACAACTCGTCAAACTCGCGACCCGTCATCTCGACCGCCTTCATAAACTGCTCCATCTGCTTCTCCGGCGTCGATGGCTCGTCCCAGGCCGGGTTGAGACGCTTGACGCGAGACGACAAACCGGTGTTCTCCTTGTACTTGGCCGGTTCCTTCGTGTCGTACATGTTCACCCCGTTATCGATCCCATCCACCCCTTCGATGAACTCTTCGTACATTTTCAGGTAAATCTTCTCCACCGTCTTCTCGTTCGGCTCCTCCCCACCGGCCGACGCCGCTCGCAGCGCGTCTCGAACCAACTCGAGCCCGTAGTGCTTGTACACCAGTCCCGCGCTCGACAGCTTGGTCGTAAACCCACGCCCGAAAGTCTCCGTAAACTCCCGCTGGTGGTGATCGTACAACTTTTTATCTGCATCGTACACCGCCCCGACATCAATCACGACGTCCGCCGCCGCCCATCGTTCCGCGTCTCTCGACCTATCCACGCTCGCCCCGGCGAATTCGCGCGTCCGTCTCAACAGGTAACACCCCAGCGCCTCATCGCAGTGAAACGCCCCATCGTGCGTCGCGATCGTCATCGGTTTCCCCCGTTTCGTCGCCCCCTCATCCGTCGTCATCGCTCGATTTATCGTCGTCGTCGGCGTCCCCAAACTCGTCCTTCGCCCGGCGCTCGGTGTTCCAAACCTCAGGCTCGTCCTCCTCGCCGTCGTCGTCGCACTCGCGCGCAGCACGCGCGCCGCCCGCGTCGTCGTCGTCGCGATCGTCGCGAGCGTGATGTCACCGATCGTCCGCGTCGGCCGCCGTCGGCGTCTCGCGTCGACCGCCGTCGAACGCTTCGAAATCAAAACCAAAACCCGACTCAACTCAGCCTTTGAGGCGCTCCAAACGTGAAAATTGGCGGGAAAAGTTCGTTGGGAAGAGGGCGACCGACGGTTGCCGAGTCGAGTTTTGGTTTTGATTTCTTGAGTGAAAACGAGCGCGGAAGCGTCAGACCGAGCGGGGCGAACGACGCGCGCGCGAGGGTTTGATCGTCTGTCGCGCCCGTAGCTTCCGTTCGTCCGTCGACCCCGGACGCGTTCGTCGGTCGTTTTGCATCCACGCGCTGGACCGTCGTTGGAATTTGCTCGATTGATTGATTGATCGCGGGCGGACGGGAGATCGCACGGCGAAGCGACGAACGAACGATCGGTCGGTGGTTATTATTCGACGCGATGCCGTTCGCGGATCGATTGGTGGAACTCATGCGCCCGAGCTTGGACTCGGACGCGCACCGGTTGGTGGCGCACGGGACGTCGTTGGGCCCGACGTCGTCGGGACCGGGAACGACGATGAACGGCGCGGCGTTTAGGATTGAGAGCGATACCATGGGTGAAGTGAAGGTTCCGTCGGATAAGCTGTGGGGGGCGCAGACGCAGAGGAGCTTGGAGAACTTTAGGATTGGCGGGGAGAAGATGCCGATCGCGATTGTTCGGTCGCTGGCAATCGTAAAGTACGCGGCGGCTACGGTGAACGAACGGGAAGGGAGGTTGGATCCGAGAATGGCGGATGCGATTCGACGAGGGGCGAGGGAAGTGGTTGAGGGGCGGTTGGATGAGCATTTTCCGCTCGTCATCTGGCAGACTGGGTCGGGGACACAGACGAATATGAACTTGAACGAGGTGATTAGCAACTACGCCAACCAACTCCTCGGGGGCGAGATCGGATCCAAGTCTCCGATTCACCCGAACGATCACGTCAACATGAGTCAGTCGAGTAACGACACGTTCCCAACCGCGATGTCCATCGCGACGGCGCACGAGGTGCAGGAGCGTCTCATACCGGCGCTGAAGATGCTTCAAGAGGCGCTTCACGTCAAGGTTGCGGCTTGGGGGGACATCGTCAAGATTGGAAGGACACACTTGCAAGACGCCGTGCCGATCACGCTCGCGCAAGAGTTTAGTGGGTACGAACAACAGGTGAAAAACTCGCTCGTTCGCGCGAAAGGGGCTCTGATTCACTTGCTGGAGCTCGCTATCGGGGGCACCGCCGTCGGCACAGGGCTAAACTCGCCGCCCATGTTTGGGGAAAACATGGCACAAGAGATTGCTAAACTGACGGGTTTACCCTTCGTCAGCGCGCCAAACAAGTTTGAGGCGCTCGCCGCGCACGACGCGCAATCTGCGCTTTCTGGGCTGTTGAAAACGATATCCATCTCTCTGCTCAAGATTGCAAACGACATTCGCCTTCTCGGCAGCGGCCCGCGCGCCGGGCTCGGCGAGCTTCAACTTCCTGAGAACGAGCCCGGAAGCTCAATCATGCCGGGTAAGGTGAACCCCACGCAGTGCGAGAGTTTGATGCAAGTGTGTGCACAGGTCATTGGGAACGATCTCGCCGTCACCATCGGTGGGTCGGCGAGCTCGCACTTTGAGCTCAACGTCGCCAAACCTCTAATCGCGCACAACAATCTCAACTCTATCGCTCTGCTTTCAGACTCTGTCGTGTCCTTCACGAACAACTGCGTCGTCGGAATCGAACCAAACATCGATCGCATCGACGCGCTCATGCGCAGTAGTCTCATGTTGGTTACGAGTCTGCTTCCGAAGATTGGGTACGACAACGCCGCGAAGATTTCAAAAAAGGCGCATGCCGAGGGACTCACCTTGCGAGAGGCGGGTAAACAGCTCGGGCTGTTGACGGACGAACAGTTTGACGAGTGGATCAAACCGGAAGAGATGACGAGACCCGCGCCGCACGCGCGTTCGAAATTGTAGGAATTCTCGATAGCGTTTGTGATGAGATATCTCATAATCATCTCGGTTACAATTGTAGTTTCAATCCGCGGATCGCGTAGTACGTTTTTCCTCATTCTTCTTCCTCGTCTTCGTCCTTCGGTGAGTACGCCGGAGACGTCGGGGAATACGCCGGGGACGTCGGCGAGTACGCCGGGGACGTTGGGGAATACGCCGGAGATGTCGGCGAGTACGCCGGGGACGTCGGTGAGTACGCCGGGGACGTCGGCGAATAAGCCGGAGACGTCGGGGAGTAAGCCGGGGACGTCGGGGAGTAAGCCGGAGACGTCGGGGAGTACGCCGGAGACGTCGGGGAGTACGCCGGGGACGTCGGGGAATACGCCGGGGACGTCGGGGAGTAAGCCGGGGACGTCGGGGAGTAAGCTGGAGACGTCGGGGAGTACGCCGGACTGGTAGGACTATATCCAGCACCGGGCGACATGCCCGGGTATGCGGGCGAGAAACCCATTCCATCGCCAGCGTTGTAAGGGCTAAACGCCATGGATGTATCAAAGGGAGACTGCGGGTGAGGAGACAGCAAGAAACTTGGACTCTTCGATCCGTAGTTCGGTGTTCCTTCTCTACCCGGAGTGACCCCACCACCGACGGCACCGGCACCGGAGAACAGATCGAGATCGATCGCATCCTTCAACAAGTCTTCGTTGAGATGAATCTTGAACTCACCGGTACCAATCGGGCAGAATTGTCCTAGCATGATGTTTTCGCTCGGTCCTGTCATGTGGTCACGCTCAGAGAACGCAGCAGCTTCCATCAAAATGTCCACGGTCTCCTCAAACGAGCAGCGCATGAGGGGACCGGTCTCGACACGGTTGATACCGTGACGGGTGATCGACATGAGGTGACCTCTGTAGGTCATGACCTCGACTAGGATCGCCAAGTGACGGTAGTTGACGTACGAGCCGTCGAACTCAATGACACCCCGAAGCTCGCGCAGCAACGTATTGCGGCAAGCCTCGATACCAAGCACCTGGATGACTTCTATGAGGTGGTTGGATGTCGTACGAGTGAAATCGACGTCTGGATGAGCCATGACACTAAGCAAGTTGACACCTTCCGTGTCGAGCATCCATTCCGTCTTCTTCTCAAACGTTTCCGTCTTCGGGTTGATGGCATTTTGCTTCGCCTCGCGGATGAACACCTTCTTGATGTCTGGGATACCTCTAAGCGCCAAGTTGGATAACATTTGGGTCTCCAGTCGCTTCAGGAAGACTTCGTCTTCAGTGTCAACGTCCATGTCGCTCGCCTTGGTGCCTTCTGGGTTGATGATGCGGATGCGCAAGACCAACTTCTCGCTGTTATCATCATTGAAGATGCAACTCAAGTCACCGGCAAAGTCTTCGTTAATGCGTTCCGCAACGTCTGCCATGAGAAGTTTCTTGTCAACCATCATTTCACGGTTCAGCTCGATACGCAACAACCACGGAGACATTCTCGACGGGTCGACATCTTCATCTGGCATCTCGTAGTAAGCGCGAACGAATTCACGGTCTTCCTCAATGACAGTATCCGTCGGATCCGGGTCGTAGTGTACCTCGGTGACCGCCGCCACGGAGTGCAGCGTAGTGTACTCGAGCGACGCTTGAACGTTCTTGGCTTGGGTTCTATCTGAAGCAAGTTCTGGCTTGAGCGCAACCGTGAGTGAAGGAGTCTTAATTTGCTTCGCGATGTTGATGATTTCTTTTAATCTCGGCACACCGAGAGTCACGTTCTTCGCGGAAACACCTGCGAAGTGGAACGTGTTCAGTGTCATCTGCGTCGCCGGTTCTCCAATGGACTGCGCTGCAACCGTACCGATACCATCACCTGGAGGAGCCAGTGCCATCTTGAAGCGCGATTCAACCTCACCAATGACCCAGTCGAAACCCGCCTTGGTGAGCTTGTGCTCCTTGAGCACACGCTTTGCAGCGAGGCTGGAGCGGACGTGAGCAAAGAACAACATGGTACCGTTGCGCTGTGCTTCGATCGACAACGGATCACTGCCAGGGACGACGACGAGCTTCGGCAAAAGTTCCGCCACGGACTCAATCACATGGGTTATCTTGAGCTCCTCTGTGTCTCTACCAGGTCGGTGCATACCGTACTGCTTTTGGGCGTTCCACAAGATACGCTTGATGTTCACCGGCAAGTGCACGCTAGGGTCACCGCCCGGGCAGATGGTCCGAAGGTTTACTCTGTCGCTCTTGAGCTTCTCCCACTCCATGTCAAGCACCTCTCGAACCTTGACGCTGTGAGCCAACTCACTCGCTTGCTCATCACTCAACCATCCATTGTTGAAGCCAGGGACATCCGGATCGATATGGAACTTGGTTGCGAATTCCTTCGCGCTAAGGCGCAACGTGTCGATGCTTTGACTTTCTATCATAGTTGCATCCATACCATCCTCACCGTACAAGAACTGGATCACATCGCCGACGCTGTTGCGCACCGTACCATCGTACTTGACAACAACGTCTTCCATCGCCTTGACAAGACGACGCTGAATATAACCAGTTTCGGACGTTTTCACAGCGGTATCAATCAAACCTTCACGACCACCCATGGCGTGGAAGAAGAACTCTTGTGGAGTCAAGCCTCTCAAGTAAGAGTTCTCAACGAAACCACGAGATTCTGGGCCAAAGTCATCCTTGCTAAAGTGTGGCAACGTGCGCCCCTTGAAGCCGTATGGGATTCGCTTTCCTTCAACGTTTTGCTGTCCGACACAAGCAATCATCTGAGAAATGTTAAGGAACGAACCCTTCGAACCGGCGGTCACCATCATCTTGACATTGTTTGTGTCCTTCAGCGAGTTTTGCGCCGAGTTACCGGCGTTATCACGCGCCTTGTTCAAGATCTGGTTCACCTTTTGTTCGAACGACTGCTGCATCGTCATACCCGGTTGAAGCTCGAGCTCGTTGTTCTGCGCTAGCTTGATGACGTCCTTCACGTCAGCCTTCGCCTTGGTAATGGTGTTGTTAATGGTGAACATCGTTTCATCGTCAGCAATCGTGTCCGCGATGCCCACCGTGAAGCCATGGTGCAACACCCAGTAGTTCACGAGCGTTTGCGTCTGGGAAATCAGACCACGGGCCGCAATCGGTCCCCACTCTTCCCAGGTGACGTGAATCAAACCACCTCCACCGCTGCCCATCGTCTTCTTACAAAGCGTCCCAGTCAGCAACTCTCCTTGCTCGATTCTCACGCCCGTGTCATCTACGCTGAAGGACAGATCATCCGCATCTCTCGCCCAAGAGCTCGTTCTCAGCAAGTTAACCTTTGGTAGCATCATGGAAAACACTTGCTTACCCGTCCACAAGGGCTGCGGCTTGAGGATCGCCGGTTTCGGCACCTTGCCATCCCAGTCTTCCAGCCACATGATGATGTTCATAAACACATCCTTCGTGATAAACGTGTCGCGCTTCGTGATCAAACGGCAGCCCAAGAGGGTATCTTGAACGATCGCCATCACAGGCTTGTTGGCTTGCGGTGAAACAATCATCTTCGGAACCATCATGAGCTCCTTCACTTCGGCGCGCGTCTCATAAGACTGCGGAAGGTGCATGTTCATTTCATCCCCGTCGAAATCCGCGTTGTACGGCGGAGTGACGGAAAGGTTCAGTCTGAAAGTGGAGTAAGGCATGATTCGCACTCTATGACCCATAATGGACATCTTGTGCAGAGACGGCTGCCGGTTAAACAACACAACGTCACCATTGACCATGTGTCGTTCCACCTTGTAGCCGTACTCTAATCGCTTCTCGCTCGACTTCTTCAAAAAGCGCAAGTCGAGTCTCTGACCATCTTCACGAATGATGTAACGCGCACCAGTCTCGCCCGGAGGCGGGTGTGGGCCGTTCTCAACCAACCTTTGCAGGCGCTCAATGTTGTACGGCGTCACAGTTTCTGGATAGGTCATGTTCAACGCGATCGACCAAGGCACTCCAAGTTCGTCCAGCATGAGGTTCGGATCCGGAGTAATAACGGTACGAGCGGAAAAGTCCACACGCTTACCCATCAGGTTACCTCGAATGCGACCCGCTTTGCCCTTAAGGCGTTCTGAAATGGACTTGATCGGCCTGCCGCTGCGAGTGAGAGCTCTGGGCATACCAGCCACCGTGTTGTCCATAAAGGTCATGATGTGGTACTGGAGCAGCTCGGTAAACTCGAGGATGACGTGTTGCGGGGCACCGTTCTGTTCTTGTCTCTCCAAGTTTTTGTTGGTGCGGACAATCTCCATGAGTTTGACTGTCAGGTCATCCTCTGAGCGTGTGGACGCGTCGAAGGACACAGACGGACGCACTGGCGGCGGCGGCACCGGCATCACTTGAAGGATAAACCAATCCGGTCGCGCGTGCTCCGGATCGAGTCCGAGAGCACGGCAATCTTCATCAGAGATACCCTTCAGAATTTGTAAAGCGCGTTCCGCCGTCACCACAACCTTGCGCTCGCCGCCCTCCGGAAGCAGCTCTTCGTCCCTCTGCTTGAACTCCGCGGTGATCTTCATCCCCTCCAGTCTGTACTGCGGCTGCGCGGTGCCAGTGTAAGGGCACACGCTCTTGCTCTTGCATGCATCCACCAATTTCTTCAACCTGTTCTTCGGGTTCTTAATGCGCATGAGTTGAGCAAACTTTGGATCCTCATCCTTGTGCAACAACAACTGCGAGGACGAGTAGCCCACGCATCTGAGAAGCCTCAGGACGACGTTGATAAAACCGTGATGAAACACCGGTTTCGCCAATTCGAGGTGACCAAAGTAACCCGGCGTCTGGACGCTGTCGCATCCATCCGTCTCGCACACGGAACCGCGATCCATCGTTCCCATTCGAGGGTCCGAGAGACCGCCCTTCTTCGGGCGACCTTTGTCGTACGTGTCGCTCGTCTCGATGGCGCACACGGACATCTTACGCTGTGATCATCATCGCGACGCGATAAAAAAAACAAGTCGCGCGCGTTAGTCTTCCCGTTCGGTTTCGCACCGTCGTCACCACGCGTTCGCCCACGCGCGTCTCGTTCGAGGTTGGGACACATTTCTAAACGTACGATCTCGTCGGGGCTCAAAACCCCGAATTGAACCGCCTTGACCCCGCATAACTCGGCCGTGGAGTGCGGGAATCGGTCGTGGACGGACATGTCGAGAGTCTTTGAGCGATGCTCTAAGGTCTCGTCACGCGGTCGTCGGTCGAAAGCGCGTCGCGCTCTGAGGAAATGTCTCAAGATCCAAGGGTTACAGCGCGGGAACTCTCAAAATGTTCGTCGCTTGATGTTGTGCGCCCGTCGTGCTACATGGCTATTTCTAAGTGCTAAGTATGAGACGCACCATGCCGCGGTCGTTTTCATCGCCGGCGCGCGGCGCGTTTGGCATCCATCGAGGCGTCGTTCGCAGCCCAGTGGCGGTACCGCGGCACCCCGCTCGCGCGGACGGTGTCCTTGAATAAATGTAAGCTCGGAAGCGCCTCGTCCCACGGACCGGCAATCTGAGTCTTGCCGCTCGCGGCGTATTTGACGAGCACGGCGGGCGTGACGACTCCGAGAAGCGCGATACCGAAGAGATAGGCGGACGCGAGGCGAGGGTTGGCGTCTCGGACGATGTGATACGCCAATGCGTGCATGGCGAATACCACGGTGAGGTGGAGCGCTGAGTTGAAGGCTCGAATCGCCCTCCAGACGTAAGGTGATAGGACGTAACACTCGAGCGCGACGAGGACATCTAGAAATACCGCTCGAGGATCCTCCAATCTGCTCGCCATGAGCATCGTCGCGAACATGGCGGCGGCGAGGGAAAAGGAACTCGCCAGCTGTTTCGTCTCCAGGTTGACAAAGGCGTAATCGTACGTGATGGCGTACGAAATTAACGCAATCACCGCGCACGTAGTCGCCGTATCCGTGCTCACCGCCGCCGTCATCGTCTGACACAGCGGCGTCAGCGCCGTCAATCCACCCACCGTGAGCGCCCCGAGACGCACGCTCCTCCGAATCCGCCACCAGATCGGCGCCCGCGTCCCATCCCCGCCCGAACCCTCTCTCCCGAACACCACCCACCCGCACAAACCCGCGCACAGCGCCGCCGCGCTCCACGCGCGCGTCCTCCTCAAAACCTCCTCCCCGCCTCGATCGATCGCCGCGTGCGTCCCGGCGTGGATCGCCGCCACCGCGCACTGTTGCGATATCGTCCACGCCGTGACCGCGCTCGCCGCGTACGACCGCACGCGGACGCGTTCGTTTAAACGCATTCGACTCAGAAAGGTTTCTGGGTCCGTGTAGTTGTCCGCAACCGTCATCCTTCGCCCGTCGTCGTCGTCGCCGTCGTCGCCACCGATCCCTCGCGTCGCCACCGTCGATTCGTACAGCACTCTTCGTCGTCGCGGTGACGCCGCCGACGCGCGAGGCGGCGGCGACATTGCGCGCGCGCGGTTCGTTCTGACACCGGTGCGTGACGAACTCGACCGACTGCGACTGACTGACTGACTGACTGACTTCACCGCGCAGCGCGCGAGCGAGACGGAGGGATGCGCGAACAGACGCGCGCGCGCCGCGGCGCGACGACGCCGAACCCGCCCGTGGCTCGCGGACCGATCCCGCTCGTCGCGGCGGATCGAGCGACGACGCCGGCGGCGATGATGCCGACGCGAAGCGACGAGAAGGCGCGAGTTGAATGGTTGCGTGCGCGCGAGGACGCAGCCGTCGGCGCGAAACGCGATGTCGACGGCGAGAGCGAGAGTGATGACGCGTGGGACGCGTGGACGCACGTCGAAGGAAGGTTTGGAGACGACGCGGGCGCCGCGAGCGCGATCGAAGGGCGGGGAACGACGGGAGAGACGGATGATTCGCGACGATTCGCTTCCTCGGTTCCGACGTGGGACAGCGCGAACGCCGCCGAGAGACGACGCGGGCGTGTAGATGCGATTCGAATGAAACGGTCGATGCGCACCACCCTTAACGGCGACGGTCACAGTTCTGGGAAGCACTTCTGCGCGCTCGAGCGGATGCGGTTGCCGACGCGTAACGAGAGGACCACGGCGCCGTCGAGTCGAGGCATCGCCAATCTCGGAAATAGTTGTTACGTCTCTGCGACGTTGCAAATGCTTCGAAGCATGAAGTGTTTCGTGAATGACATCGCGACGCTGAGCGATGAAAATGCGTTGACAGATAAGCCGCTGCTTCGCGCGCTCGACGAGCACTTTTCGTGCGTCGACAATCGAAGCGCCGTGGGAGTGAAGAGAGAGATGGCCAAGGTGCGCGATGAATACGGCGATTACGAACAACAAGACGCCATGGAATTCATGCTGATGATGCTCGAGACGATTGAAGGTGAGATTGGGGAGGAAGGAGCGGCGCGGTGCCCTTCGAGACGAAACTTTAGGTTTGAGTGCGCGCACGAGATGTGTTGCGCCAACGCGGCGTGTTCGCAATCCTCTCAAATTCAGGAAAATTTAAATGCGCTCACGGTGGATGTCATGCCTGAAGACGAAAATGTTAGTCTTGATAAACTGATGATGCGTTATTTCGAGCGAGAGACGATTGAGAAGCAATGCGAAGCGTGCGGACACAGATGGGCGAGTTCTAGCCGTCGATGCAACGCGTTACCGAATGTTTTCCTCGTCCACGTTAAGCGTTTCTCGACCGAAATCCAGGATAACCAAGTCAAATTGAAAAAACTCCGTGCGAACATTAGATTGCCAGGTTCGCTCAGAGACATCGGTTTCGACGCGGATGTCCAATCGCCAGTGACGCCAAACATTGATGGGGCATTAATTATGCGCCGCAAAAGCGCTTCGCTCTTATCCGTCGTGAGTCACATTGGCGGCGATTTCGAGTCGGGTCATTACATTGCGCACGTCAAAGAAAGTCCACTGCGATGGGTGACGTACGACGACGAGCGAGTGACGCCGTGTATCGAACGCCCAAGCGGGAAAGATTCCGCCTTTTACATGAGTTCGCCGCAAATTTTTGAGCGAGAGTGCGTCATAATCGCCTATCGCAAGGATTAACTCAGCCATCGATCCCCGTCGTCGCAGTGAAACGAATAGAATTATGACTAAAAGATATGTAATACAATTCGTCTAGTTTGATTTCGTGTTCATCGGAGCCGTTCCGTACATGCGCTCGAGATTTTTTGTCCACTTGAGCACGGAGACGACGGCCAACGCACTTCCGCCGTCCAATCCATCCAACAACACCTTTTCATCCCGCTCACCGCGCCAGATGGCCTCGACTGTGTCACCCTTTAGGTTCCAACCGCTGCTCACGAGGTGTGGAATGACTTCAAACATCACCACTCGCTTGCGTTCCTTTTCATCCGCGTCGTCGTCTCTCAGCCACGCGCACGCCGCGATGGCTTCAAACGCGGGATCCAAAGCCTTCAACGCTTCGTGCACATCCATCCCTCGACGTCCCGACGACGCGTTCGCCGGCATGGGCTCTCTGTACGCCTGCGCGACTTCCGGTTCGGACGTCGACCTCGACGTTTCCGCGTACTCGTTCCTCCGCCTCTTCTCCTCCGCCTCTTCCTCCTCCGTTCGCGTCGTGCTCCAATCCCCTTCCCCCCACGAAAACTCCCGCTCGATCCCCACCGACGCGAACAACGACCCAAGATCCCTCCTCAACACGTTTCTACAGTCCCCACCCGTCGTCCGAAGCGTAAACGGCACCGCTCTCACCCCAGCCTCGCCCGCCGCGTCGTCTCGCACGTAAAACCGCAACCGTCGCACCTTGGCCCCGGGGAGCTCCCTCCCCCTCTGCACCCCATCCAGCGTCCCTTGCAAGTGCGCCAACGCCTCCGCGTTCGCGCTCGACAACTCCGGGTGCGTCCCCGCGAGCACATCCGGGTGCACGAGCCGCACGAGCGCCGTCATGCATTGCTTCAGCGGTCTCGCCGTCGCGGAATCCCCGCCCCGCGACGTCGTCGTCTTCCTTCGCCAAACGTCGACGAGCGCGCGCGATACCGACGCTTTCATCCCAATTCGTCGCGCCGCTCGATCCATCGTCGTCCTTCCGCCGCGTCGTCGTCTTCCGCGTCTTCCGTCTTCGTCGTCTTCCGCGTCTTCCGCGTCTTCCGTCGTTCGCACCCATCCACGTTTTGACGGTTCACGACCCTTCATCGTATGTTAAAACTCAAATCGGCGGTTCGTGACTCATAAAAACACCACGAGGGTGGGTCATACCCGCGTCCGCGCGCCTTCGAAGAGATTCATTCTGATTCTCTCTGACACTCGTCATCGTCATCGTCTTCGTCATCGTCTTCGTCTCGAACGGCGGCACACCCCGACGATCCCGCGACCGACACCGCGAAGCGAAGACGGCGATGATGTCAGCGCGCGTCGCGTCGACGACGACGAGAACGACGACGACGAGGATGACGACGAGGATGACGATGACGACGACGAGCGCGGTGTCGAGAGGGTGCCGAGGAACGACGACGACGGGACGACGGACGAGAGTGGTGAGGGACGTCGTCGTCGGCGGCGGTGACGCGCGGTGGAGGAGGAGGACGCGCGCGGCGAGCGAGAGGTTCGGGGAAGGGGCGGAGAACCCGGCGAGGGGGTTGAAGGCGCCGAGCACGCCCGAGTCGCCGCGCGGGCAGCAGCTGGCGTACATTTTGAAGACGGCGCCGGATATGTTTGACGCGGCGGTGGATTCGCAGTTGGACGCGTTGATGAATGAGGTCGAGCAAGAGAGAGACGCGGAAGGGACGCAGAGTGAGGCGAAGAAGGAGCAGTTGGTGTTGTTTAAGCGCATCGCGGATGTGCGGGCGTTGGAGAGACGGAACGGGTTGGAGGATATCATGTACACGAGCATCATCCAAAAGTTTCTCGCAGCCGGTGTTGACATGTTGCCGCCGCTTGATGAGACGACGATGTTGAAAGGGATCGATTTGAACAGATTGACGGATGGGGTGCACAGTAAAGAGGCTTTGGAGATGGTTCGTGAGCACCTCATGGCTGTTTTAGGGGGCGCCGGGGAGAACGCGTACTCGTCGCAGCTGGTACGCATGTCGAAATTGCAAGCCGCGCAAGTGTACGCGGCGTCCATCATGTTTGGTTACTTCGTCACTCGCGCGGATAAGCGCTTTCAGCTCGATCGGACCATGGGCACGCTCCCGCTCGATCCCCTGGAGAGCGCCAAGGCGTTGGAGCGCCTCTTCAACAGCGCCAGCGCGATGGACTCAATGGATGAAGCCGACGCGGCGCCGATCAACTTTGGTGGCGACGACTTTGATTTGTTCAGCGATTCTTCCTCCTCCGATAAACCGGAGAGCAAGTTGACGCTGAAGCAGTACATTCAGAACTTTGACCAAGCCACTTTGGCTCAAACGGCGCGCATCGTCTCCATGGAAGGCGTCGCCGTCGCGGAGCGCCAAACCGGCGCCCTCTTCGGATCGATCGAAGATCTCCAGCGCGAGATGCAAGATGCGGTCGGTATGAACGCCGTCACACCGGAAGAGCTCATGCAAGCCGTGAGCGAAGTGGTGGCGGAGAAGAAGGTGCAAACGCTCACGCTCGCGTACGCGTCGCAGAGACGGCTCGTGCTCGAGGCGGTGGCGTTTGGCGCATTTTTGCGTTCGTCTGAGACGTACATTGACGATTACGCACCGAAATTATTAACCCCGACGCCTCGTGGACCCACCGGTCCGCCTGGGAACTCGCTTCCCAGCGGCGACGACGACGACGACGGGGGAAGCCCAGTGCGCGGCTAAATTAAAGAACGACGAATACAGATTTAATAAACACCTCGCACAAAACGAACGAGAATTAAAAACATGGAACAGGAAGCTCATCGTCGCATTTCGTTACACTTCGCTACGCTAGCTCGAGGCTCAACACCGTCCCCGACCGATGACGCGTACGACGACTTCGCCCGATGACGCGTACGACGACTTTGCTCACAACTCGTTGGCATCCTTGCAGAGCGCCGCTAACTTCTCCTTGTCCGCGCCAGTCATTTCGCTCACCTTGACACCGTTCGAGTACACTTGGAACGTCGGCATGGCGGAGATTCCGCACTCACCGGCGACGTCTTCGAGTTCGTCGACGTCAATCTTGACGAATTCAATCTCCGGGTACTTGGCTGCCAACTCTTCGAAAAACGGAGCGATCGACTTACACGGACCGCACCAGCTCGCCGTGAAGTCCACGACAACCTACGTCGGCCGAAAACGAGGCGCGATACAAACACGTGTTTTGTCAGTCAGTCATTCGTCGTCGCTCGCTCGGAAACGCGTCGGAAACCGTTCGTCACCCGACCGATCGATCGATCGATTGTTGCGACCAAGCGTTCAGATCGCACAGATGATGATTGATTCTCTCGGTGTGTCGACGCGTTCGTTCGTTCGTTCGTTCGCGCGGACGCACGCACCGGTTTGCCGGCCGCCTTGATGGCGGCGAATTCCTCAGCGCTCGCGATGTGCTTCACCATGACGTTCGTCTTCGAAAGTCGCGTCTCGTTGTGACGCGAACGATCGAACGAACGAAAGATTGGATGATTGATCTCGTCGAGTGTAAAACTCTCAGTCGGTCGGTCGGTTGAGGGAGAGGAATGGATTTTTTGGGTGGAGCCGAGCCTCGTCTTCGAACGGGTGGAGCCGCGTTTGAAGCGCGAAACAGCGGAGAGACGGACGGGATGTTACGGAGAACGCCGGACTGGTGTTACAAACAAACAAACAAACACAACGCGGACGACGACTTGATGGGGGCCGTCTTGATCACTGCTGTACAAAGATGGACGCGGAACTGCCCGACTGCGCGACGCAGTAGAGACCGGTTTTCCAACGCCGAGTCGATTTAATGGATCCGGCAATTTCAGACATGACGGCGCCGCCCTCGGCCCAACCGCCGCTCTTTTGAACTTGAAACGCGGTGAAACGGCCGAGATCTCCGTAGTACTGCGGGGCGTTGAAATCTGGCGCGCCGGTGGGTTCGCCTTGCGTTTTCAAGCTGTGGTCGACCCAGGTGGAAATGGTGCCGTCTCTGCGAATGCGGCTCGTCCACGTCTTGTTACGCCATTCGTAGCGGCCAATGTTTCCGCTCGCCGCGGTGGAGATCCATTCGCCGTTTCTATATCTACCGTAAGTGCTCGTCTTGCCCACTTGAGTTTGCACGCCGGAGTACGTCGTGAGCCTTTGCGCGGGATTGGACGCGTTGAGCGCGACGATGCTCGTCGATAGCCACTTTCCGTACGACGTGCAACAGTTGGCGCCACCATCACCCGCGGGGTTAGAATTGGTGCACCATTTTCCTCCTAGCTTGGAGTATACATCGAATTGACATCGATCGTCGATCGTCGCGCTGATCCAGGCTTCCGTCCAAAAGTCCCTATCTTCCAACGCCGGGAAAAAGACGTCGGCGGCGTCGGCGGTACCTCTCGCGCCGTAGCCGTGACCAAAGTAAATGAACGGGTATGAATTCTCAAAGACGGGCTGTGTATAACGATCACTGGCGTCGCTAGTGACCGAAAATTCGTCAAAGTCTCCTGGAGAAATGTTAACAACTCGGCGAGAGCCGCCAAAGACAAAGCCCGAAGGACATTCGTCGACGCACGCGCCTTGATGCAAATATTTGGAATTTGTACACTCCGTGCATTGGCCGTTGAGACACTTGTTGCAGTTTCTGGGGCACTGCACGCACCGTCTCGTCGTCGGTGTGCTCCCGCTCCCGCCGTAACCGGGCGGACAAGCGACCGAGCATGTGCCTCCCAGGTACCACGTGCCTTCTGGGCACCAAAACTCGGGCGGAGTGCACGTGCGATTGCAACCGCCAAAGACGTAGGAGAGATCCTCTTGGTTTCTCTCGAGCGTCATGACTCGGTTCCAAAACGGCCCGTACTGCTGGGTGTCGACGCACTTTTTCTGGAACAAGGGCGTTTGTATGCCTCCAATCTCGTAGTACACGCGATTTGCTGCGTCCCGCGCGGCGAATCCCCATTCAAAGTTAACGTCTTGAGTCGTCGCTTCAAAAATGCCGTCAGACGTCGGACACACCGTGCCGAGCTTAGTGGAGACGCACTTTAAAAAGGTGACAGCCCCGTTGATGAGTTCAACAGAGTCGTCAATTTTGAAAAAGTCTGATGGAGTGTTCCTGTGCAAGTTGTGCTTGACCACGTACGCTCCGGTGATGCGCCCGCTGCTCCCAAACAGAGACGGAAACTTGTTCGCGACGGCTTCTTCCACGCACTTCGTGTGCATGGTAAACCTGCGTTCCTTCCGAAGCTCTCTCCTCTTTTGCCTTGGAGCGACGGAAACATCCCATTTACCGAGCTTTGACGATGCCTCTGCCATCCATTCCTCGTAAGACGGCGCGTTCACGGCGATTACCTTTTCGTCGCTTTCGCTCGGCGTCTCGCTCAACCGCCAAGCGTTCCCTAGCCCCGCCGCGACTTCCCGCTCGTGTCCCAAGCTCGGTGCCGGCGGTGGATCCAGAGCGTGCGGACAGTGTGCTTCGATCGCTTCCAACACGCGCGTGTCACCCAAACCACACGCGGGTTCGCTGAAGATGCACTCTTGCTCTTGCGTGTTAGAGATCACGTCGCAATCCATGGGCTCCGCTTCCAACGCCGACACCAACGTCGGCGCTTTCGTGCGGCACTTCTCCAGGCACGCCACGGGTACGTCGGCGTACGCGCCCAGTCGCGGCGCTCGGTGTTTATTCACGTGGCGTCGCCCGAGTCCCAATCGCGGGGCGTTCGCGTGCGTCGCGCGGCGTACGGTCGTGTACGACCCAACCGCGAGCACCAACACCAAACTCGCCGCGATCCGCGCAGCTTTCATCGTCGTTCGTCGTCGCCGAACGGCGTCGGAGAGCAGACCCCGCGACGCGTCATCATCGGCATCATCGGCGATGTCGGTGACTATCAATCGCGAGCGTTCGTCCGTCGTCGTCATCGCGCGCGCGTCAGTGAAGCGTCGGAAATGTTGAATCGGCGTACGGTTCGTTTTCAATGTCGCGTATGGGTATACAGTAACAAATTGATTCGAGCTAGGTGTGACGAGGACGCTGCGTCGTCAGCGTCGGCGTCGTTTAATCCTCATCTTCATCGTCATCGTCGTCGTCTTCGTCGTCGTCGTCATCCGCGGCGTACTTGGAGATGATGTCGGCATCCGCGGGCGCCGACGCGCGCGCGAGCTCCTCCTCCGTCGGCGCCTCTCGCCCCGTTCTCCAACCAAACGCGTAATACACCCCGTTCACCGCGATCGCGGTGACTGGCTTGAAGAGCATCAACACGGCGATGACGAGAAAGACCCAAAACGAAATCTTTCGCGCGAGCTGGGACGACTCATCGCCGTCGTCGCCGCCACCGCCACCAAAGAACCAGTCGAGCGGGCCTCCGCCCTTTCCTCCACCGTCAAACTGACTGAGTACGTCGCGCTTACCTCCGAGCGCGCCCGCGAGCGCTTTGCGCGCGGCGTCTTGCGCCGCTTTACCACCGACGATCGGTCCGTCTGGGGCGTCACCGGCGGCGTCACCGGCGGGGGACGCGCGCGTGACGACGGACGCCCGACTGGATGCGCGCGAGACGAGGTGCGAGGACGCCTGGCGGCGCGTCGTCGACGCCGGAGAGGGCGACGCGCGGGCGCCGCGGGCGGGACACGTCGTGACGTGTGCAACGGTGAACATTCGTCCTTCCCGTGCGCGCGCGGTCGGCGTTCGGTCGGCGCGACGCGAGGTTGTGGCGGCAGTGCGGTCGCCTTTTTGTTGAGGTTTTGGATAAACGGCCGCACCGACGGGTCATTACTCAACGATTGGGGGTAGGGGTCTTCTCGCCCAACTTGGCTGGGTGACCCGACGAAAACGCGCGTCTGTTGGTTGGTTTTCAAATCCCCGCTAAAGCACATTTACATCTAGTCTACTGATACACTGACATCGAAGAAACGCACTCAGGCGTCACAGATGAAGGCTCGGGCGTAGCCTCGCACGATGGCGGGCTCGATCCAGAATCGAGAGATAAAGTACGTGACGACGCCGAGCGCGATGGAAATGGGAAGCGCGGGAAGCGCCTTTCCGTACGCGGCGAGGGCGAAGAGAGTGAGCACTAAACCTATGATGACGGCGACGAAACAAAAGGCGCAGGTGATTGGGGAGTACATCGCTGCGCGTCCAACGAGGACGCTGTAAAAGATGAAATCTCCCAATCCAAGCTTGATCGAATCGGGCAATCCGTACTCGTCAGAGTCTGAATCCATCGATGGATCGTACGCGTTGCCGCCCTCGTAACTCGCGCTGGCCCCGCCTTGTTCAGACGCTCTGCTCGCTACTGCAGCCGCTGCCTGTCGCTCGGCCCGGTACCTCTTCTGCGCCTCGCTTTCGCTACCTCTAGATTCGTACACGAGCGCCGGAATGTCTTCGTCTCTCTCCTGGGCTAGTTCAACTATGAGCTTCAACGGTCCGTTCGGAGACAACACGGCGTACAAATCATACAGCGCCATCGCTATGAGCATCGACCAAGTCGTCCACTCAGGTATGTGGGTGAAATAAAACGACACGATGGTTGACACCATGATCAAATACCCTTGCTTCACCACCAACGGTCCGGGCCAGAAAAACGTCATCAAAACGCCGCCTACCGAAAAGTTCCAAATCACGAAACTCACCGTGATCATGTCCACCGCCAAGTCTAACTTTTGCAACACTTGCATGAATATCGATCCTCCGAGCACGCCAAAGATTAGCAATCCGCTCAGGCCCATGTAACCCCATATCAGGCCACCCATTCGATACTTGAAGAGGAGAAACAAACCAAACGTCATCGCCGTGATGAACCCGACGAAGGCGATCGCGTTAAGCGCGCCGCCTCTAAGCTTGTTCTCGACGCTATCGTCCTTCTGCGAGATGCGAAAAAAACACGCACGGCGGGGCGCGTTGTCAGACGTTGGTCAAGCGAGCGCGGCGTAATTCCCACGCGAGTTCGACGCCGCGCGTCAACACCCTACGATCAAAGAGCCAAACGAAAGCGATGCGTCGTCGAGTCAACGCGCGCGACCGCGTGGGGAAACGCGATGGACATGAAGAGCTACGATGGACTTTCGATTCGTCGCCGACGTACCTTTTCCGTGTAGACGGCAGAGGTGATGCCGCCGCTCTGTTCTAGATCGTCGTAGGCTTCGTTGCGTAACAGCAAAACGAGCCAGACGCACAACCCCATCGCTATGATGACGGGAACGACGACGGACGCGATGACGCGGAACATGGACGACGTTTTAGGTCGTTCATGTCGCCTACGTCGATCCCCCGCGACTGGGTCCCTCGGCATCGCGTGTCCGCGACTGTGGGTTGAGGTTGTGCCTGAGAGAACTTTCACTGCCGCGAACCGACAACGGCGATAATAAAACGTCGGCGTGTCACAGACGATGGGGGCACGACTCGAAGTTGACGTGATTTTAGGTGTAATATAATTCAGAGAGACTCTTCAATTGCATCTTTATAACCTCGTAAGGAGGCTGCTACTGTATTAATGTTTGTTTCATATTGCGGCGCGCTGCCTCTTCTCTCACGACGCGACATGTTCAACGACAACGCAAGTCGATTAATCGACTTCTTCCATGCGGGAACCTTCGTCGACTTCCTCTTCGAGCGCCGGCAAATCGTCGACAGCCGGGGTGTCGTCTTCCTCGATGGAGAGGCCGAGCTTGATCATGCGGTGGATGCGTCCGCCGAACGTCGTCGGGTCGTCCAAGGAGAAGCCAGAGGTAAGCAACGCAGTCTCGAAGACGAGGAGGACGAGATCCTTGACAGTCTTGTCACCCTTATCCGCATCGGCACGCTTGCGGAGCTCCTTCATGATACCATTGTCCGGGTTGATCTCGAGGGTCTTCTTGGAAGACATGTAAGAGCCCATGGAGTTGTCGCGAAGAGCTTGCGCCTTCATGATGCGCTCCATGTTTGCAGACCAACCGTACTCACCGGTGACGAGGACGCACGGGGAGTCGACGACGCGGTCAGAAACGACGCACTTCTCGATCTTGTCACCCAAGATGTCCTTGATCAAGCGGCAGAGGTTCTCGTATTGAGCCTTGACCTCTTCCTTTCGCTTCTTCTCTTCCTCAGTCTCGTCGAGCTCCAAGCCCTCCTTGGTGACAGACACGAGCTTCTTGCCGTCGTACTCCTTGAGTTGTTGGACGGCGTACTCATCAATCGGATCAGTCATGAAGATGACTTCGTAGCCACGCTTCTTGAGCTTCTCAATGAACGGAGAGTTCTCGACAGTCTTCTTGGATTCGCCGGTGATGTAGTAGATGTCCTTTTGGCCCTCCTTCATGCGAGTGACGTAATCCTTGAGGGAAGTCATTTCTTCGCCAGATTTGGTGGAAGAGTATCGGAGCAATTCGGCAATCTTGGCGCGGTTTTGAGCGTCTTCGTGGATACCGAGCTTCAAGTTCTTGCCAAAGGCTTCGTAGAACTTGGTGTAGTCATCCTTGTTTTCGGCAATCTCGTTGAACATTTCGAGGCACTTCTTGACGATGTTCTTCTTGATAACCTTGAGAATCTTGTTTTGCTGCAACATTTCACGGGAAATGTTGAGCGGCAAATCTTCAGAGTCGACGATACCCTTGACGAAGCCCAAGTATTCCGGGATGATGTCTTCGCAGTTGTCCATGATGAAGACGCGGCGGACGTACAACTTGATGTTGTTCGACTTCTTCTTGCCGTCAAACATGTCGAACGGCGCGCGCTTCGGCACGAAGAGGACAGACTTGAATTCCAATTGACCTTCAACAGCGAAGTGCTTCACCGCGAGTTGCTCTTCCCAATCGTTGGTGAGGGACTTGTAGAAGGCGGCGTACTCGTCCTTGGTGATTTCCTCCGGCACGCGCATCCAAATCGGCTTTTGCTTGTTCATGATGGCCCATTCGTGAGAGACTTCCTTGATCTTCTTCGTCTTCTTTTCCTTCTTCTCATCGTCATCCTTGATTTCGGTGATCTTGCCCTCTTCTTCTTCTTCGCCTTCCTCCTCAGCCTCGTCATCAGAGACTTCCTTCTCGGTCGTCTTTTCTGTCCAGAGAGAAATCGGGTACGAGATGAACTCGGAGTGCTTCTTCACCAAATCCTTCAAGCGGCGCTCTTCGAGGTATTCGAGCTGATCATCCTTCAAGTGAAGGACCATCTTGGTACCACGACCAAGCTCGGCCGCGGACGCATCCTTAGACACGGTGAAAGAACCGCCGGCTTGGGATTCCCAGCGGTAGCCTTCGTCGTCGTTGTGCTTCGTGTACACGACAACCTTTTCGGCGACCAAGTAGGAAGAGTAGAAACCGACACCAAACTGACCAATCATCGAGATGTCCGCACCCGCAGTCAGGGCTTCCATGAAAGCCTTGGTACCAGAGCGCGCAATCGTACCGAGGTTGTTGACCAAGTCAGCCTTGGTCATACCGATACCAGAGTCCACGATGGTCAACGTGTTGTTCGTCTTGTCCGGAATGATGTGGATGAAGAGCTCGGGTTGAGACTCGAGCTTGGACTTATCCGTCAAGCCCTCGAAACGAATCTTATCGAGCGCATCGGAAGAGTTACTGCGCGGTTACGCGAAAGACACGCAATACTACGTCAGTACATCGGGGCACGCGCATCGAGTCAACTTTCGGGTTCGGTCAACAAACAAAACGAAAGAAGCTTCCAAAGAAGAAGCTTCCAAAAAAAACGCCCATCCATCCAGCGTCATCAACAGCGGCGACGCCGATCGGTCGACGACCGAACGATCGACGAACACGACGGCGTCCGTCGAACGTTTATTCACGCCAACGTTCGCCGCCGCCATCGCCGCCGCGAACGACCCGTCCATCGGTAAGTTTCATAAAGAAAGCTCAAGAAGCGCGCCGACGATGGAAGCTTTCGCGATGAGATCCGTCGGCACGCACCTGATCAACTCGCGCAAAAAGATTTCCTTGTTCGAGTAGAACGTCTGCGCATCGAATCAAACGAAATGTTTGTCAGTCATTCGCTCACCGCTCTCGCGTCGCTCCGCGTCGCGTCGTCGCCCGCGCGCCGTCGATCGGTCATCGAGACGGACCGCCGCCGACCTCATCTTTCGACAGATTCGCGCCAAAAAAAACGCATCGGCCGTTCACGACACCGACGCCGCCAAACCCCGCGCGCGACGCCGCCGCGCCCCGCGCGCGCGAATCGATCGAATCTAACCGCTTCCGCGTCCACGTACGTTAATAATCAGCGACAAGAGCTGGTTGATCTCCGCCTGGAACGCGAACGTTTCCGTGTCCTCGCTCATCTTTACTGCCTTTGCTTGTGCTCGCGGTGCGACGCCTTTTGACGGGACGCGCGCGCGTTTTCGACGGGTGTGGGGCACGCACTCGACCCGTCGGTCCGATTTTTACCCTCTTATTTATGAGTAAAGACTCGTCAAACGCGTGTTGTTTCGAAACGAGTTTCGACAGTGTTCGTTTGCGTAATATATGAGATTGCGTTTTTTAACTTTATATAGTGGATCTTTGGAACATGGATGTATAAAAATCGTTAGTCGGACATGTGGAGCCGCCAGTGTTCCGACTGAGATTCGATGGAGCGCGCGCCTCACATTCGCGCGACGTTCGAATCGGTCGAACGAGTCGTGGGAACGCACGAACGAACGGGGGTTTGAAGCGCGCACGACGGCGTGCGAGTAGGGAAGCGATCAGACAGTCAGTCGCGCGCGCGGGTGTGTGTGTCGACGCGCGGGGACGACGACGCGAGTGGCTTTTTAGGTAAAATATAAACAATAATGGCGGGTTCGAAGAAAAAGGCGAGCGGTGGCGCGAGCGCGGCGACGGCGGGGGGCGCGATCAAGTACGAGGATATCTTTGAGGTGATTGATAAGGACCCGGATGGGAAAAAGTTTGACCGGGTGTCGAGGTACAGGTGCCGGTCTCAGTTTGACGCAGAGGTGACGATCGACATCAACGTGGACGTGTACCCGTTGAGCGTCGGACAAAGGTTTACCCTGGCGTTGGCCCCGACGTTGAGCCTGGATGGAACCCCTGAGGATGATTCGTTTGATCAGAGCGGTAAGGAGTCGCTCGCGGATGGATATGAGTACGTCATGTATGGGAAGTGTTACAAGAAGACGGAGGAGAACGCCGGGGGGTTGACACGCGCGAGCGCGTACGTTTCGTTTGGCGGTTTGCTCATGAACCTCAAGGCGGACCCGAAGAACATGCAAGAGATTGAGATTGATGATCGATTGTACGTGTTGACGCGTCTAGTGTAGGTTGGTCTCGTGAATAAAAAGTAACCAGATGTAGCTGTTAGCGCCACTGTTCGCCTCTCTCGTGCGCGCGTGCGCGTCCCTCACCGCGCCGCTTTCTTTTGTCGCGACGACCGATGGTGCTCAAGTATAAGAAACCCACCGTTCCAGATCGGTGGGTCCGAGACACGAAGCTGTCCCTCGGGATTTCAGCGCGCGAAGCGGACGGATCGCTCACCCCCTCAACCAGCAAGCCTAATCCAATCACAGGTAAAGTCGTCGTGTTGACGGGCTCTACCACGGGTCTGGGGTATGAGATCGCGATTACTTGCGCTGAAAACGGTGCTGAATGCATCGTGATGCTCAACAGATCGAGCGAGCGCGCGGAGAAGGCGTTACGTGACGTGCGAGAGGCTGCGGTGAGTTCCAGTTCAGACGTCAAAGTCGTCGGCATCGATTGTGACTTGATGAGTTTCGACAGCGTCCGCAAGGCGGCGGCAGAGGTGAACGAAATCTGCAAAGACAGAATCGACGTATTGATACTCAACGCCGGGATCATGGCGTTCCCGTTCGATTCCACGGTGGATGGGTACGACCTGCAGATGCAGACGAACGTGCTTTCGCACTTTTTGCTAACCAAACAACTTTTTCAGAAAGTTTTGCGATCCGCCGACGGTCGAGTCGTATCTCAGTCCTCGCTCGCAGCCAAAACGGGTCCGCTGAGAGCGGAATCGTTTCTCAAAACACCGGATTGCACCAAGTGGACGAAGAACACTTGGGATATTTACGGCCAGACAAAGCTGTCGAACCTTGTCTTTGCTGAAGGCTTGCAAAACCGCCTTGACGCAGCGTCCATTAAAAACGTCCGATCCTTTGGCGTACACCCGGGGATCAGCGCCACCGAGCTTCAAGTCACCACGAGCGACAACCCTGGACCGTACGGTGACACCATCCTTGGCTGTCTCCCGTATTTGCTCTCGTTCCAATCCCCCGCCGACGGGGCGCTTCCAACGCTTCTCGCCGCCTTCGGCGACGACGTCATCGCCGGCGCCAATTACGGCCCGGGCAAGTTTCTCGAGCTGCGAGGCGCCCCGCGACGGGTCAAAGCGAACAAATTCGTCCACGACAAAGCCGTGGATATCCTCTGGCGCGGCTGCGAAGCCGCCACCGGCGTCACGTTTGCCCTCTAGCTATGTTGTATTCCGATACATGCCACTATTTACTCATACATGATTCCAGGTGCCGACTTGCCAGGTGCCGACTGTGTTCGATTAGTTCACGCAACCCCAGACCTATGCGCGCTTTCGCCGCGAACTCACTCGGCTTTCGATTCGCAGTCGCGCGCCCGCACGCACCGCGGAGTAGACCTACCTCTCGCCCACTTATCCCGCTCGATTCCCGAGCGACGACGACGCTAACGCCCGCGTACGCCGGATTATCGATGACGCTTCCAGGAGCTGTAGAATTCTCCACCGATCGGATCACGCTCGCGGGTGACCTTGCGGCGGATGACGTTGCGCGAGCGCTGCGCGAGGGTGGGTATAAATCATGGATTTATATGAATCCGGAGAGTGACAAGTCGTTCCCGTACGAGGCGCGCGAAGCGTTGGGTGACGCATTCAAGAACGTAATCGTGGAAGGCTCGACGCTGACGCGAGGCTTGGCCAAGACGCTTACAGAGGCGATGACGGCGCTCCCGCGACCGACGATGGTGCAATGCTCGACGGCGACGCGTGCGAGCACAGCGTATATTCTATTCAAGGCTCGCGAGCAGAAATGGCCGCAAGCAGGCGCGCTTCAACGCGCGAGAGAGATGGGCTTGAAGTTTTTCGCTAAACCGCCGTTGGCAAGTTTTGTGAGCGACGGTCTCAAGCACAGTGACGGCGAGATCATCTTCAGACAGTTGTTTGACACGAGTGGGAGCTCGACGTATACGTATCTGCTCGGTGATCCGATCAGTAAGGAGGCTGTGCTTATCGATCCGGTCAAGGAGATGGTTGAACGCGATTTGGCCGTCGTCAAAGACTTGGGACTCAAACTCAAATACGCTATCAACACGCACTGCCACGCGGATCACATCACCGGCAGCGGTGATTTGAAGAAGCAACTCCCGGAGCTGAAGAGCGTGATCGCCAAGGCTTCTGGCGCCAGAGCTGACATCCACATCGAACACGGTGACGTCATCTCGTTTGGTGACGCATCCAACGTTATCAACCTCGAGGTGCGCGCCACACCGGGCCACACCGACGGATGCGTGAGCTATGTGTGCGAAAACATGGTTTTCACCGGTGATGCCCTATTGATTCGTGGATGTGGGCGCACTGATTTCCAAGGTGGTTCGAGCGC
>Ga0181601_10000568_pt1 | contig 30152 bp, 36 predicted proteins | sample 041ome_8_FD_133020 | JGI IMG/M metagenome (GOLD analysis project Ga0181601, IMG submission 133020) | Coastal salt marsh microbial communities from the Groves Creek Marsh, Skidaway Island, Georgia - 041407BS metaG (megahit assembly) | ecosystem: Environmental > Aquatic > Marine > Intertidal zone... | reverse complement strand
GACATCATGGGAACGCGGCTCATGCTTTCGACGCCGCCGGCAATATACCCCATGCCTGCGCCGCCCGCGATTTGGTTGGCGGCAAGGTTCACGGCTTCTAACCCCGAGGCGCAAAACCGGTTGATAGACAGTCCAGGGATCGCCTCGTCCAAGTCAGACGCCAAGACCGCGGTGCGCGCCAAACAGGCGCCTTGTTCGCCAACTTGGGTGACATTGCCCCAAATGACATCCTCGACCGCATGACCGTCCAAGTCATTGCGCGATTTGATGGCGTTTAACACCGTCGTTGACAGGCGGACAGCGGTCACTTCGTGCAATGACCCGTCTGCGCGCCCCTTGCCACGCGGTGTACGGACCGCATCATAGATAAAGACGTCTTTCATCGACTTCTCCTTTAAGTTCGCTCGGATGGATTGCCGGGCATCAGATCATAGGGATGTTTCCATCCAGGTTGTTCGGACAGGCGTGTCAGCCACGCGTCAATGTTGGGCCAGGCCGCACGATCAAAGCCGAAAGGCTCGGGGTAATACAAATACCCACAGCAAGTCAGGTCGGCATTTGTGACCACGTCGGTGGCAATCCACGTGCGATCAGACAAATGCGCGTCCAAGATTTGGTAGCTCGCCGCTAATCTGCCTTGCAAAAACGCAATCGTTTCCTTGGGTTGTTTTTCGGGGGGCAGAAAATTCATCAAGAACCGTGTCATCCCCGCCAAAGAGCTGAGTTTATGATTGTCCCATAATATCCAGCGCAGGATTTCGCGGCGTTCTTCTGGCGTATTGCCGCCAAAGCGTCCCGTTTTCTCGGACAGATAGTCCATAATCACGCCTGACTGGGTCAGCTTGATGTCGCCATCCACCAAAACCGGGGCTTCGCCCATTTCATTAACCTCGGCGCGATAGGCGGCACTGCGTGTTTCGCCATTGAAAAAATCAACTTTGATGGGGGTCCAGTCCGCGCCGCCCATGTTCAGGGCAAGCGCCGCTTTGTATGAATGCCCGCTTTCGCCAAAGCAGTAGAGTTTCATCGTCATGTTGTCTTTCCCCATTGTTTCAAACCTTGATGGCGTGGAATTTGAGTATTTTTGCAAAGATGAAGATCGTTAAGTTTTCATTTAACTTTGTCTGTTTTTGTTGTGATGCGGTACAGGCTGGAGAGCCGATGACCGCCAAAGGTGAAGTCGCCCTCAGCCTTGACGCGACCTGTCAGGTCGGGGGCGCGTTGATTTCATCTTTGTCAAAATACTCTCGCCGAAGGCATCCTCGCTTTCAATTTGTGCATCTGTCACTTTTTGACAAATGACCGTGCAATCAGTTCTTTCATGATTTCATTAGTTCCGCCGTAAATTCGTTGTACGCGCGCATCTGTCCACATTTCGGCGATCGCATATTCTTGCATGAACCCGTAGCCGCCATGCAGCTGTAGGCATTCGTCCAGAACTTCGCCTTGAGTGTCTGACAACCAATATTTCGCCATTGCTGCCTTTTCTACGCTCAGCTCTCCGCGTAGATGTTCGGCGATACATTCATCTAAAAACGCGCGGGCAACCTTGGTTTTTGTCAGCGCTTCGACCAGCTTGAAACGTGTGTTTTGGAATTGTATTAAGCTGCCACCAAAGGCCTGACGGTCGTTACAATAATCAATCGTTCTTTGAACCGCACCTTCCATGGCCCCAACTGCGCCGCACCCGATGATCAGGCGCTCTTGGGGAAGCTGTTTCATCATCTGATAAAACCCTTGTCCTTCTTGGCCGCCAAGGATGTTTTCAGGTGGGATTTCGACATTATCGAAGAACAGTTCAGATGTGTCCCCGGCCTTTAGGCCAATTTTATCAAGGTTACGGCCACGGGTGAAACCTTCTGCTGTATCTGTCTCAACAACAACCAGCGAGGTTCCTTTTGATCCTTGTGTTGGATCGGTTTTGGCCGCAACGACAATTAAGTTTGCATGTTGACCATTGGTGATAAAGGTCTTTTGTCCGGTTAGGCGATAAGAGTTACCTTCTTTCACCGCGCGGGTTTTGATTGCTTGGACGTCAGATCCGCCTGATGGTTCAGTCATTGCCAACGCACCAACCAATTCACCTGATACCATTTTGGGCAACCAGCGTTGTTTTTGCTCTTCGGTGCCATATGCAAGAATGTAATGTGCAACGATACCTGAGTGGATACCATGACCCCAGCTAGCCAAATTTGCGCGGCTGCCCTCCATCAAAATCACGGCTTCATGACCAAAATCACCACCAGCACCACCAAACTCTTCGGGAATTGATGGGCAAAGCAGGCCCAATTCACCTGCTTGTTGCCATGTTGATATATCCATTTCGCCTTGGTTGCGCCAGCGTTCGAAATGGGGCGACCATTCGTCATTGATGAATTTGGCGGTCATTTCCGCCAACATCACATGTTCATCGGTCATCCAATTGGATCGTGTGGTGATCATCGCGCTCTCCCTTAGAATTCGTCTGCGCCCAGTCCCATCACTGTGGCTGATCCAGATTGGATCCGCGCCAAATGCATCGCTGTCGCAGGCAGTTGTCTTGCCATATAGTAGCGAGCGGTTTTTAGTTTTGTCTCGTAGAACGCGGCGTCACTGGGCGCAGATTTCAGGACATTTTTTGCCACCAAAGCCATGCGCGCCCACATCAGACCGACGACCGTATGTCCGAATAAATGCATGAAGTCATATGATCCAGCCAGCGCATCGTTTGGATTTTTCATCGCGACCTGCATGAAATACATGGCTGCTGTTTGCAAATCCTTTGATGCAGACTTAAGCGGGTCAAGGAATACTGCATCAAACTCGGCATCGTGGCCTTTATTTTCCGAGACAAACGCTTTGACCAAATCAAAGAACGCCATAACGTGTTTGCCGCCGTCTTGCGCCAGCTTGCGGCCCACCAAATCAAGCGCCTGAACCCCGTTTGCGCCTTCGTAAATCATGGCAATCCGCGCATCACGGGCGAATTGGGACATGCCCCATTCTTCGATATACCCATGCCCACCATAGACTTGTTGCGCTTGAACAGCCGCTTCAAACCCTTTGTCGGTCAAAAAACCTTTGACAACTGGGATCAACAGGCTGACCAAGCCATCAGCGTCTTTGTCATTTTGGCGATGTGTACGGTCGATCATTTCAGCCGACCAGAACACCAACGCTCGCGCGCCTTCGATGAAGCTTTTTTGATCCATAAGATTGCGGCGAATATCAGGATGCACGATCAACAGATCTGCGGGGCCGTCCGGATTTTTAACGCCTGTGACATCGCGCCCTTGCAGGCGATCTTTGGCATAGGCAAGCGCATTTTGATAAGCGACTTCGGCCTGCGCCAAACCTTGTAGGCCCACGCCAAGGCGTGCTTCGTTCATCATTGTGAACATTGCGCGCATGCCTTTGTGCATATCTCCTAAAAGATATCCCGTTGCCCCATCATAATTCATCACGCAGGTGGCATTGCCGTGTATGCCCATTTTCTCTTCGATTTTACCGACAGAGAGGGAGTTGCGCGCCCCCAAAGTGCCATCATCATTCACAATAAATTTTGGAACAATGAACAGTGAAATTCCTTTTACCCCATCTGGCCCACCTGGGATTTTTGCAAGGACCAAATGAATAATATTATCAGATAAATCGTGATCACCGGCCGAGATAAATATCTTTTGTCCCGTGATCTTGTAGGTACCATCTTGTTGTGGTTCGGCCTTGGTGCGCATAAGGCCAAGATCAGTGCCACAATGAGGCTCGGTTAGGTTCATTGTGCCCGTCCATTCACAAGAAACCATTTTGGGCAGATATCTTTGTTTCTGTGAATCGGTGCCATGGGCGTGAATTGCCGAATAGGCGCCGTGCGTTAACCCTTGATACATGCCGAAGGCCATATTCGAGCTGGCAAACATCTCACCGACCGCGGTTCCGATGATATAGGGCATGCCTTGCCCACCATATTCAGGATCGCAATCTATACCTGTCCACCCCCCATCACGAACTTGGTCAAAAGCATCCTTAAATCCTTTTGGGGTGCGCACGATGCCATTTTCAAAATGGCAGCCTTCTTTGTCACCAACTGCATTTAATGGGGCTAAAACTTCAGAAGTGATTTTGCCCGCTTCGTTCAAAATGGCGGATATAAACTCTGCTTCCAGCTCTTCATAGCCTTGAATGCCCGCGCTTTGGACCTTTAGCACATCATTCAATACGAATTCCATGTCTCGGACGGGTGCGGTGTAAGTTGGCATGTTTGCTCCTGCTATCTAACTAATTTTGTGGGGATATGTTTTTGGATCGCATGAATTCTGCGCCCCATTCAATTTGTGCTTCTAATTCGCGTATTGTTTCGTCCAATTCATCGCGTTGAATTTTCAATTCCTCTAGACGTTTGTTGGCTAATTGGAATGTTTTGGTCAACTGCGTGGCCTGCTGGTCTTCCATGTAATACATCTCAAGCAATTGCCGAATGTCCTCCAAGGAAAAGCCAAACTTTTTTCCGCGAAGGATCAACTTAAGACGCGCACTATCCCGTTTTGTGAACAAGCGTTTTTGGCCTCGGCGAATGGGCGAAATCAGCTCTTTGGCTTCGTAAAATCGCAGCGTGCGCGCTGTTACGTCAAACAAGTCGCACATTTGCCGAATGGTCATTAGGTCATCGTCTGTCATCTTTGTACACTTTGTTTGAGCAGTCTCTTCATGACTGATCCGAGAATCAGCTTATCATATCTTTACGTTTACGTTAATATGAAATCGCGTCAACTTGACGCCACGAGAGATTGCGTGGTTTTTCTTAGATCTTTGAGTTCTTCGATAGTCTCTTGCAAAAGTTTTTGCTGCTCTTCCAGCTCTATTAATTTGCGATCTGCCATATCGACAAAAACGCGCATTTGCGTCTTGGTGCCCTCTTGATCGTAAATTAATAGCCATTGCCTAAGCTCTTCGAGTTGAAAGCCAAATTTGCGCCCCCTCAGGATCAGCGTCATGCGCGCACATTCACGAGGACCATAATACCGCGACCGCCCTTGGCGTTCTGGCTGCAGTAATTCGATGTATTCATAATACCGCAACGTGCGCGGCGTTACATCAAATTTTGCACACATTTCCTTGAATGTTAGTTTGCTGTCACTCATCTCGTACCTCACTGTGCCCTAACGTTAAGCTTAAGCATCAGAAAGGGCAACTCGGGCCTTGCCAAATTTTTCATTTGTCCGTCATATGGGGCAAAATGGAAAAAAACCAATGACAGAAGCCTCAAAAGGCGCAGCACAGGCGCTTATCAATGCTTTGCCGCACGCAAAAGCGCTTGGGATGCGCTTTATTTCTAGTTCAGAGGGCGAAGTCACGATGGAGATGCCGTATGACCCACGGTTTATAGGTGATCCTGCCACAGGCGTTATCCACGGCGGCGCGGTCTATGCATTACTGGACACATGCAGCGGTGCCGCGGTTTTTGCGCACCCAGATCACAAAGGTGCAACTGCGACAATAGACCTGCGCGTTGATTACATGCGGCCGGCTGCGCCGGGCCAGCCAATACGCGCGACGGCGACATGTTATAACATGACGCGCACAGTTGCATTTGTACGTGCGATTGCGACAGATACGCGTGACGATAAGCCGGTCGCAATGGCGTCAGGCACTTTTGTAACAGGGATCTAAATATGGCTAAAATGACGCCTGAACCCGTTCAAGTGATAAAACAGCGACGTGATGTTGCCTTGCGTCGTTTGGTTGCCTCAATTCCTTATGTCAATTTCATGGGTATCTACTTTGAACGGCGCGGTGATGAATTAACGGCCATCATGCCGTTTCGGGATGATCTGGTCGGTAATCCCGCGTTGCCTGCATTGCATGGTGGCGCAACTGCGGCCTTTTTGGAAATTGCAAGTGTCATTGAACTGACGTGGTCAACACTTTGGAATGCCATCGAGAAAGACCATATGGCACCAGATGATATCGAAATTGGCAAGACGCTGCTGATGCCAAAAACCATCGACTTTACCGTTGATTATTTGCGCTCCGGTTTGCCGCGCGATGGATATGCGCGTGCGCGCATCAATCGTGCTGGACGTCGATATGCATCTGTTTCGGTCGAAGCATGGCAGGATAATAGATCGCGTTTATTCGCGACCGCATCTGGCCATTTTATTGTGCCCCAAGTTGTGACCTAGTCTGTCATGCGACCAATTACTCACACGCGTGTGCTTGCGATCGCGCTTCCTGTTGTATTGTCAAATGTGACAGTTCCCATTTTAGGGGCTGTGGACACAGGCGTCATTGGACAGCTGGGTAATGCGGCAGCAATCGGTGCGGTTGGAATCGGGGCCATTGTCTTGAACGCCATTTTTTGGATGTTTGGGTTTTTACGCATGGGCACCACAGGGTTTGCTGCGCAGGCCGTTGGGGTGGGCGATGCCCGCGAATTGGCGGCTATTTTTGCCCGCGTCTTTGTGTTTGGCGTGGTTGCGGGCTGTATGTTGATCTTGATCCAGGGCTTGCTATTCACTGGGGCATTTATGATTTCGCCGGCCTCAGCCGAAGTCGAACGATTGGCGCGACTTTACCTTGAAATTCGTATTTACTCGGCCCCGGCCGTTATCGCGGTTTATGGTCTGTCAGGCTGGCTGATCGGGACCGAGCGGACGCGCGATGTTTTCATCATCCAATTTGGGATGAATGCGGCAAATATCGTGCTGGATTTATGGTTCGTTCTGGGGCTGGGGGCAGGCATCGAAGGCGTGGCCTATGCCACACTTATCGCGGAATGGGGTGGGCTTTTGACTGCGCTGTTTTTATGCCGTGCGACGTTGCGCAATGCGCAAACATGGATCTGGCCCCACATAATGGACCGCGTAAAATTGTTAAAGATGACGGTTGTTAATCGCGATATCTTGCTGCGTTCACTGATGCTGCAAATCATGTTTGTATCGTTTTTATTGATCGGATCAGACTTTGACGACGATACCCTCGCGGCCAATCAGGTTCTTTTACAGTTCATTTCGATCACGGCTTACGGCATGGACGGCTTTGCCTTTACCGTTGAAGCATTGGTTGGCCAGGCTGTTGGAGCACGCTCGATCGTGCGTTTACGCGAGGCGGTTATTAAATGTGGTCAATGGGGCGTTGCCGTGGGTCTATTAGGTGCGGTTGCGTTTTGGCTGTTTGGTGGTCAGATAATAGATACCATGGCCAAGGTAGAAACCGTCCAAGTGATGGCACGGGTTTATCTGCCTTATATGGTTTTCGTGCCGATCATTGGCGTTTTTCCGTGGATGCTCGACGGTATATTTATCGGGGCTACGCGTGGTCCTGACATGCGTAATATGATGGCGGTGAGTTTGATTGTTTATTTGGCGGCCTTGATGATTTTACTGCCAAACTTTGGCAATCATGGGTTATGGATCGCTTTTTTGATTTCGTTTGCAGCCCGCGGCCTGACCCTTGGTTTGCGTTATCCGCAGATCGAAAAGGACATCAGAGCGTTAGACGCTTACGCTATAAAATAGCCAGAACCGCTTCGGGTGGACGGCCAATCGCTGCCTTGGTTTCAGTGATTACGATTGGCCGCTCAATCAACACAGGATGTGTGGCCATAGCCTTGATTAAAAGCGCGTCCGAGGCATCACGAGAAAGCCCAAGGTCCTTGAACGCTGCTTCTTTCGTGCGCATCATGTCAATCGGCGCGATCGCCAGTTTTTCAAGCACAGATTTAATTTCGTCGGTGGTTGGCGCGATTTTCAGGTACTCAACCGTGTCGACCTTAATGCCCTTGTCGATCAAAAGTGCTAATGTTTGGCGCGACTTTGAACAGCGCGGATTATGCCAGATAGTGATCATAACCAATCGTTCCGACCGCTGCCAACCGCATCTGCAACATTTGCAAATCCATCGCGCTCTAACAGCGCCTCAAGACCTCGGACGATATCAGTCACCGATGACATTCCACCATAAACGAGAGCAGTATACAGTTGAACCGCTAACGCCCCCGCACGAATTTTTTGATAAGCGTGCTCAGGCGTTGCGACACCACCCACACCAATCAGCGGGATTTCACCATCTGTCAGTTGTGACAAACGCGCCAAGACGTGGGTCGACTTTTCAAACAACGGGGCACCTGAGAGCCCCCCCATTTGGCCACGATGGGCGGATTTCAGTCCGTCACGCGACAGCGTCGTGTTCGTCGCGATAATTCCATGAATACGGGTGTCACGCGCCACCTGTGCAATATCTATCAAGTCTTGATCCGCAAGGTCAGGTGCGATTTTTAGGAATATCGAAATGGGCTTTTCTAATTGGTCGTTCGCGTCGATGACCCCATTCAAAAGGGCGCTAAGTGCATCTTTGCCTTGTAAATCACGTAGTTTTTCTGTGTTTGGGCTGGATACATTAACCGTTGCAAAATCCAAATGTGCACCGCAGCGCGCCAGCACTTTGGCAAAATCGGCAGCGCGGTCTTGGCTGTCTTTGTTTGCGCCTAGGTTCAAGCCGATAACACCGTTTTTCGGCCGATTTGCCAAACGGTTCGCGATCGCATCCATACCTTGGTTGTTGAACCCAAATCGGTTTATGGCCGCGCGATCTTCGGTCAGGCGAAAAAGACGTGGCTTTGGATTACCAGGTTGTGGACGTGGCGTTGCAGCACCCACTTCGATAAAGCCAAATCCGCACTTTCCAAGTGGTTCGATCACCTCTGCGTTTTTGTCAAAACCGGCAGCCAATCCAATGGGGTTAAGTAAATCCAAGCCTGCAACACGAGTTCTAAGCCGTGGCGAGGTCACTTGCCCCACAGAGGGGCCTAGCCCCAATTTAAGCGCGCGGATCGCCAAACCGTGTGCCGTTTCGGGGTCAAAGCCATAGAGCGCTTTAAGGCCTATTTGTTCGATTAAGCGCATTATATGCCCTCTGGAAAAATATGGCCATTGGGGCCTTGCAAAAGGGCAGCGTTCCAAACGACATCCGCCATATTAAGCGGGCGGTACAGGTGTGGGAAAAGCGCATCGCCGCGTGAAATTTCCCACGTTAGATCCGCAGCTAAGGCATCGGTGTCGCAGGCAAGCAATACAAGATCCCCTGCGTTTGCAAAATGCTTTGCTGCCGTTTCACGCACCTGTTCGGCCGTCGAAAAATGCACATAGCCATCTGCAACATCTATTGGCGCGCCGAGGGTTGTCCCCTTTTGACGCAGCTCATCCCATTCACCGGGGCGGAATATCTTGTAAATAATCATAGAGATCTCTTCTCAAAACCGATGAATAACGTCAAGCGTCATGTGACTGTTACGTCAGTTTGCAAAGAGTTTTGACAGGCGCAGATTTTGCGGCAAACATAACGCATCCAACAAAGGGGACGGAAATGATTCATAAATTTCTCACAACAGTTGCGGCAAGCACAATGATGACCGGGATGGCAATGGCAGATTATTCATTGACCATTTTGCACACCAACGATTTTCATGCGCGATTTGAGCCGATTTCGAAATATGACAGTGGGTGTTCTTCAGAAGATAATGCCGAAGGAAAATGCTTTGGAGGCTCTGCCCGGTTAGTAAGCGCAGTCGCCGCGGCGCGCGCGCGGTCAAATAATTCAATCCTGGTGGATGGCGGCGACCAATTCCAAGGAACGCTGTTTTACACATATTACAAGGGCAAACTAGCTGCCGAAATGATGAACAAGCTTGGTTATGACGGAATGACCGTCGGCAACCACGAGTTTGATGACGGGCCAGAAGTTCTTCGTGGATTTATGGATGCGGTAAATTTCCCCGTTTTGATGTCGAACGCCGATTTTAGTGGTGAAGCACTTTTGCACAGCAAGTTGCAAAAATCTGCCATCATTGAACGTGGCGGTGAAAAGATTGGTCTTATTGGTTTGACGCCGCAAGATACCGATGAATTGGCGAGCCCGGGTGATAACGTTACCTTTACCGATCCAGTTGCGGCGGTACAGGGCGAAGTCGACGCCTTGACTGCGCAAGGGGTAAATAAAATCATCGTATTGTCCCATTCCGGTTACATGGTAGACCAGCGCGTTGCCGCTGGAACGACAGGTGTCGACGTGATCGTTGGCGGTCACAGCAATACTTATTTGTCCAACACTTCCGATCGCGCAGAGGGTCCCTATCCAACGATGGTGGGAAATACGGCAATTGTATCAGCATATGCCTATGGTAAGTTTTTGGGCGAACTTAATGTGACATTCAACGATGCGGGTGAAATCGTATCAGCGGCGGGTGAGCCGTTGATCATGGACGGCGCGGTCGAAGAAGACGCTGCAACGGTTGCGCGCATCGCCGAGGCGGCGCAGCCGTTGGAAGAGATCCGCAACCGTGTCGTCGCCGAAACAGCGCAAGAAATTATTGGGACCAAAGATGAATGTCGCGCGCGTGAATGTGCGATGGGCAATCTTATTGCAGATGCAATGTTGGATCGTGTGCGTGATCAAGGCATTGAAATAGCGATTCAAAATGGCGGCGGTATTCGCGCGTCTATCGATGCGGGTCCTGTGACCATGGGTGAAGTCTTGACCGTTTTACCATTCCAAAACACCCTGTCCACGTTTTTTGTGACAGGCCAAACTATCGTAGATGCATTGGAAAACGGCGTGAGCCAGATGGAAGAGGGCGCGGGCCGTTTCCCACAAGTTGCTGGAATGTCATACACCGTTGATCCAACCGCTGCAGCCGGTGGGCGGATTTCTGATGTGATGGTTGGTGGCGCACCGATTGATTTGGCAAAGTCTTACGGCGTTGTGTCCAATAACTATGTGCGCAATGGTGGGGACGGGTTCAAAATGTTCCGTGATGCCGAAAACGTTTATGATTTTGGCCCGGACCTCGCAGATGTGACCGCGGAATATATGGCGAAAATAGGGCCAGTCACGCCTTATAAGGATGGGCGTATCACCGTAAAATAAATGTTTCGGGGGCGCGATGCGCCCCCGACCAATTCGGGGCTTTGCCCCCTTCTGCTGCGCAGAATTCCCCCAGGATATTTGCCTGACAGAAAATGACATCGTGATGTGTTCACGTTCTGTCTAGGCACATCCACCGCCGAAAGCATCCGCGGGATCAACCGGCGAGAGCTTTGCCGCGGGCGTATTGCATCACAAATTTGGATACATAGGGAAGCGGGCACACAGTGCGGCCACTTCTGCCTTGACGCGTTCTTCTATATCAGCGTTGCCTTCTTCGCCATTTGCGGCCAGTCCATCAACGACCTCGATGATCCAGCGACCGATTTGGCGGAATTCCTCTTCGCCAAAGCCGCGCGTTGTGCCCGCAGGTGAGCCCAAGCGGATGCCCGATGTCACGGTTGGTTTTTCAGGGTCAAAGGGAACGCCGTTTTTGTTACAGGTGATATGCGCGCGGCCCAATGCCTTTTCCGTGGCGTTGCCTTTTACACCTTTTGGGCGCAGGTCAACCAACAACAGATGCGTGTCTGTGCCGTGGGTCACAGTGTCCAAGCCGCCTTTGATCAATTCGTCAGACAGAGCTTGGGCGTTTTTGATCACTTGTTTGATGTAGGTTTTGAAGGAGGGGTGCAGCGCTTCGCCAAAGGCGACAGCTTTGGCGGCGATGACGTGCATCAAGGGGCCGCCTTGGATACCAGGGAAAATGGCCGAGTTGAATTTTTTGGCCAACGCTTCGTCATTGGTCAAAATCATGCCGCCGCGTGGGCCGCGCAGGGTTTTGTGCGTTGTCGTTGTTGCGACGTGGCAATGTGGGAAGGGTGATGGGTATTCACCCGCCGCGATGAGGCCCGCGAAATGCGCAACGTCGGCCAGAACATAGGCGCCAACCTCGTCCGCGATTTCGCGGATTTTTGCAAAATCAATGGTGCGCGGGATGGCGGAACCGCCAGCGATGATCAATTTTGGTTTGTGTTCTTGGGCCAAGGCGCGCATTTGGTCATAGTCGATCAGGTTGTCCTGTTGACGTACGCCGTATTGGATTGCATTGAACCATTTGCCGGATTGGTTTGGTGCGGCGCCATGTGTCAGGTGTCCACCTGCATCCAGCGACATGCCCAGAATGGTTTCACCTGGCTGCACCAATGCTTGGAAAACGCCCTGGTTTGCTTGGCTGCCCGAATTGGGTTGAACGTTTGCGAATGAGCAGTTGAACAGTTTACAAGCGCGTTCAATTGCAAGGTTTTCCGCGATGTCCACATATTGGCAGCCGCCGTAATACCGACGCCCTGCGTAGCCTTCGGCGTATTTATTGGTCATCACGCTGCCCTGAGCCTGCAAAACGGCAGCCGAGACAATGTTTTCTGAGGCGATTAGTTCGATTTCATCGCGTTGGCGACCCAATTCAAGTTCAATAGCATTGAACAGATCGGCATCAGTGTCGGCCAAGGTGCGTGTGAAAAAGTCATGAGTGTTAGAGGCAGTCATTCACGGATTCTCCAATAGGGGTTTTCTTTTGCAGTTTTCCTATCGGAAACTTTACGGGGCGAAAACCCCATAAAGCGACGCAGTACATAAATCTCGCGGCATATCTGGTACTTTGGCGAAACTTATGTTTCTTTTGGAAACAGAAACCATTTTGGGAAACATGTGGTCATGACACAAAAGATTGCCTTTGTCGCAAGCGATGCTGAAAGTGCACAGGATGCTCTGGTGCAATTAACTGCTCGATATGGCCAAATAGATGCAAAGGATGCCGATATAATTGTTGCGCTGGGCGGCGATGGTTTCATGTTACAAACGCTGCATGCGACCCAAGATATCGCGGCACCGGTTTATGGAATGAATCGGGGTACTGTCGGTTTCATGATGAATGCATTTGATGTGGAAAACCTACCAGAACGCCTGTCCAGTTCTGAATTGGCTGTTATCAATCCCCTTGTGATGCGTGCGACCGATATTCATGGCGAGATCCACAATGCCATAGCAATAAACGAGGTTTCGATGTTGCGTGCCGGACCACAAGCGGCAAAGTTGCGTATTTCGGTCGATGGACGCGAGCGGATGGGCGAATTGGTGTCCGACGGTGTTTTGCTTTCAACGCCCGCTGGATCAACCGCCTATAACTATTCGGCGCATGGCCCGATTTTGCCGATTGGGGCAGAGGTACTAGCGCTAACTGCATTGAATGCATTCCGTCCACGTCGTTGGCGTGGTGCGCTGTTGCATAAAAATGCAAAGGTTACGTTTGACGTTATTGATCCGTACAAACGGCCTGTGATGTGCGACGCGGATAGTCGATCTTTTCGCGATGTCACATCGGTAGAGATTCAATCTGAGCCCAGGATCGAACACAGATTGCTGTTCGATCCTGGGCACGGATTGGAAGAAAGGGTTTTACGCGAGCAGTTTGAATAAGTTCATTGCGTACCAACCGGCGTCACCGCAAGGCCAAGCTCTTGGGCTGTTACCAACGCGAGTGCATCTATTGTGATGCTACGTGCAGTTTGAAAGCTAGATAGCGCACTTTTCGTTTGTGCGGTCCACGTGCCGGTGATTGGCCCGGAATAAAGATTGCGCGCCTGAAAAGCACGTTGTAGCGATGAAATAAAGTCCGATGTTTGGTCCTCAGGGCAAACCAAGTTAATGCGTGCAACAGTTCTTTCGCGAATAAGGGTCGGGCGCTTGTGTGTTTCAAACTTTCCGGGTGAAATTTCGCGATGTTCGATTTGCGTCTCAATTATCGCCGGTGAAATCACTTCGGTAAAGCATGCATTACTTTGCGCGTCTCTTGATACGATGGGGTTGGTCTGTTGCCCCCGCATGCGGTGGTTAAACTGACGCATAAAATCCCAACGAGCTTGATAGTTCTTACCATAATTGCCTTTTTGGCGCGATCATGCGGTTTTGATCATGACCTGGCAAGCGAAATGATTGTTGAATGTCGAAACTCGTTGGGATGTTTCAGATGATCTGTGGTCTTGACCTTTCATTAATAAACCGTCACTTCGTGTATCGTAATTTTGAAAAGATGTGCCTATTTATGGGCGGACGATAAAAATGTAGGGGAGTGATCCTAGATGGCAAAGATTACCTATATAGAACACAATGGCACCGAGCATGTTGTTGAGGTCGCAAATGGCCTGACCGTAATGGAAGGCGCACGCGACAACAATATCCCCGGTATTGATGCCGATTGTGGCGGTGCATGTGCTTGTTCTACTTGCCATGTGTACGTACACCCAGATTGGGTCGCCAAGTTGTCGGCAAAAGAAGATATGGAAGAAGACATGTTGGATTTTGCGTATGAGCCTGATCCCGTTCGGTCACGTTTGACATGTCAGATTAAGGTGTCAGATGATCTTGACGGCTTGATCGTGCATATGCCCGAAAAACAAATCTAATGCGATTTGGGATCATCTGCGCGGCGCTGTTGATCCCAAACATCGGCGCAGCGGATCAGATAAGTGACGCTTCCTATATCATGCCGACAACAAGGTATGATCATGCGATTCTTGGTGATAACGTTGAATGGGGCGGCTTGCGCCTTGTTACCACCTCAGGCCGTCGTCTAACGATTACTTTGCCTGAAACCCGTGTTTTTGAAGATCTGGCCCCGCGACTGGCTGATATCGATGCGGATGGAAACCCCGAGGTTGTCGTCGTTGAAACCGATATCGCCCAGGGGGCGCGTCTTGCGGTATATGATGAACTCGGTTTTGTTGCTGCAACCCCTTACATTGGACGAACACATCGCTGGTTATCCCCTGTCGGGGTTGCTGATTTGGACGGGGACGGGCAAGTTGAAATCGCATATGTCGACCGGCCACATTTGGCCAAAATGCTGCGGATTTGACGTTTTGGCTCAGGTCCAGATCTCGTACATGTTGCCGATCTTGCCGGCGTAACGAACCATAAAATTGGTTGGGATTACATCATCGGTGGTCTGCGGGATTGCGATAATGGAATTGAAATGTTAGTCGCATACGCAGATTGGACATCAATCAAGGCTATTACATTCGACGGGACATTTCCCGTGCGCGACTTAAACCTTATGCCGACGGCCGAGAATATGACGGCAGTGATGCAGTGTGTCCAATAGCAAGCAATTTATCACAGAGACAGTGTGCCACATCAGAACCGCATTGAATAAAAAAGACCGTATGACAGGTGTCATACGGCCCTCATGTTCGACAGGGAGAATTGCGAACAAATATTAGCGATATGTTTTTTCAACAACAGTATCGATGTCACCGCGGCACAGGCCGATATCTGCCAATTCGCGGTCTGACAATTTGTTCAGCTGCATGCGGGTTTGACGCGCGTCATTCCAATCTTTCACTGCTGCGATAAAGGTTGTGATAAAGCCAGCTTTGCGAACTGGTGCGGTGTAGAAAACATTTGTATGTGTAGCGGCCATTGTATTCATCCTTTGTGATGATCAAGTCGTTTGTTCAACGGGGCAGATAAAGATAAAAAAATGACATAACAAGATTTGAAAACGCATGTCATCTATGCATTGAACGCATAGGTCTAAGTATTAAAAAACTGTATATTTTATTGATAAAAGGATCTCTGATTTCAATGATCGCCCATGCAAATGTCGTTGCAAAAAACGCAAGTGTCGCTTTTGTCTGATTGTTTTTCTGATTGGCTTTTGTTCACGTTTCGTGCTAGTGAGGTAAAAACACAACACAAAGGAACAGGCATGCGGGTTTTGGGCATTGACCCGGGGCTGCGAAACATGGGCTGGGGCGTTATTGACGTTGCAGGCAGCAGAATCAGCCATGTCGCAAACGGGATCTGTCATTCATCTGGCGATGATTTGGCGTCCCGACTTTTGACCCTGTATGATCAAATGACGAATGTTGTTGCGCGGTGGCAACCTGAAACGGCGGCTGTTGAGCAAACTTTTGTCAATAAAGACGCTGTCGGCACGTTAAAGTTGGGGCAGGCACGTGCGATTGCCTTGCTGGTCCCTGCGCAAACGGGGATAACCGTCGCCGAATATGCGCCCAACAAGGTCAAGAAAACCGTGGTTGGTGTCGGGCATGCGGATAAGGGACAGATTGATCATATGGTACGTTTGCAGTTGCCAGGCGTGAACATTGCGGGACCAGACGCGGCAGATGCCTTGGCTATTGCGCTGTGTCATGCGCATTATGCGCGATCTGCGGATCGATTGGGCAAAGCATTACAAAAGGCAGCATTATGATCGGAAAACTTTCTGGGCGTATTGATTACAAGGCCGATGATCACATTCTTTTAGACGTCAAGGGTGTTGGGTACATCGTTTATTGTTCCGATCGCACAATGATGGCGCTGCCTTCCCTGGGTGAGGCGGTCGCACTTTATACGGATCTCTTGGTGCGCGAAGATCTTTTGCAGCTTTTTGGCTTTACGTCCTTAGTCGAAAAAGAATGGCACCGTTTGTTGATGACCGTTCAGGGCGTCGGCGCGAAAGCGTCCATGGCGATCTTGGGAGCGTTGGGGCCTGATGGTGTGTCTCGTGCGATTGCGCTGGGCGATTGGAACGCGGTTAAGGCTGCCAAAGGCGTTGGCCCGAAAACTGCGCAGCGTGTTGTCCTGGATCTCAAGGACAAAGCCCCCAGTGTGATGGCGATGACTGGGCAACGTGCTTTAACGCAACCGAATGCGGGGGACCTTGACGCAGTGATTGATGTGATCGATACCACACCGGCGCCCAAATCCGCGAGAACCAGTGCGCCAAACTCAAACGCACAAGCCGAAGCGTTATCCGCGCTGACAAATCTAGGGTATTCGCCGTCCGATGCGGCCAGTGCTGTTGCAACCGCGCTGGGCGAAGATGCTGCGCTGGAAACGTCGAACCTGATCAAAGCTGCTTTGCGGCTGCTTGCGCCAAAGGGGTAGGTAATGACGCAATCCGATCCCATTTTACGCCCAGATCCCATGCCTGATGATATCGATAATGATCGTGCGCTACGTCCACAGGGATTGGATGAATTTATCGGTCAGGCCGAGGCGCGCGCAAATCTAAAGGTCTTTATCCAATCGGCCCGGCAACGCGGTGAGGCTATGGATCACACGTTGTTCTATGGTCCTCCCGGTTTGGGTAAAACGACTTTGGCACAAATCATGAGCCGTGAGTTAGGTGTTAATTTTCGCATGACCTCTGGGCCAGTTTTGGCCAAAGCTGGTGATTTAGCTGCAATCTTGACCAACCTTGAAGCGCGCGATGTCTTGTTCATTGACGAAATTCACCGCCTTAATCCAGTGGTCGAAGAGGTCCTTTATCCGGCGATGGAAGATTTTGAATTAGATCTGGTCATTGGTGAAGGGCCGGCAGCGCGCACTGTGCGTATTGAATTGCAACCGTTCACCTTGGTCGGGGCGACAACGCGTTTGGGATTGCTGACAACGCCGTTGCGGGACCGTTTTGGCATTCCGACACGCTTGCAATTCTATACCGAAGATGAACTGTATCAAATTGTTTCGCGAAATGCGCGAAAACTGGGCGCTCCCGCTGACGAAGGGGGCGCGCGCGAAATTGCCCGTCGCGCCCGTGGGACCCCGCGGATTGCGGGACGTTTGCTGCGCCGTGTTGTCGATTTTGCGTTGGTGGATGGCGATGGCACTGTGACCCGTTCGCTGGCCGATCATGCACTGACCCGGCTTGAGGTTGATGAATTAGGACTGGATGGCGCAGATCGTCGGTATTTGCGGATGATTGCTGAGCATTATTCCGGAGGTCCGGTCGGTATTGAAACTATGGCAGCTGCGTTGTCTGAAAGCCGCGACGCATTAGAGGAAGTGATCGAACCATTTTTGTTGCAACAAGGGTTGATTCAGCGAACGCCACGGGGCCGCATTTTGGCACGTCGGGGTTGGGAACACCTTGGTCTGCGCGCGCCTGAACCTGGCAAGGGACAGTCGGATTTGTTTGAATAGGTCGCCTCTGGCCTTTGTTGGCCAAGTTTGTTAAATCCGTTCAAAAAGAGGATCGACATGCAGCCAAGCGATATCGAAGCCCAATTTACCCGTAAAGATGGTACATATTTGTTTGCGCGCTGGGGACGACCGATTGCACCGATCGCCTTTGGCATTGATGATGCGACGCTAGCGACATTAAAGGGCGCGATCGAGGCGATGACCAAAATGGTCGGTCACCCCGTTGCCGAAACCGATCCCGAATTGGGATCGAACCTTATGTTCTTTTTCATGCGTGATTGGGCCGAATTATTGGATGTCCCAGATATGGACAAGCTGGTGCCTGGTTTGGGTCCACTGGTTAAACGTTTGGCGGATGTCGATGCCAATCAATACCGTTTTTTCCGTTTTGACGCAGAGGGTGCGATAAAGGCATGCTTTGTGTTTTTGCGAATGGACGACCATTTGTCGTCTGTTCCTGCACAGGATCTGTGTCTTGCACAGGTCGCCCAATCTTTTTTGCTTTGGTCAGATACGGCATTTCAAACCATCGCGCCCTTGGCGCGTACTGATACAGGCCATACCATTTTGCATCCAGATGTCGCTAACATCATTCGCGCAGCATATGATCCAGTATTGCCATCAATTACCCAGGATAAAACGCATGCCTTGCGATTATTTGCGCGGATCGGACGTAAAACATGACCGTGTTTCACAATTTTCAAACAGAACCCCTCAGCGTGAATATCATAACAACGCTTATGGCGACGGCTCACGCTAATCTTGATCAGGTTCTCGCGCCGTCAGTGACACAATTTTTACCGCCTGACGCACAGCTTGCACAGTTTTCAGGTGATATTGATGCATGGCTGCGCCATCAACAAGGTCAGGGTGCAACCCTGATGCTGGCCAGCTGTGATGGGGTCGGTGTCGGTTTGGTTATGTTGCATAATGGGGGCGGGGGCGAGGTTATGATTGGGTATATGTTTGCCCAATCTGCATGGGGCAAAGGGTATGCGTCCGAGCTTGTTCTGGGTCTTGTCGCAATGTTGCGTGCTGCTGGTTTTAAATATGCATTCGGCGGGGTTGCAGATCAAAACCCAGCGTCCGCGCGCGTTCTTGAAAAAGCTGGCTTTGAGGCCATTTCAAATCAGGGCGGAACAAAGATGTATCGCCTCAGGGTGGGGGGTGAAAATGTATAGATTTTCTTGCCGCGTCTATTACGAAGATACAGATCTGGCGGGCATTGTGTATTACGCCAATTACCTAAAATTCATTGAACGCGCCCGCAGCGAATGGGTGCGTGATCTTGGTATTGATCAAAACCAGATGAAAGAACAGGGTATTGTCTTTGCCGTGCGTCGGGTCGAGGCAGACTATATTGCCCCTGCGCGGTTTGATGATCTGTTGGATGTTGTCACCAGCGTGGCGTCCAAAACGGCGGCGCGATTGGTTTTGGATCAAACGGTTCTGTGTCATGATCAGGTGTTGTTCAATGCCAAAGTGACCTTAGTTGCGATGGTGCTGGATGGACGTCCGACGCGTTTGCCGCCGATTTTGCAAGCGCTTGGCGTTTGATCTGAAACCTAGAACGGCAGCCGCGTTTTTCTGCCTTTCGCAGAATGACCAGGCGCCGCACAATTTCAGACCGTGCCCTAAGAACCAACGATTAAGGACACGCCCGTGGGCTGGATCACGCGCAACGCAGTCTCCTCTCCGCTCCGACCGCAGGTGATCCGTGGACATAACATCATTTGGCTGTGGGCAGTGTGCCAAGGTGATTATGATAAGGTATTTGACTGTTGCATCATCGCGCTAAAACCCGTTGCATCGTGGGGCAAATGAACCGCCTAAGCAACATGTCCCCGCGGGGACATGAATGATTACAACGCATTAAAATGGGCAAACTTTTCTTGCGCCTGCGTACGCTCACGTTCCAAGAAATCCTTAAGCGATATGCGTTTGTCCGGTTTAAAGGGGTCGCCTGTTTTGATGTCTTGGATACGATCCACGCGGAACGACCGGTAATCATCGCGCAATTCACACAGCGATAAAACCGTCCAAACGCGCCCCCAGAATAATTGGCACAGCGGGCGGATTGTGCGTTGTGATGAAATCTCCTCGCCTGTGCGATAGGTGATGATTAAACGATGCGATGATTTGATCGCGGTTTCGATGAAATCCAAACGATGGCGCAGGTCGTCATCCATATCTTGGTGGGCAAACGAAAAGACCTGGACTTCGGCCATTTTCGTTTGCAGCGCGGCGGGCAGGACGGATTGGATTTTGATCAACGCCTCTTCTGCGGCGATAGCCATATCGACACCGCCCCAAGCCCGCAGCATTCATGCGCCTGTGACAAGTGCCGCGATTTCGGCGGTGTTAAACATCAAGGGCGGCACATCGTAACCCGATCGCATGATGTACCCGATGCCCGCTTCGCCATCGATGGGAACGCCTGTGGACATCAGATCGGCAATGTCGCGGTAAATGGTCCGCTTTGAAACCTCTAACCGTTCGGCCAAATCCCCCGCTGTGATCAGCCGACCGCCTCGCAAATATTGAACAATTTGAAAAAGACGGTCGGCACGGCGCATTATTTGGGTCCTTGTGCAGGTTCAAACAGCCCCAGCGTATTGCTATCGGGGTCATAGGCAATTTGGAACCGGACCGGTGGGATGGTGACAATATCGCCCAACAATTCGCCGCCCGCGGCTGCACAGCGTTTGGCAGCATCCTCCAATGCGCCACCGACGCCAAGGTGAATAATCGGGCCTGTGCCTTTGGGCGCAGGCGTGCCGATGGTCAAATCCGCGCTTACCACGCCTTTGGGTGCCATGAAAATTGCAGATTTCGTATAGCCCATGTTCATGATTTCAATATCAAACCCACAGACGGTGTTATAAAATGGAATAGACACATCAAAATCTTTCACTGGAATTTCAACCCATGCAACGGTTGTGGTCATGTTAAGTCTCCTTTTCAAAATGACAAGGGCAGTCTTAACACCCACATGCTGACAGCGTGGTGTCAGCATGTATCGGTGCGGCCGTGATTTTGGTGTCGGCGCAAGTTTGCCTATTTCTCACATTGGCGTGTTAGGCGTGCTATATCGCTTGGTTTTGGTGCTAGAATAGTCTATGATTTTAAAAAAAGCCTAAATGGCATCATAAAACGAGCAGTAAGATCATGGAAACAGAAGCGCTGGCCTTGGCCACGGATGTGGATTTCTCAATGTGGGCTTTATTCGCCCGCGCGACCTTAACCGTTAAATTGGTTATGTTGCTCTTAATTGGAGCGTCCTTTTGGTCATGGTCAATTATCGTACAACGGACCGTTTTGTACCGCGCCGCACGCAGAGAGGCCGCGCAATTCGATCGTCTTTTTTGGTCAGGCGAACCATTGGATGAACTGTACGCAGAGTTGGGACCCGAACCTGAGGGGCGTGCTGCGCGTGTTTTCGTCTCGGGGATGACGGAATGGGAACGTAGCCAAAAATCCAATGGACAGCTGATTGCCGGCGTACAATCGCGCATTGAACGTTCGATGGATGTCGCTGTGTCCCGTGAAGCAGACGAGTTACAAAAAGGTCTAGGGGTTTTGGCGACCATTGGATCGACGGCGCCGTTCATTGGCCTGTTCGGGACAGTTTGGGGGATCATGAATGCCTTTATCGAAATTGCAGCACAACAAAATACAAATTTAGCCGTGGTCGCCCCTGGTATTGCCGAAGCCCTTTTGGCGACTGGTTTGGGATTGCTTGCTGCTATTCCGGCGGTTGTATTTTATAATAAACTTTCCGCAGACTCGGATCGGATCATCGGCGGATATGAAAGCTTTGCTGATGAATTCGCCACGATCCTAAGTCGCCAATTGGACGCATAACATGGGCGCGGCGATTGCAAAATCACAACCTAAAAAGGGTCGACGTCGTCGCCGGGCCCAGCCAATTGCAGAAATCAACGTGACGCCTTTTGTCGACGTTATGTTGGTCTTGTTGATCATTTTTATGGTGGCTGCCCCAATGTTGACTGTTGGAGTTCCAGTCCAGCTGCCAAAAACGGCGGCCAATGCTTTGGCATCGGAACAAGAAGAGCCGTTGACAATTTCAATGACTGTAGATGGCGGAATTGCAATTCAAAACACGCTTGTGGCACGTGAGGAATTGATTGGGAAATTGCGAGCCATTGCCGCAGAACGCAGTAGCGACAAGGTTTTTTTGCGTGCCGATGGTGCAATCCGTTATGAGGATGTTGTTCAAATCATGGGCGCACTGAATGCGGGCGGATTTTCCAATATTGGCCTTGTGACAGATGTTGGCGGGCCAACTTTGACTGGGCAGGGTGGCTGAAAAACGCGATGCACATCGGCCATTATATCTCTGGCGGCGCGCATGCAGGTTTGATCTTTTGGGCGCTTTTTGGCGGCATGTTCCGGCCAGAACCAATTCCTTTCGAGGTTGCGAACGTGTCGGTTATCTCCAGCGCTGAATTTGACGCGATCAACGAAGCATATCAGGCTCCTTTGGTTGATACATCCGCACAAGTGCTATTGCCGACGGATGTGTCGGAAGCGGCGCCTGAAGTGTCAAGTGCGATAGACCAGACCACAGAGAGTGTTGCACCACCTGCGCGACCAGATCAAAATGTCGAGGTGACGCGACCTCAACCGCCAGAGCCTTTGGATCAGCCCGAAATCGTGACGGTCATTCCAGATCAACCAAAGCCGCCGCAACCAACGACAACGGATTTGCCGGTGACCGCGCCAACCGCTGCCCCGCGTCCTGCGGATCGTGTCGCACCAGAGGCAGTCGCCCCACCGGAAGAAGACGCGATCGTCGACGAGCAAACCCAAGAAAGTGTTTCTTTGGCTGACACTGGTCAAAAAACCGAGAAGCAAGAACAAGTCGCAAAAGCCCCTGAGGCTGCGACCACAGAGATCATAACCGAGGCAAAAGAGCGTCCATCAGGCGCACCGTCGTCTTCGCCACGACCACGGGCACGCCCGCCTGAAAGTGAGGTTGCAAAGCCTCAACCAACGCAAGCGGCAGAACAAGAAACTGTCGATACATCATCGGTCCAAGACGCATTGGCCCAAGCCATGGAAGCTAAGCCGTATGCACCATTAGGGCCGCCCATGACATCGGGCGAAACAGACGCATTTCGGATCTCAGTCCAAGCGTGTTGGGTGGTTGATGTTGGATCAGAGGCGGCGAATGTGACGGTCACAGTTGCGATGTCATTGGACCGTGATGGCAAGGTTGACGACAACAGTCTTAAGTTGTTGGCCAGCGAGGGCGGATCAGAAAGTGCAGCCAACACTGCGTTCCGAGCCGCTAGGCGCGCGATTTTACGCTGTCAAAAGGATGGCTATAAACTTCCCGTTGAAAAATACGATCATTGGCGGGATATCGAAATTACCTTTAACCCAGAAGAGATGAGGACAAGATAATGTTCCGATTTTTGATTTTAACAATGTTTTGGATTACCGCCACTGTGGCACATGCTGCGCCCTTGCGGATTGAAATCAAAAACGGCGTGATTGAACCTTTACCTTTTGCTGCACCCTATTTTGTTGCTGAAAATTCTGCTGCCAATCAACTGGCAGAGGACCTTGTGACAGTCATTTCCCAAGATTTGGTTGGCACCGGATTATTCCGCGAAATTCCCCAAAGTGCATTCATCAGTGGGATCACCAGCTTTGCTTCGCCCATCCAATATGCTGACTGGAAAGCAATCAATGCACAAGCTTTGTTGGCGGGTGCCGTTTCCGTTGAAGGAGGGTCTGTGACAGTAAAATTTCGTGTTTATGATGTTTTCGCGAACCAAGAATTGGGTGCAGGGCTTAAGTTTTCAGGTACGAAAGACGGGTGGCGCCGTATTGCGCATAAGGTCGCCGATGTTGTTTACAGCCGCATAACAGGCGAAAGCGGATATTTTGATAGCCGCGTCGTCTTTGTCGCTGAGTCAGGATCAAAGGGGCAGCGCCGAAAAAGATTGGCAATCATGGATTATGACGGTGCGAACGTGACCTATTTGACAGGCGCCGATGATATCGTACTTGCACCACGTTTTTCGCCGACGGGGGATCGTGTGCTTTACACAAGCTATGAAACTGGTTTCCCACGTATTTATGTGATGGATGTAGGCTCGGCGCAGCGCCGCGTTCTGCAAGATGCGCAAGGTACCATGAGCTTTGCACCCCGATTTGCCCCTGATGGTGAGACGATTGTTTATTCACTTGAACAAGGCGGGAACACAGATATTTATTCTATGACCCTCGCCTCGGGGCAAAGCAGACGTTTGACCAGCGACGCATCGATTGAAACTGCGCCAAGCTTTTCTCCTGATGGCAGTCAAATTGTTTTTGAAAGTGACCGATCTGGATCGCAGCAATTGTACATCATGTCTGCAAATGGCGGTGCTGCCAAACGGATCAGTTTTGGTGATGGTCGCTATGGCACGCCCGTATGGTCACCACGTGGCGACATGATCGCATTTACCAAACAAAGCAAAGGACGGTTCCACATTGGTGTCATGCGCACAGATGGTTCCGAGGAACGTTTGCTGACAGCATCATTTTTGGACGAGGGCCCAACATGGTCCCCTAACGGCCGCGTCATCATGTTCACCCGCGAAACCCAAGGTGTCACCGGCAAAGCAAATCTGTATTCCGTTGATATTTCAGGTCGCAACCTTAAGCCGGTGCCAACGGCTTCGGGCGGATCTGATCCTGCCTGGTCACCGTTGGGAAAATAGCGCCATTTGCATAGAGTCTGAACTATGGTACAAATGAAAAGAAACATGGGATAAAATCATGAAAAATAGATATCGAGTAGTCTTAATCATCTCCGCCCTGGCGTTGGCGGCGTGTTCGAACAACAAACCCGGGTCGTACTTAGACGGCAGCGCCGGCACCACTGGCAGCGGTTTTGAAGCGGGGTCCGCCAGTGATCCAGCATCGCCTGCATATTTTCAACAAACTGTAGGGGATCGCGTATATTTTGCGGTTGATCAAGCCACGGTCGATGGTGCCGCGCAGGCGACACTTCAAGCGCAGGCAGATTGGTTGATGGCAAACTCTGAATATTCGATGACAATCGAAGGCCACGCAGATGAACAGGGCACCCGCGAATATAACCTTGCCCTAGGTGCGCGTCGCGCAAATGCTGTCCGCGAATTCTTGACGTCGCGCGGTGTCTCAGGAGATCGTTTGCAGACCGTCAGCTATGGCAAAGAACGTCCTGCAGAATTGTGTAGCGCAGATTCATGTTATTCATTGAACCGTCGTGCAGTTTCGGTTCTAAATAACGTCAATTTCTAAGAACGGTGGGTGGGATGCGTATCTTTTTGGGCATTTTGCTATTGCTAAGCGTACCGATTGCGGCGCACGCTCAGGATCGGGCGCAAAGCTTGGCAGACATTCGGCAGGATTTGAACATTTTGTATGTCGAAATGCAGCGCTTAAAACGAGAGCTTTCCACCACCCAATCCCCTAATGCAGTTGCCGGTAATGGATCTGTCATTGATCGTGTGAACGTGCTCGAAGCGCAGGTGCGCGATTTGACAGCGGCAACCGAGAAGTTGGAATATCGCGTCAACCGCATCGTCACGGATGGTACAAATCGTGTTGGTGATCTTGAATTTCGGTTGGTTGAGTTAGAGGGCGGTGATATTTCAAAATTGGGGGAAACGACTACCTTAGGGGGCGAAGAGATTGCTTTGCCCTCTGTGCCCCAACCGGAAACCAATGGCCCCGAATTGGCTATTGGCGAAAAAGTGGATTTTGATAACGCAAAACGTGCGTTTGAAGATGGTAAATATCAAGACAGCGCAGAAATGATGGCGCGCTTTACCCAGACATATCCAGACAGCCCACTTACGCCTCAAGCGATGTTGATCCGCGGAAATGCCTTTGCTGCCCTGAGTGACCATAAATCAAGTGCTCGGGCCTATCTTGAAGGGTTTTCGACCTATCCCGTGTCCGAGGTCGCCCCCGAAACACTCTACCGTTTAGGTGATGCGTTGGGCGAGTTGGGGCAAACGGATGCGGGTTGTCAAACGCTTAGCCAAGTGGCAATTCGGTTTCCAGGAAATGACTTTGTTGCCCAAGCTGAGGCACGCATGACCACATTAGGGTGTCAGTGACAAAAGACTTAGATGAACGTTTTGCCGCGGCGATGGTCGCCGTTTTTGACAAAGTGCCGGAACCGCTTTGTCTTGCTGTGTCGGGTGGAAGCGATAGCATGGCACTGATGGCGCTGATCGCGTCTTGGCAACAACAGCATTCGCCGGCGACAAAGGTGTCAGTGATTACTGTCGATCATCGTCTGCGCCCAGAAAGTGCGGGAGAGGCTGATTTTGTAAAATCGCGCGCAAAATCTTATGGTTTTGATCATCACACCTTGGTTTGGACCGGATGGGATGGGACCGGCAATACACAAAACGAAGCGCGTCAGGCGCGATATTATTTGATCAATGCGCATCTGGGGGAAAACGCAACGATTTTGACCGGCCATACACTGGATGACCAGGCCGAAACGGTTCTTATGCGCATTAAACGCGGTTCAGGGGTCGATGGGTTGGCCGCGATGCAACCTAGAATGACGCATCATAATGGTTTGACTGTCGCGCGCCCTCTCTTGGCATTCCGACGAAAGGAATTGCGGACCTATCTACGCGCTCATGCGATCGATTGGGTTGATGATCCATCTAATGAGAATACACAATATGATCGTGTTGCCATACGCGCACTGCTTTCTGAATTGGAAAAAGCCGGGATTTCTGCCGAAAAATTTGCATTGATGGCCCACCATATGGCACATGCGCAAAAGGTTTTGCAACATGCTGCGCAAGTCGCGTTTGATGCAATCGGTGAACAAACGCCTATTGGTCTTGCTTTTAGAGAAACGGACTTTTGGACCTTGGAACGTGACATCCAGACGCGCCTGATTTCGGCGGCGATCATGTGGACGTCAAACGTGCCATTTCGGCCGCGCTATGACACCCTGACCAAATGCCTAGGTCAAGTGCAAACAGGGCACGCACAAACTTTGATGGGGGCTCTAATGTTCCGCCGCCGCGGTAAAATTTATGTGGTCCGCGAATATGCGCGGTGTGCCGAGACTGTTGCAATGCTCATGGGAACAGTTTGGGATAATATTTGGTGCATTCAAAACGACACATCAGAAGCACAGGTTGGCTGCCTTGGTGAAAAAGGTGTCGCACAGTTGGATCCAGGTTGTAAAAAATTATTTCCGTCGCGTGCTTTATGGGCGCAGCCTGCTATCTTTCAAAATGACAAATTATTGGCAGCGCCTAGTTTAATTAAAAAAGATGCTGCTTATTTGCGCGATTTACGCCCAAAGTTTAGAGAATTTCTAAAAGGCCATTGAACCTGCTGATCCATTGTCTATTTATGTGGAAACGCTTGTGTGATACACATAGGCTCTAGCTAGGTTAGGAGAGTTTCCTTGGGCAACAATCGTAATATCGCGTTTTGGGTGGTCTTATTCTTGGTCATCGTCGTGTTGTTTAACGTCTTTAGTGGCGGTGGTTCATCTATGCAAAGCCGTGAAATCAGCTATTCTGATTTCGTCGCGTCGGTCGAACAGGGTGACGTCACAGCGGTCACCCTAGATGGCGAGCAGGTAAAATTCATCGGCAGTGATAAACGCGAATATGTCACAATTCGTCCTTTGGATTCAAATGTGACTGAATTTTTGATCTCCAATAAGGTTGCCATTCGCGCCGAGGCACAGGAACAGTCTGGTATACAATCTTTCTTTATGACGATCTTCCCATTCCTGCTGTTGATCGGTGTGTGGATTTATTTCATGAACCGCATGCAGGGTGGTGGAAAAGGTGGCGCAATGGGTTTCGGCAAGTCCAAAGCCAAGCTTTTGACCGAAAAACAAGGTCGCGTCACATTTGACGATGTTGCAGGGATTGATGAGGCCAAAGAAGAGCTAGAGGAAATCGTAGAATTTCTGCGTAACCCACAGAAATTTAGCCGCCTCGGTGGCAAGATCCCTAAAGGCGCCTTGTTAGTGGGCCCTCCCGGTACTGGTAAAACTTTGTTGGCGCGCGCCATTGCGGGCGAAGCTGGTGTGCCGTTCTTTACCATCTCGGGCTCTGACTTTGTGGAAATGTTCGTGGGTGTTGGCGCAAGCCGTGTACGCGACATGTTTGAGCAGGCCAAGAAAAATGCACCGTGTATCGTGTTCATCGACGAAATCGACGCCGTTGGTCGCCACCGTGGTGCAGGTTATGGCGGCGGGAACGACGAACGTGAACAGACATTGAACCAGTTGCTGGTTGAAATGGATGGGTTTGAAGCAAACGAAGGCGTGATCATTATAGCCGCAACAAATCGTCGTGACGTCCTTGATCCGGCTCTATTGCGTCCGGGCCGATTTGACCGCCAGGTCACTGTGCCAAACCCAGATATCAAAGGCCGTGAAAAGATCTTGAACGTTCATGCACGCAAAACCCCCTTGGGTCCAGATGTTGATCTGCGTTTGATTGCGCGCGGCACACCCGGGTTTTCGGGGGCCGATCTGGCGAACCTAGTGAACGAGGCCGCCTTGATGGCCGCGCGTGTGGGACGATCTGTTGTCACAATGGTTGATTTTGAAAACGCCAAAGACAAGGTGATGATGGGCGCAGAGCGCCGGTCAATGGTTCTAACTCAGGACCAAAAAGAAAAAACCGCGTATCACGAAGCAGGGCATGCCGTCGTTGGTCTATCGTTGCCGCAGTGTGATCCGGTTTATAAGGCCACAATCATTCCGCGCGGTGGCGCACTGGGTATGGTTGTATCGTTGCCTGAAATTGATCGCCTGAACTGGCACAAGTCCGAATGTGAAGAAAAGCTTGCTATGACCATGGCGGGTAAGGCGGCTGAGATCATGAAGTATGGACCAGAGAACGTGTCCAATGGTCCAGCGGGCGATATCCAACAGGCGTCTGGCCTAGCGCGTGCGATGGTATTGCGCTGGGGTATGTCCGACAAAGTTGGCAACATCGATTACTCCGAGGCGCATGAAGGGTATCAAGGCAACACGGCTGGTTTGTCGGTGTCTGCGTCGACGAAAGAGTTGATTGAGGAAGAAGTAAAGCGTTTCATTCAAGATGCCTATGAACGTGCCTATGCCATTCTGACCGAAAAGGAAGACGAGTGGGAACGTTTGGCACAAGGTTTGTTGGAATATGAAACCCTTACGGGTGACGAAATCAAACGTGTCATGGCAGGTGATCCGCCAAATGGATCCAGCGATGATGATGAGGGCAGTGCGCCATCCATCACCGCAATTCCCAAGACAAAGGCCAAAGCAAAGCCCAGCGGACCAGATTTGGCCCCTGAACCAAGCTAAACCAAAGGCACCCGATCGGGTGCCTTTTCTAATGAGGAAGATAGATGTCAGCACCAATTATCGCACAAAAATTCCCAATGCCAATCGACGTAGAGGAAGGCAAAAATTACTTTTGGTGTGCCTGTGGCAAAAGCTCAAAGCAACCTTTTTGCGATGGAAGCCATAAGGACACTGCGTTTTCGCCAATGAAATTTACGGCAGAGAAAACCGGAAAAGTTTTCTTTTGTCGTTGCAAGCATAGTTCAAAAGCCCCGCTGTGTGATGGGACGCATAATTCCCTGTAAAATAATTTTTCAAAAACAAAAAGGCCCACAGAAACCTGAGGGCCTTTTGCGTTAAATTAGATTGATTTATGCGTGAATTGCACCATCACCGCAGGCCAAAGCGGCTTCACGAACTGCTTCGGAATAGGTGGGGTGCGCGTGGCAGGTTAGGGCCAAGTCCTGTGCCGATGCGCCAAATTCCATTGCCACACAGATTTCATGGATCAAGTCGCCCGCGGACGGACCCATAATATGTGCGCCAAGAATGCGATCCGTGCCTGCATCGGCAAGTATTTTGACAAAACCATCCGCTGCAAAATTGGCTTTCGCACGGCCATTGCCCATAAAGCTGAATTTGCCGACTTTATATGCGCGGCCTTCGGCTTTTAGTTGCTCTTCGGTTTGTCCGACATTTGCCACCTCTGGCGCGGTGTAGATAACGCCCGGAATGACATTGTAATTCACATGCCCATGTTTGCCGGCAATCACCTCTGCGGCTGCCATACCTTCGTCTTCGGCTTTGTGGGCCAGCATCGGGCCTTCAATCGCATCACCGATGGCATAAATGCCCGAAACGTTGGTTTGCCAATGCGCGTTTGTTTTGATTTGACCGCGTGGCGTCATTTCGATGCCAAGTGCTTCAAGCCCGAGACCATCAGTATACGGTTTTCGGCCCGTTGCCACCAAAACTACGTCAGCGTCCAAAGAATGAT
>Ga0181601_10000566_pt1 | contig 30170 bp, 30 predicted proteins | sample 041ome_8_FD_133020 | JGI IMG/M metagenome (GOLD analysis project Ga0181601, IMG submission 133020) | Coastal salt marsh microbial communities from the Groves Creek Marsh, Skidaway Island, Georgia - 041407BS metaG (megahit assembly) | ecosystem: Environmental > Aquatic > Marine > Intertidal zone... | reverse complement strand
GCAGGCACTCAGCAGGTCCCAGAGGTGGGTTTCGAGTTTCCACATCTCGCCCCCGCTGCCGCGGCCGTAGCTGGGCGGATCCATGATGATGGCGTCGTAGCGGCGACCGCGGCGCTGCTCGCGGCGGACGAATTTCAGACAATCGTCGACGAGGTAGCGAATGGGGGCGTCGGTGAGACCACTGAGGGCGGCGTTCTCCTTGCACCACTTGACCATGCCCTCGGCGGCGTCGACATGGCAGACGGAGGCACCGGCCTTGGCCGCGGCACAGGTGGCGCCGCCGGTGTAGCCGAAGAGGTTGAGCACGCTGACCTCGCGGCCGGCGTCGCGCGCGGCGCGGATGAGCCCGGTGGTCCACTCCCAGTTGACCGCCTGCTCGGGGAACAGCCCGGTGTGCTTGAAGTTGGTGGGGGAGATGCGGAAGCGCAGCCCCAGCGGCGCATAGTCCAAATGCCAGGAGTCGGGTAACTCGGTGCGATACTCCCAGCGGCCACCCCCTTTGTCGCTGCGATGGTAATAGCCGTCCCACCCGGACCACTCGGGGCCGGCGCGGCGGGGCCAGATCACCTGCGGGTCGGGACGCACCAAAGTGACGTTCTGCCAACGCTCCATTTTCATGCCGTGGCCCGCGTCGAGCAGCTGATATTCTTGCCAGCCATTCGCGATTGCCATGCCAGGGGTCGTTTGCAGGTTGCTCATTAAATCAGGTCAAACTGACACCGGTCGTTTGCCTGTAAAACGAATCCCGCTTCGGTGTCTGCCGAAGCTCCCCACGATGTCTTTTTCCATGAAAATAGCCAAATTCTGCAAACTCGCCCTTACCGGAGCCGTGACCCTGGGTCTCGCTTGGTCCGCGCTGCGGGCGGATATTGTTGTCACCAAGGATGGCGCCCGCCTGGTCGGCAAAATCAAGAAGATCGATGGCAGCAATATCACGCTCGGCACCGACTACGCCGGGGACATTGCCATCGACCAGACCAAGGTGGAAAGCATCACGATGGATGATCCGCTCGTGATCCGTCTCGAAGGCGGCACCACGATGGAGGGCACGGTGACCGCGGCGGCTTCCGGCCAGGTGGTCATCGCCGGGGCGGATGGCACCATCAACACGACGGTCACCAAGATTGCCGCCACCTGGGCTCCCGGCGGCACCGATCCGGCGGTGGCGGCGTTGCAACGCAAATGGTCCTATGAGGCCGCCGTCGACATCACCGGCAAGAACGGCAACAAGGAGCAGCTCGGCACCGCCGTCGGCCTGCGGGCCACGCTCACCGGAGCGAAGGACAAGCTGCAGTTCTACACGGCCTACAACCGGCAGGAGACCGACGGTCTCAAGTCCGCCGACCAGTTCCAGGCCGGCATCGATTATGCCAACAACTTCAAGGGCCACATGTCGTGGTATGTGCGCAACGAAGGCGGTTTCGATCGGATCAAGGACATCGAGCTCTACAACGTGTCCGCCGCCGGTATCGGCTACGACTTCATCAAGAATGCCCGCCAGGAGTTCACCGGCCGCTTCGGTCTTTCCTTTCGCTACGAAGGCTACAAGAACCCGCTGACCGAGGACGTGAAAAGCGCCGGTTTGGACCTGGGCCTCCGCCACGTCTACCACTTCCACGACATGCGGATGCTCAACTCGCTGACCTTCGTGCCGGCGTTCGACGACTTCGGTACCTACCGGGCGGTGCACGACTCGTCCTTTGAGATGCCGCTGGCCGCCGCCAAGTGGAAGCTCCGCCTCGGGCTCAACAACGACTACAACAGCGAGCCGGGTCCGGGCGTCGAGGAACTCGACACCACCTATTACAGCCGCCTGATCCTGACCTGGTGAGGCCGGGCGCCCCTCACGGCGCCGGAATAAACCTGAACCCGACGGCCTCCTGCATCGCATGAGGCCGTTGTTGTTTTGGATCGCCGGACTGGGATGGGCCATGGGCCTGGCGGCCGTTGAGCCGCCGCCGCGCGTGTTTCGCAGCGGGCCGGCCGCGGTGCCGTTGCTCGAACTCTTCACCAGTGAAGGCTGTTCGAGCTGCCCCCCGGCGGAACGCTGGTTGGGTGAGCGCCGGACGGAGGAGGGGTTATGGCGCGACTTCGTGCCGGTGGCCTGGCACGTGACCTATTGGGACCGCCTGGGTTGGCCGGACCGGTTTGCCGACAAGGCGAACACCGCGCGGCAATACGCCTACGCGCGGGTCTGGCGCAGCGCCCAGGTCTACACCCCCTGCTTTGTGCGTGGGGGGGGCTGAGTGGCGCGTCGGCCAAAGGGCCGAAGTCGGAACTGCGGTGGGCGAACTGGTGGCCGTGGTGAATCCCGATACGGATTCGGTGCAGGTGCGATTTGCGGCAATGGAGGACGGCAGCGTCCACGTGGCGCGGCTGGGCGGCGGTATCGTCAGCGAGGTGCGCGCCGGCGAGAACCGCGGCCGGCGGCTGGAGCATGAGTTCGTATTGTTGGCGACGGCAACGGCACCCCTGCGTGAGGGGGCGGCCGTGGTGCGGCTGCCGGCGATCCCGGACGACATCACGGTGTCGCGCGATGCGCTGGCGGTCTGGATCAGTCGCGGCGACGACCCGCGACCGGTTCAGGCCACGGGGGGCTGGCTGGTCGAGTGACGTCGGCTTAACCGAGCGGGTAGGGATACTGTTGGGTGATGGCGTCGATCTTGGCGCGCACCTCTTCGCTCAGCACTAGGTCAGCCGCGCCGAGGTTTTCCTCGAGTTGCGCCAGGGTAGTCGCGCCGAAGATGGTGGAGGCGACAAAGTCGTGCTGCCGGCTCCATGCGAGGCACATGGCCATCGGGTTGAGTCCGGCCTCCCGGGCGAGGGCGTGCAGGGCGGTGACGGTGGCGGTGCTGCGCTCGTTGACGAAGCGGCGGCCCATCTGGCGCTGCCGTTCGCCGGTGCCCTGCAGGTACTCGGTGAAGCGGGCGTTGGGCGGCAGGGCGCCGTCGTTGTATTTGCCCGAGCACACCCCGCCGCCGAGCGGGGAGTAGGGCAGGCAGCTGATCTGCTCGCGACGGCAGATCTCGGCCAACGCATCCTCGAAGCGGCGGTTGATGATGGAGAAGTTGTTCTGGATCGTCTCGTAGCGCGCGAGGCCATGCTCCCGCGCGACCGCCTCGGCCTTCATGGTGCCCCATTCGTTTTCGTTGCTGGAGCCGATGATGCGCACGAGGCCCTCGTCCTTGAGCTCGGTCAGCGCGGCCAGGGTTTCCTCATAACCGAAGTCGTGGTCGGGCCAGTGGGTCTGGTAGAGATCGATGTAGTCGGTCTGGAGCCGACGCAGGCTGCCCTCGACGGCCTGGCGGATATGGTGGCGGTCCAGCGCGGTGGTGCCGTTGCGGATCGGCGGCACGAACCACACGTGGGCGGGGCCGACGACCTTGGTGGCGAGGATGATGCTGTCGCGCGGCTTGGTCTGGAGCCAGCGGCCGACGATCTCCTCGGTGCGGTGCACCCACTCGGGCTTGGGCGGCACGGGGTAGATCTCGGCCGTGTCGTAGAACGTGATGCCGGCCGCATAGGCACGGTCGAGCAGGGCGAACGCCTCCTCCTCCGTGTTGCGTCCGCCGAAGGTCATCGTGCCGAAGCACAAATCGGTCACGGTGATGCCGCTGCGTCCAAGTCGCCGTTTTTCCATGGTCGCTTCATCCAACGGCTGGAGCCGTCCGATGCAACGCAGCGGCTACCGACGTTAACAATGCGTTGGCGGCGGCCTAGTGCGCCTCGATGATGGCGCGGACGACGCGGGCGGCGATCTGCGAGACGCCCAGTTCGTTGTCGTCGATGGGGTTCTTGCCGTGCTGGCCGCCGGCGAGGTCGCTCAGGCCGCGCACGACCAGAATGGGTGTTTGGTTCGACCAGGCCACGTGAGCCAGGGCGGTCGACTCCATGTCGAGGCAGCGTGCCTGCCAGATGCGGAAGATCCACTCGCGATATTTGGCGTTATCCAAAAACACGGTGCCGGCCACGCCGTTGCCCCCGACCGACAGCGAGACGATCCGGCCGTTCTTCTCCATCGGCGGCAGGGTGGGCAGCACGCGACGGGCGACATCGAGCAGCTCGGGGTCAGCCGGGAAAAACGGCATCTCGCGTCCCCCCTGGCCGTCGCCGCGGGTGGCGTGGACCGAGTCGGGGAAGATCATCCCGTAGTTTTCGATCTTGGGCCGCAGGTAGTCGGGCACCAGGTACTCGCCGGGGTTGTCCGGATCCTCGTTCAGGTAGGCGGCCTCGTCGTGGTAGGCCCATTGCGCGGGGATGACGATGTCGCCGACGTCGAGCGACGGGTCGGTGCCACCGGCCACGCCGCCGAAGAGCACGTGGGTGATGGGGAACCGCTCCAGGGCGAGCTGGAGCCGATAGGCGGCGTTGACCGTGCTGACCCCGGTGCTGAACACCACCACGTCCTTGCCGCCGACGGTGCCGCGCCAGAACTCGATGCCCTTGATCTCGGTGACGGTCCAGCCGTGGGCCGCGTCGACCTCGAGGGCCTCATGCAACGCCTCCATTTCGGGCCGGTAGGCGCCGAGCACGGCGTAGAGGTTTTCGGCGGCGGCCCGGGTGGCGGCCAGCAGGGTGCAGGTGATGAGAAGGACGATGCGGAGACGAGTCATGGCGGTGGGATGAAGCAGGCGCGGTGCCGTCAGGCGACCGGAGTTTCGGGCACCACCCCGGTGCGCCACAGCAGGTAGGCGGCGAGGTGGAAGGCCTGGGAAAAGCGGCCGGCGCGGATCGCCTCATCGACCTCCGCGACGGTGCAGAGGTGCACGGCGATGTCCTCGGTGGGATCGAGCGACTGGCGGGCGGGGAGGCTGACGTTGCGGGCGACGAAGAGGTGGAAGCGGTTAGCGTTGCGCGCCGGGTTGGGGTAGTAGCGGTGCAGGAAAGTCCAGGCGCCGCCGGTGACCCCGGTTTCCTCCCGCAGCTCGCGCCGGGCGCCGGCGATCGGTTCCTCGCCGGGGTCGAGCACGCCGCCGGGCAGTTCCAGGCATACGTCGTTCACGGCGTGGCGATACTGGCTGACCAGCACGAGCCGGCCGTCCGGCAGGACGGGGATCGTGTGCACGAAGTCCGGGTCCTCGATCACGTAGTAAGGCTCGATCAAGGTGCCGTCGGGCCGGCGACAGCGGTCGGCGCGCAGGCTGATCCAGCGGTCCTTGAATACCGGACGGGTGTCCTCGCGGGTCCAGGGCGACGGCATGATGGGGGTCAGTCGGATTTCCTGACGGGGATGAGCAACGAGGCGGCCACGGCGATGGCGAGGGTCATGCCGATCACGCCCAGCGACAGGCCGATGGGCACGTGCCAGTAGCCGGAGATCAGCATCTTGACGCCGATGAACACCAGCACGAAGGCCAGGCCGAGGTTGAGGAAGCGGAACAGGTTCATGACCCCGCTGAGCGCGAAGTAGAGTGAGCGCAGGCCGAGGATCGCGAAGATGTTCGAAGTGAAAATGATGAACGGCTCCTTGGTGATCGCCATCACGGCCGGAATCGAATCGAGCGCGAAGGCCACGTCGGTGGTCTCGATGACCAGCAGCACGACAAAGAGGGGAGTGGCCATGCGGATGCCCTTTTCCTCGGTGAAGAACCGCCGCCCGTGGAACTGGCTGCTGACCGGGTAGACTTTGCGCAGCAGGCGCACCGCGATGTTTTTCTCCGGGTCAAAGTCGTCCTTGTGCGGCAGGGCGAGCTTGATGCCGGTGATGACGAGGAAGCCGCCGAAGACGTAGATCAACCAGTGGAACTTCGCCAGCAGGCTGACGCCGGCGAGGATGAAGACGAAGCGCATGACCGCGGCGCCGACGATGCCCCAGAACAGCACGCGGTGCTGATGCTCCGGGGGCACCTTGAAGTAGCTGAACACCACGATGAAGACAAAGACGTTGTCCACGCTCAGGGCGATCTCCACCAGATAGCCCGTGGTCCACTCCAGCCCGCGGTCCGGGCCCAGCCAATGCCAGACCACGCCGTTGAACATCATGGCGAGCGTGAACCAGACGCCGCACCAGGACAGGGCTTCCTTCAAGGAGATGCGGTGCGACTGGCGGTGAAACACTCCCAGGTCGAGCGCGAGCATCGCGATGATGAAGATCAGAAAGGCGCCCCAGGCCCAGAGCGGTAGGTGCTGCATGCGGGACACAGGATGTTTCCGCCCTTTGCCCCCGTGCAAGCACGACCGGCCGGGGCCGGGCGGATCAACCGGGTAAAAGGCGTGTCACTTGACCCTGCCGGGTCGCGTCTCTGAATGTACGCCCGCCGCGCATGTCCTTCCCCGCCCTGATTCGTTCCACCTTGTTTGCCGCCTGTCTGGGCGGCGGGTCGGTGGGCGTGCTCGCGCAGCCGGCGCCGCGCAATCCCTTCGCCCCGCCGGCGGCACCGACCGCGCCGGCCGAAGCGCCGGCGCAGAACGCCGAGCTGCAGTTCTGCGGTTTCTTTGGCACCGGGGCGGGGGCGCGCTTCTGCATCTTCAATCTCTCCACCGGCCGCTCGAAGTGGCAGGCGCTCGGACAGGAGTCCGACGACTTCACCATCGAGGCGTTTGACGCCGAGCTGAAGACGGTGCGGGTGAGCCAGGCCGGCCGCGTGCTGAACCTTAAACTACAGGCCGCCTCCATTGCCGCCGCCGCCCCGCGCACCGCCCCGACCGGGCCGGTGCCGACCGCCGCGGCGAGTCAGCAGGCGCTGGTGGAATCGGTGCGCGTCAATCCGACCCCGGCGGATGAACGGCGTCGCCTTGAGGCGGTCGCCGCCGAGGTGCGTCGTCGCCGGGCCTTGCGCCAGGCCGCGGCCGCCAACGCCGCCAGTGAGAACAGCACCGCGGCGCAATAGCGGGCCGGCTGATCGCGCCAGCGGTCACGCCTCACGGTGGGATTCCGGATGCCCGGCTGCGGGCTGCGGCTTGCCGGATCGCATAAGTACCGATTTTCCCCTCTTAGCAGCACAATTTTTCAGTGCGAAATTCATGTTGCTTTCGGGAAGTGCCAGTCTAGACCCGGAGTTCGTTATGGCAAAAAGCAAATCCAACGCTGCATTCATGAAACCGGTAACGCCTGACGCCGCCCTCGCTGCGGTGGTCGGAGCCAAACCTCTCCCCCGCACGGAGCTCACCAAAAAGCTCTGGGACTACATCAAGAAGAACAATCTTCAGGACCCCAAGAACAAGCGCACGATCAATGCCGACGACAAGCTGAAGGCTGTCTTCAACGGCAAGAAGTCGGTCAGCATGTTCGAGATGACCAAGCTCGTCTCGGGTCACGTGAGCTAAGACGCTTCCAGGTCAACCCCCTGACACTTTCCGACCGCCGCGTTCCCCACGCGGCGGTCTTTTTTTGTCCCGATCCGGAGGGTCAGCTGTCGAGCGCCGTGGTGATGCGGCGGCAGGAGGTGCGCAGCACCTCCAGCCGGGCGAAGCGTTTGTTGTTGGCCGGCACCAGGTGCCACGGGGCATGTTCGTTGTCGGTCAGCGCCAGCATGTCGCCCACCGCCGTTTCGTAGGCGGCCCACTGACGACGGTTGCGCCAGTCCTCGTCGTTGATCTTGTGCTGCTTGTAGGCGGTTTGCTCGCGTGAGCGGAAGCGTTGCAATTGCTCCGCCTTGGAGATGTGCAGCCAGAACTTGATCACGATGGTGCCGTGCTCGACCAGCTGCTCCTCGAAGTCGTTGATTTCCTCGTAGGCGCGTCGCCACTCGTGCGGGTGGCAGAATCCCTCGATGCGCTCGACCAGCACCCGGCCGTACCAGGAACGGTCGTAGATGGTCACATGCCCGTCGCGCGGCACCTGCCGCCAGAAGCGCCAGAGGTAGTGGTGGGCCTTTTCCTCGTCGGTCGGCTTGGCGACCGGCACGACGCGGTAGTCGCGGGCGTCGATTGCGCTGGTCAGGCGGCGAATCGCGCCTCCTTTGCCGGCGGCGTCGGCACCCTCGAAGACAAAGATGATGGAGCGACCGGCGGCCGCGGCGCGGCGGACCGCGCCGTTGAGCCGGCCGAGCCATTTCTCCCGTTTCTCCTCGTAGGTCTTAGAGTTGAGTGACTGGTCGAGATCGAGCTGGGCGAGCCGCTGGCGGCCGTCGGGTCGCAGGGCGATGACGCGTTTCGGCTTCGTCGGCGGCTTGGCCAACAGGGCACCGACCCGTTTGCGATGTGGGCGGAACCGCTTCAGGAGCACTTCGCCGAGCGCGAGGTTGCGATTGCGCGGATCGGCGGCGTTGATGCGCGACCACTCCGCGCCGGGCCGGTCGGTCTCGCCGATGATGTGCTCGGCGGTGCGGGCCAGCCGGTCGTAGATGCGGTGGGCGCGGCGTTGGTCCTCGGTCACCCGCCAGGCGGTGGACGGGTCGGCCGCCCAGGTGCGCAGCCGTTCGCGTTGCTCCAGCTTGGTCAGATGAAACCACACCTTGATGACCAGGGTGCCGTTGTCGGCGAGCAGGCGCTCGAAGTGGCGGATGCGGCGCAGCTCGTGGTCGAGCTCGGCGAGCGCCTTCTTGCCCGAGGCCTCCTCGTGCAGCGTCTGGGTATACCAGGAACCGACGTAGATGCCGATGCGGCCGGCCACGGGCAGGTGGCGCCAGAATTTCCACATGAGCGGCCGCTCGCTCTCCTCGTCGGAGGACTGACGGAAGGAGAACGTCTCGACGCCGCGCGGGTCCAGCCAGCCCATCAGGGTGTTGATGGCGTCGCCGCGGCCGGCGCCGTCGACGCCGGCGAGGATGAGGACGATCTTGAACGGCGACTTCTGCAGGTCGACCTGCAGTTGCACCAAGTCACGCCGCAGATCGGCCACGCGCGCGTCGTAGTCCTTTTTGGCGATTGAGCTGGAGCGTTTCGCCGCCTTGGGCATGGGGCGGGAGCTTGGGCGAGGGGCCCGGCGGGTGTCGAGACCTAGGCTCGCATCCGGTGAGTTGTAACGGTCGGTCCGGGGGGGCGATAGCGCCCCCGGTGTTCGGTAATTCGCTTGGAGGGGGCGGGCCGGCGGCTAGCTTGGGCGGCTTCGCCATGACCATCCACCGCTCCCCGTTGCACCGCCGGGCCGTCACCATGCTGGTGATTGCCACCGGGCTGTGGGGTTTGAGTTTTCCGTTGATGAAGGCGGTGGGGCAAGTGGTGGCAGACACAACCCCCGGGGTGGGGTCGTTGTTTGTGACCGCCTCGATGGTGACACCGCGCTTTGCGTTGGCCGCGCTGGTCATCGTGGCCCTGCTCGGCCGCGGGGTGCGCACCATCACGCGCGCGGAGTGGCAGCAGGGTTCACTGCTCGGCGTGTTTGCGGGGGGCGGCATGCTGTTCCAGGCGGACGGCCTGCAGTTCACCGCGGCGTCGACCTCGGCGTTTCTGTCGCAGTTCTACGCGATCCTGATCCCACTTTACCTGGCGGTGCGCACGCGGCGCAGCCCGGGGGCCTGGGTCTGGTTGTGCACCGGCCTCGTGCTGGTGGGAGTGGCGATCATGGGTCGCTTCAATTGGCGCGAGCTGCATCTCGGTCGCGGCGAGGTCGAGACGTTGGTGGCGTCGGTGTTTTTCACCGGCCAGATCCTGGTGCTCGCCCGCCGGGACTTTGTCGGCAACCGGGTGCTGCCGATCACGCTGGCGATGTTTCTCACCGAGGCGCTGATCATGGGCGTCGTCTGGATTACGACGACGCCGTCGCTGGCGACGCTGGCCGCGCCGCTGGCGGTGCCCGCCTGGTGGGGGTTCACGCTGGCGCTGACGGTCTGTTGTACGCTCGGCGCGTTTCTGCTGATGAACACCTGGCAGCCTCACATCAGCTCCACCGAGGCCGGGCTGATCTACTGCGTGGAGCCAATTTTTAGCGCACTGTTGTCGATGGTGTTGCCCGGCCTGTTCTCGATATGGGCGGCGATCCACTATCCCAACGAGAGCCTGACTTCGCACCTGCTGATCGGCGGCGGCATTATCACGCTGGCCAACGTGCTGCTGCAGCTGAAGCCGCCGCGCCCGGAGCAGGATCCGACGGCGATCACCGGCTGAAGCGTCCGGTGCTCAGGAAAGCGATCGCCTGCGTGATGACCGCGGTGCGGTACTGGATCCAGGTATGGGAGTGCGGCATGACCAGGTGGTCGGCCATGCCGTCCAGGCGCGTGTCGACCACCCGCACCTTGCCGTCGCCCGGGCTGCCGGTCCAGCGGGCCAGGAGCGGGGTGGCGGGACGATCGCCGGCGATCACCCCGAGCTCCGGTCCGGCCGGCCACGGACCCAGTGAGCAAACATAGCTGTCGGGTCCGGTGCCCAACCGCCGGCCGTTCACGCCGGTGAGCAGCCGGAAAAGCCACCCGTGACCGATGCGGTCGACCAGGGTGGAGCCTTGGTTGGGCGGAGCGATCATGACCACGCGGTTCAGTCCCAACGGCGGCGTGCCGTGATGCTGCAACCAGCCCCGCAGCACGATGGCGCCCATCGACTGGGTCACGACATGCACGCGTGCGCCGCTTTCCAGGGATACGCCGTGGGCCGCGAGTTGCTGCGGCAGCCAGCGCGTGGCCAGTTCCTCGAGCGGCACCCGGAGCGAAGCGTAGCCGAGGTTGACCACGCGATGGCCCTCGCGCTGCAGGGCCCGGGCAAGTCGCGCCATCGCCCAGCGGCCCAATCCGAGCCCGTGCAACAGCACCACGGTGGAGGACGGGGTTGGTGGCATGTCAGGGGACGGGAACGACGCCGGGCAGGCGCGGGGGACGGATGGCGGCGATCGCGCGCAGGGTGATGGCGACGAGGACGATCAGGCCGCCCAGCGCGGCCAGCGGGGTGGGGCGTTCGCCCACGGCGAGCAGCACCCAGATCGGGTTAAGCAACGGTTCGATGACGGGAATAAGCACGGCCTGCAGCGCCGTCACGTGACGGATGGCGCGGGCATACAGCCAGTAGGCAAAGCCGAGTTGCACGCAGCCGAGCACGATCAGCGCGCCCCAGCCGGACGGATCGAGCGCCGGTGCGTCGATGATCCAGGGCAGTCCGCAGGCGAACGCCAGCCCGTTGCCGAGAATGATGGATTCGATCGGCGAGGTGTCCTTTTGCGAGCGCAGTGCGATCACCATCGCGGCGAAGAACAGCCCGGACAGCAGGGCGAGGCCGTCGCCGAGGAGGTTGCCGACCGCGAGGCCGTTGGCGAGGAACAGCACCATCCCGCCCACCACCACCGCGACCGTGAGCCAATCGGCCCGGCTGGTGCGTTCGCCGAGAAACCACGCGCTGAACAACGCGATCCACACCGGCGCGGTGTATTGCAGCAGGATCGCGTTGGCGGCGGTGGTCAGCTTGGTCGCAGTGCAGAAGGCGACCGTGCAGCCGGCGTAGCACACGGCGCCGATCCACTGGGCGCGCGAACGGCGGAAGCGCAGGCCGCGCGAGGTCAGCAGCAGGAACACCGCCGCGAAGCAGCCCCGTCCGCCGGCCACGGCCAGCGGCGGCCAGGCGATGTGTTTGATCAGCAGGCCACCCAGGCTCCAACACAGCGCTGCGACCACCAGCTGGACGACGGCGCGGCGTTGATCGACGAGGGTGGTGGACATCGGCGGCAGTCTGGACCGCGTGCCGCGTGCGTCCAGTCGCGCCTCACTGCATCGCGTCGAGCACGATGCCGGGGGTGAGCAGTTCGGGGAGGACGACCGGCTCGGACTGGCCGGGCAGGTAGAACAAATTGAACGGAACGGCGCTGCGGTTCCACTTGGCCAGCTCGGCGGTGATGGCCGGGTCCTGGTTGGTCCAGTCGGCCTTGAGGGTGAGCACGTTCTGATCGCGGAAGGTCTCCTTCACCGTGTCGGAGGTGAAGACCAGTTTCTTGTTGGCCTGGCAGGTGGCGCACCAGCGCGCGGTGAAATCAACATAGACCGGCCGGCCCTCGGCGCGGGCGGCGGCGATGGCCTCGGGACTCCACTTCTCCCACACGATGTCGGTCGGGGCGGGGGCCTGCGGCCAGCCAAGCGCGGTGCCGGCCGAGAGCAGGGCGAGGCCGCCGATCAGGCCGAAGCGGGCGCGGGCCGGCTTGGCTCCGGGAGCGGCGTAGCGGCCGTAGAGCCAGACCGCGAAGGCCACGAGGGTCAGGCCGAAGATGGCGTTGAGAAAGCCGCCCTCGGTGGTCTGGCCGGCCAGCACCCAGGCGAGGTATCCGACAGTCGCATACAGCGGGAAGGCCATGGCCTGCTTGAAGGTTTCCATCCAGGCGCCGGGCCGCGGCAGCACCTTCACGGCATTCGGGAAGATCGAGAGCAACAGATAGGGCAGGGCCAGTCCGATCGCGATGGCGGTGAAGATGACGAACGACTCGGTGGCCGACACCGCCAGCGCCGCGCCGAGGGCGGGGGCCAGGAACGGGGCGCTGCAAGGCGTGGCCACGATAGTGGCGAGCACGCCGGTGAAGAAGGAGCCGCTCAGGCCGTCCTTCGACTGCAGGCTGGCGCCGACGCCGGTGGCGCCGAGGCCGAACTCGAACACGCCGCTCATCGCCATGGCAAAGACCAGCATCACGGCGGCGAGCACGAACACAAAACCGGCTGACTGGAGTTGGAAGCCCCAGCCGAGCTGTTCGCCTCCGGCCCGCAGCGCGGCGAGCACGCCGGCCAGCGCCCAGAACGAGGCGAGCACGCCGAGGGAGAAAGCCCAACCGTGCAACGCGACCTTGCGGCGGTCGGAGCCGGCCTGGTTGACGAAGCCGAGAATCTTGATGCCGAGCACCGGGAAGACGCAGGGCATGAGGTTCAGAATCAGTCCGCCGACGAACGCCAGGGCGAGCGTGCCGGCCAGGGTGGAGGTGGTGCCCTCGGTCGCGCTGGCACCACCCGCGATGCCGCCGGCGGCGGGAGCGGCCAGGGCGTCACCGAAGGCCAGGTCGATGGCGAGGCCGGGCTGGGTGCCGTCGGCGCGCCAGGAGCCGTCCTGCCGCAGGGTGCCCATGAGGCGATCACCGTCGCCGTCGAAGTAGGCGCCGGACACCGCGAGCGTCATCGTCAACACCCCGTCCGCGTAGGTGGCGGGTTGCGGTTGGTCGTATTCAATCAGCGCGTCGGAGGCGAAAAACCAAGGTTCGGTCGGCTCGGCCGTCAGGCCGGTGACCTGCATCGTGACCACGTCACCCTGCCGAATCGCGCTGACGCTCAGGCCGTCGACCGCGTGGGGCAGACCCGCGACCACGGCGTCGACCTCGGCCCCGAAATCCGGATGAGGGGCGGCGGGACCGGACTGCACCGGCAGGGCCAGCTCCACCGGGGTATCGCCGGGGATGCAGACATCGGCGCACATGAGCCAGTCGGCGTGGGCCTTGAGCGTGACTTCGGTGCCGGGGGCAAGATCAGCCGGCGGCGTGAGGGTGACGGGCAGATAGGCGATGCCCTCGTAGCCGTTGCCGGTGATGGTGCCATGCGAGTCGATGATCCGGATGGGCGCGGGCCACTGGATGTCGCCCGCGGTCCAACCCTCGGGCAGGTCCCACTCGATGGTGGTGGGGTAGCCGGTGCCGGCGTTGATCCAATAGGTGTGCCAGTGCGGTTCGTGGTCGAAACGCAGGGCCACGGTCAGGGGCTGGCCGGGTTGGATGGCGGCATCGGCCGAGACCAGCGACGCCTGCACCTGGGCGGACACGTTCGCGCCACCGGCGAGCAGCAGTGGCAGCAGAACGGGGACGAGGCGGCGTAAAATCATGATCGGATGGGGCGGCGGTTAAAGTCTTTGGGAGACGGCAGCGGTGCATTTGTTCCCGCGCGCAGGAGGCGAATCGCGCCCCATACTCTGCCGGCAGAAGCCGGGCGGGCAAGGGATCGGGCCGCTTGCGGCTTTGGTCGTTAACCGTCCTCCGGGGGTTGCACTCGCCTCGGGCGGTGCTTAGCGAAGGGCCATCATGGATATCCGCCCTTTCGGCAAAACCGGCCGTCACGTTGGAGAGATCGGCCTCGGCACCTGGCAGCTGGGTGCGAACTGGGGTGACGTCAGCGAAGCGGATGCCCTTGCCACGATGCAGGCGGCCTACGACGGCGGCGTCACGTTCTTCGACACGGCCGACGTCTACGGGGCCGGCCGCAGCGAGTCGCGCATCGGCAAGTTTCTGGCCGAGACGGACGGGGCGGAGGACGCGATCTTTGTCGCCACGAAGCTGGGGCGCGGCAGTGAGCCGGGCTGGCCGGACAACTTCACCCGCGAGGCGGTGCGCCAACACACGGAGGACTCGCTAGAGCGGCTCGGCGTCGACGCGCTGGACCTGACCCAACTGCACTGCGTGCCGACCGACGTGCTCAAGGCGGGCGAACTTTTCGGCTGGCTCGACGAACTCAAGGCCGAGGGCAAGCTCAAGGCCTACGGGGCCAGCGTGGAGTCGATGGAAGAGGCTTTGTTCTGCCTTGAGGACGGCCGTTGTGCGTCACTCCAGATCATCTTCAACGTCCTGCGCCAAAAGCCGATCACGACGCTCTTCGATCAGGCTCAGGCCGCCGGGGTCGCGCTCATCGTGCGGCTGCCCTTGGCGAGCGGTCTGCTCGGCGGCAAGATGTCGAAATACACCACCTTCGCGGCCGATGATCACCGCAACTTCAACCGTGACGGGCAGGCGTTCAATGTGGGCGAGACCTTCTCCGGCCTGCCGTTTGAGACCGGCCTGGAGATCATCGAGGAGCTTCGTCCCCTGGTGCCCGATGGCCTGACCATGGCGGAGTTCGCCCTGCGCTGGTGTCTCGACCATGAGGCGGTGAGCGTGCTCATCCCCGGCGCGCGCAATCCCGACCAGGTGCAGGGCAACCTGCACGCCGCCGCGCTGCCGCCACTGGGGCCGGAGCTGCACGCAAAGTTGGCGCAGTTCTACGCCGACCACGTCGCGGCGCACATCCGCGGGCCGTATTGATCAGGCGGTGACGCCGGGCGCCGGGACGGGTTCCCCGCGCTTTTGCGCGAGGTGGGCCAGCATCAGCGTGAAAAAGCAGAGCACGAGGTTCTCCAGCGGCAGCTGCAGGGGCGTGGGCAGGGTGTAGATGATGGTCACGGTCGGGACCCAGACCCCGGCGTTGGCAATCAGCACCGGCAGGAGTTCGTGGTAGAACCAGCCGCGGGTGCGGAAGCGTCGCCACACCCCCGCGAAGTCGCCGCGGTGTTCGACCAGTTGGTAGCCCCACCACATGCCGGGCACGGCCAGCAGCGGGCAGTAGATCAACTGGTCGAGTAGCACCTTGATCACGACGGTGGCGGCGTTGTTGTCGGCGCCGACCCAGTGCGCGAGACCTTCGTAGAGCAGGTGGACCTCCACGCCCTTGTAGGCCCAGAACAGGATCAGTCCCACCGCCTGCCGGGCGTCATAGCGGCTGCGGGTGCGCGGCATCAGGCGCAGGTAGCACCACGGGATCAAGCCGCCGAAGAGGGCGGTTGACGCCAGGCTGTAGATCACGCCGAGCCGCTCCCGAAACGCGGACAGGTCGTTCAGGGCCGCATGCGCCGCGGGCACGAAGTAATAACCCAGCACCAGCGCGAGGGCGAAGAGCTGCAGCACGAAGCCCGGCCCCAGGTTGGCGCGGGCGCCCTGGAGACCAGCTTGCCAGGGGGCGGGGGCGCGGGCGGCAGTCGACATCGCGCCCACGGTGGCCGCCGCCCCGGCGGCGGCGAGCCGAATCAGGACTCGACGATGAACGCGGTGGTGACGACGCCGATGTAATTGGCGGGCGTCACGATCGTGCTGTCCAACACCTGCTCGCGCACGCCGGCCGTGCGCCAACCGCGCTTGGTGCGTTGGACCAGGGCATGGGCCACGGGCCGCCCGAGGCCGCCGGTGAAGAGCACCACCTGGCCGGGCTTGAGGTCGTCGAACGGGATCGTTTCCGTCACCACCCAGGCCTCGGGTGGCAGCAGCGGCTCCATCGACAAGCCCCAGCCGCGCCAGGCCTGGCCGCCGGGTCGGGTGGCGGCGTAGGCGTCGGCCCGATCGCCCAGAGCCTTGTCGATCTCCATCGCGGGCGGCCGCGGTTCGATCAGGGTCAACCGTTCGATGTAGGGCACGGTCACCTCGATGGTCGGGGTGCGGCAGCCGGGGGCCAACAGCCCCAGCAGGCCGGCGACGATCAGGGTGGGGCGGGGGTGGGGAAAGCCCATCGGTGCGCGCACCGTGCACCGGCGGTGACCGTTAGTCGATGCCGTAAAACTCGGTGCAGGCTGGCGACCGCGCCAAATCGAGTTTCGCTGTTCCCACCATGCTGCTCGATTTCAAGACGTTGCCGCCCGCCCAAGCCTACCAATGGCTGATCTCCACCATCGTGCCGCGGCCGATTGCCTGGGTGTCGACCGTGTCGCCCGACGGTGCGGCCAACCTGGCGCCGTTTTCGTTCTTCAACGGCGTCAGCGCGCGTCCGCCCACGCTGATGTTCGTGCCGGTGACCAAGGTCGACGGCACGCCCAAGGACACGCTGCGCAACATCGAGGCGACGGGCGAGTTCGTGGTGAACCTCGTCTCCGCCGACCTGGCCGAAAAGATGTCCGCCACCGCGGCGATGCTGCCTTATGGCGAAAGCGAGTTTGCGCGGTTCGACATCGCGGCGGCGGCGAGCACCCAGGTGCAACCGGCCCGGGTCGCGGCCGCCCGCGTGGCGTTTGAGTGCACCCTGCACACGATCGTCAAGTTGGGCGACGCCCCCGGTTTGGCCAACGTGGTCTTCGGCCGCATCCTGTGTGCCCATGTCGACGATGCGGTGATCGGCGCCGACGGGCTGGCCGATGCCGGCAAACTCGACCTGATCGGCCGCATGGGCGGCGACGATTACTGTTCGACGCACGACCGCTTCTCGATCCAGCGCGGCTGACAAAGGGGCTTTCCAACCCGCGGGGGCGCGCCCAGCCTGCCGTCCGGTGTCCGATCGCGACTCATCGCCGTCCCTGCCTGTGCCGTCCGACTTCGTGGCGTCGGCGTGGCGCGGCGACGCCGACCGCCACCGCGTCGGTTGCACCGCCACGGGCCAATGGTGGTGGGTGCCGCCGGGCGAGGAACCGATCTGGGCCGCCGGGGTGCTGGGTGCGAGCCGGGTCACGCCGGGACTGCCGCAGCTGCGTGACCTGACGAAGGACGGATTCAATCTGCTGGGCTGGGATGCTCCGGAGAAATGCCGCCATCAGGGCGTGCCGCATCTGCTGCACCTCGACCTGCGGCGGGCCGGCGGGGTGTTGTTTCGGCTCGGGGGGGTGCAGGTGCCGGACGTGTTTGATACGCGCTGGGAGGCGGCCTGCCGCGCCCAGGTGGCGGATGTTTCCTGTCGTGATGTGGCCGGCTGGGTGAGCGACGACGAGCTCGACTGGGGGCAGCGACCGCTCGAGGGCACCGTGCGGCGACCGACCCTGTTGCAGGTTTGCCTGAGCCTCGACCCCAACTTCGCCGCCTACCATGCCGCCTGGGAGTATGTGCTCGCGCCGCGCGGGGGAGACCTGGCCCGCCTGGCGGCCGACTGGGGCGTGGAACTGCCCAACAAGCAGACCCTGCGCGTCATGACCCAGGAGGATCGGCCGCTCGACTCGCCTCCCTACCGTGACGACCACGACCGTTTTTCGCAGGAATTCGTGCAACGCTACTTCCGCGTCGCCACCACGCTCGTGCGCGAGATCGATCCGGGCGCGCTGTGGCTGGGGCCGGTGGTCGAGTCCGGCGTGCCGGGCTGGTTGCGCGACCTGGTGCGGCATCAGGTCGACGTCATGCTGGTGCGCGAGCCTTGGGCGCAGGCCGGGCCGCAACTGGTCGTCGGCATGCGTTTTTCCGGCCGGGAAGCGCCGGAGGCGGCGGCGGACGACCCGCCGCTGCTGGGACGTTTGGAGGGACAGTTGCGGCGCGGCCGGGAGCGCCTCACCGCGCTGCTGCGCCAACCGGACGTGGTCGGCTACCTTTGGGAGCCCACGGGTTTCGACTATCCGATGGGCGGCGAGGCCTTGGCGGCGATCAACCAGGGTGGCGCGGCCTGGCGGGCGGCCCAGGTGCAGCCGGGAGGTCCGGCCGGCGGTTAACGCCCCCGGGCCCAGGCGGGGTTTGCCTTGCCCGGATGCCCTCTCCGGCGCCAAGTTCGCCGCCGCTTTTGCCCCGCCTGATGGACCACCCCGACCTCGCCTCCTTTCTCAAATCCCGTGTGCGCACGGTGCGTGACTGGCCGCAGCCCGGTGTGAATTTCCGCGATGTCACCACGCTGTTCAACGACCCCGAGGCGTTCCGGATGATGATCGAGGCTTTCGCGCTCGATTGCAGCCGGCTCCGGGTCGACGTGGTGGCGGCGGTCGACGCCCGCGGCTTCATCATCGGCGGCGCGCTGGCCTACCAGCTGCACCGGCCGTTCGTGCTGGTGCGCAAGCAGGGCAAGCTGCCGCACCGCACCGTCGCGCAGGACTACGCGCTCGAATACGGCACCGCCACGATCGAGATTCACGAGGATGCCTGTACGGCCGGCGACCGCGTACTGATCGTGGACGACCTGATCGCCACCGGCGGCACGCTGCTGGCCGCAGCCGAATTGTTCCGCCGCGTGGGCGGCGAGGTGGTGGGCGTGGCGGCGGCGATCGACCTGCCCGAGCTGGGCGGCTCCGCCAAGCTGCGTGCGGCCGGCCTGGCGGTGCACGCGCTGTGCGCCTTCAGCGAAACCGAGTAACCTTTTTCCGAATCCAAAGAACCGACCCATGAGCCTGACCATCTGGTGCAACGCCAAGTTCAACGACGCCGCGACCGCGGAACTGGTCGCCGGCACCCGCGCCCACCGGCTGGTGTGGGCCTCCGACGCCAGCGCCTCCGTGCTCGACGCGGGCGGCCGCGACCCGTCCATGGACGGAGCCGACATCGTGTTCGGCCAACCCGACGCCGGCCAGTGTGTCGACTCGGCCGACCTGCGCTGGATCGAGGTCACGACCGCCGGCTATGCGCGTTACGATCAGCCGGACATCTGGGAGGCGTTCAAGGCGCGGGGCACGGCCTTCACCAACATGTCGGGCGTGTTTTGCGAACCGTGCGCGCAGCACCTGCTGGCCATGATGCTGGCGCTGGCCCGGCGTCTGCCGGACTCCTGGCGCGACCAGGCGGCGGACACGCCGGGCTGGGCCTACTACCCGCGCCGCGCCGCGTCGCAGCTGTTGAACGGCCAGAAGGTCCTGTTGCTCAGCTACGGCTCGATCGCCAAGCGCTTCGTCGAGCTGCTGCAGCCCTTCGGCGTGAAAATCTATGCGCTGCGCCGCAAGGCTTACAGCGAGCCGGGCGTGCATATCATCGCCGAGGACAAGCTCAGCGCCGTGCTGCCGGAGATCGATCATCTCGTGAACATCCTGCCGGAGAGCGACGCGACGCATCACTACGTCAACGACCGCCGGCTGCGGCAGCTCAAACCGAGCGCCCGGTTCTACAACATCGGCCGCGGCACCACCGTCGACCAGGAGGCGCTGATGGACGCGCTTAACTCCGGCCGGCTCGACGCCGCCTACCTCGACGTGATGGATCCCGAGCCCCTGCCGCCGGAGCACCCGCTGTGGCGCACCAAGAACTGTCACATCACGCCGCATACCGGCGGCGGACGCAGTGATCAGGATCATGCCATTGTGGCCCATTTTCTCGGCAATCTGGCGAAGTTTGAGGCGGGTGAACTCGACGCGCTGGTGAATCGCGTCGTGTAGAGGAAAGTTATGGCGCCCGCGTCCGCGATCACCCGCCGCCGGTTTTTCGCGGCGTTGGCGGGTCTCGGGGCGGCGGGAGTCGGCGGTGCGGCCTACATGCGCTGGTTCGAGTCGGACTGGCTCGAGGTTTCCCGCCGCCGGATCGACTTCGGCCGGTGGCCCGGTGTGCCGCCCGTCCGTGTATTGCACCTGTCCGACCTGCATGCGTCCGGTCCCGTGCCTTTGCCGATGTTGCGGCGGGCGATCGAATTGGGTCTCGCCGAACGCCCGGACCTGATCCTGCTGACCGGCGATTTTTGGACCGACCGCTACGCGTCCGGCGACGATCTTGCGGCGCTGCTGGCGGCCCTGCCGGCCCATGCTCCCACCTATGCCGTGGTGGGCAACCATGACGGTGGCGGTTGGGCGCGTTTGGCGGGCGGGTATCCAACGCTCGAACCGGCGGCGCACCTGCTGGCCGCGGCGAATATCCGCTGGCTGCACAACGCGGCGGAGGAAGTGACGGTGGCGAATCGGCCGGTGCAGCTGGTGGGCGTGGGCGATTTCTGGGCCGGCGACTGTGAACCGGAGGACGCGTTCCGGACCTTAGGAGCAACGGCGGGGACCGGGCGGCCATTGCGGCTGGTGCTCAACCACAACCCCGATGCGAAGGACCTGTTCGGTCATTTGGATTGGGACCTGATGTTGTGCGGACACACGCATGGTGGGCAGCTGCGGATTCCGTTCACGGGGGGGACGCCTTTCGCGCCGGTGCGGGATCACCGGTATGTCGCCGGCCTGAATCCCTGGAACGATCGCCAAATCTTCACGACCCGCGGGGTGGGCAACCTGCACGGGGTGCGGTTCAACTGCCGCCCCGAAGTCAGTTTGCTGGAGGTCGGCTGACGTCGCCGCGGACCTCAATCGTCGCGGCCGATCTTACCGCCGCGCTTGGGTTCGAAGGCGCGTTGGCGCCAGCCGGGTTTGTTGGCCATGGCCCGGGCGGGGCGGGGAGCGGTCGGCTTGGGGGCGTGTTCGCCGCGCAGCTTGCGATAGTGTTCGTAGCGCTCGGCGGGCAGTGTGCCCGCCACCAATGCGGCCTGCACCGCGCAGCCGGGCTCGGTGTCGTGGTGGCAATTGGAAAACCGGCACTGCGCGGCGAGCGCCTCAATATCGGCGAACGCCTCGGTCACGCCTTCGTCGGCCGACCACAGCTGCAGTTCGCGCAGGCCGGGGGTATCGATGAGCAGGGCGCCGGTGGGCGTGCGCACCAGCTCGCGACGGGTGGTGGTGTGGCGTCCCTTGCTGTCCTTGTCGCGCACGTCGCCGGTGGGCAGGAATTCATCGCGGGCGAGGGCGTTGGCGAGGGTCGACTTGCCGACGCCGGAGGAGCCGAGCAGGGCGAGGGTGACGCCGGGCCGAGCGAGGTCCTGCAGGGCTTTGAGGCCGCGGCGGCGCACCGTGCTGGTCACGATGACCCGCACGCCGGGCACGAGCTGTTCCACCTCGGCCTGGACGGCGGTGGGATCGGGATGCACGTCGGCCTTGTTGAGGACGATGACGGGATCGGCGCCGCTTTCGCGGGCGGCGACTAGGAAGCGTTGGATGCGCGCCGGGTTGTAGTTGCGGTCGAGGCCGCTCACCAGGAGCACGGCGTCGACGTTGGCGGCCACGACCTGCTCGATCTGCTCCTCGCCGGCGGCGCGGCGGGAAAATTTGGTGCGGCGCGGGAGCACGGCGTGGATGTCGAGGCGGGTGTCGTGCTCGCGGCGGCTGATCGCCACCCAGTCGCCCACGGCGGGAAAGTCGGCGGTCAACGCGGTGCGGTGGAAGAACCCGCCGCGACACTCGGCCAGCGCCTCGCGCTCGGCGGTCTGCACGGCGTAGAATTTGCGGCGCAGCTCACAGACGACGCGGGCGGGCTCGTAGCCGGCGGCGGCGTGCGGCGCGAAGGCGTCCGCCCAGGCCTCATTCCATCCGTAGTCGTCGAGCAGCATGGGTGTGGCCGGCAATCTCCGGGGTCGGTGCGGGCATGGCAATCGGCGATTCCATCCGGGGGATTACGGCCGCGCCCCGGCACGCGTCCACCTGGGCCTGCGCAAGTATGCGTATGGTCGGGGAGATACGGTTGCGCTAGGATGAGCCCCGACCGGCTTAGCCCAACCCTTTCGTCCTGCTGGCGTGGGACGAGAGTCGAGTCGAGCCGCGCCTTCCGGTTCGCCGGCGGGCGCGGCTCATTCCGCCGGGGCCAAGTCAGCTCGTGGGGGTGGCGGGCGCGGCCGCCGCCGTACTGGTGACCGGGGCCGGGCGGTAGAAGATCGCCACATGGCCGACGGTGGTCACCAGGGCGCTGTTGGTCTCCTCCGCGAGTTTTTCGAACGCCTCGTTGCGGGCGTGCCGATGAGGAATGTGTGAGCGCACCTTGACCAGTTGGTCCCGGGTGAGGTGTTCGTCGAGGTGACGGGCGGTCTGGTTGTTCAAACCCTCCTTGCCGATCATCAAGGAGACGTCGAGCAATTGGCCATGGCCCCGCAGGGCGCGGCGTTCGGATCCAGTGAGTTCAGGTGAGGACATGGGCTGAGGGATTGTTTACTAACACTTTAGACACCGGCCGGGCCGCGCAGTGCCCCGTTTCTTTCCGGGGTCTCGCCGCTGGCCGACGTTTGGCTTACCACGTCCACGTGACGCCGGCGCGGCTGAAACCCGGGGTGCCGAGATCGAGCTGGCCGCTCGGATCGCGGCCGGCGACGACGTCCTCGTCAAAGACGTTCTCCATGGCGGCAAAGACCTCCATGCGGTCGCTGACCATCCAGCCGAGGCGCAGGTCGACCGTGGTGGCGGCGTCGAGCACGAGCAGGTTGTCGTCGTCGTCGAAGGCATCGCTCACGTATCGCAGGCGGCCGCCGACGGTCCAGCGGGGGGCGGGCTGCCAGTCGGCGCCGAGCACGAGGGTGTGGCGTGAGACCTGGGGCAGGCGCAGGTCGGTCGCGGTGTCGGTGGCGTCGCTGTAGAGGTAGTCGAAGCGCAGGGCCAGGGTGTCGTCGGCCTGCCAGGTCCCGGACAGTTCGAGCCCGTTGACCCGCACCCGCTCAAGGTTTTCGCGGCGGCGACCGATGCCACCGGCGGGCACGAAGCCGACGCCCTGCACGACGCCCGGGCCGTAGCCCAAGGTGACGTTGGCCACGGCGTCATCGAGGGCGTTGGCAAAGGCGGTGACCCGCAATGAGCCGCGTTCGCCGGTCCAGTGCAGGCCGGCTTCGCCGCCGGTCAGGGACTCGGGCTTCAGGTTGGGATTGGCCTCGGTGATGACGCTGCCCACCCGGAACGGTCGGTAGAGTTCGTTGAGGGTGGGCAGGCGAAACGCCTGGTAGACCGCAGCGGTGGCGCGCCAGCCGGCGGCGAGCTCGGCCACGATGCCGGCGCGCGGGCTGAACTCGACGCCGTCGCGGTCGGCGAGGGTGTCCTCGCGGGTGACGGCGCCGGTGGTCGTGTCGGTTTCGCGGCGCACCCCGTCGCGCAACGCCCAGGCATCGAGCCGGGCGGACAGGTTGGCATGCACGGTCGGACTGACCGCCCGGTCGTGTTGCACGAAAAGCCCGGCGAGGGCGGCCTCGCCGCCGGCCTGGCGCTCACGGGTGAAGGCGTTGCCGACGCGGAAATAGCGCTCGTTGGTCTCGCCCCGCACCCAGCGCACGTCGGCGCCGAGGGTGGTGACGTTGCCATCGCCCGCCCAGGTCGCGGTGGTGGCGGCGCCGAAGGTGTCGGCTGGCACGGAGTATTGATCGAGGACCGGAGTCTCGTCGTCGCGCGCGTCGGTGACGGCGGTGAACAGGCTGGCGAATTCCTGCGTCTGAAAATAGGCGGCGGCGGTCCAGTCGGCCGGCATGCCCAGCAGGTCGCGGCGGCCGCTGGCGTGGGCACCGACCATGGCCTCGCGCGTATCGTTGGCCTGCAGCGGGGTGCCGTTGCCGCGCTCCTCACCGAAGACGCGGGCGGTGAACCCGGTGGTGGTGCCGGCGGCATTGGTGCCGAGCCAGCCGAGTTGCACCCAGGCCTCGTCGAGCGAGGTCGGGCGGTCGATCGGGCCGGCGTGGGCGGGATCGGTGCGGCGGAAGCCGTCGGAGGTCAGGCCGCGGGCGGCAAAGCGCAGCTGGCCGGAGCCGGCCGGGGTGTGGCCGACGAACTCGGCGCCAAGTGTGCCGAAGTCGCCGGCCTCGAGCCGCAGCCGGTTGGTGGCGGATTCGTTGGGCTGGGTGAACAGCTGCACGGTGCCGCCGAGGGCGGCGCTGCCCCAGGCGCTGGAACCGCCGCCGCGCACGATCTCGACCCCGGCGAGGTCCAGGCGGGGGGCCTTGGTCCAGGTCACCCAACCGCCGAACGGGTCGTTGAGCGGGATGCCGTCGACCAGCACGAGGGTGCGGCCGGCCCCGTTGGGCCCGAGGTTGCGGAGGGACACGCCTTGCGCGGTCGGATGGGTGGCGAGACTGCTGGTGCGGCGAAAGAGACTGAAGGCCGCCGAGTCCTTGAGCGTGTCGTCAATCGCCAGGGCGGGCGAGGCGACCACGGCTTCGGCCGGCAGCACGTCGACGGTGACCGGCAGTTCGGACAACGGGCGCGCCGCCCGGGTGGCGCTGATCACCAGCGGATCGAGCGTCACCGTCTGGGCGGTCAAAGATGCGGCCCAAACGGCGGCCAGGGCGGAGGTAAACGGAAAGCGGGCTGACATGGGGGACGCTTACGATCCCTCACCCGTTGCCCCCGGTCAACTCTACCCCGGAACGACGCGGGTGCATGTCAACCGGCGGCGGCGCGGACGACGGTGGCGTAGTCGGCGCGCAGGATGTGCTCCAGGCCGTCGATCTCATCGAGCTGCTCGCCGACTTTACGAAAACCCAGTTTGGCGGCGAGTCGCTGCGAAGGGACATTGGCGGGCGAGACGGACAGGAAGATATCGCTCAGGCCGTGGTGCCGATGGGCCCAGTGCAACATCCCGAGCAACGCCTCCGTGGCGTAACCCTGACGGCGATACGCGGCGCCGATCGAATAGCCCAGTTCGGTCGCAAAGGGCGCGTGCGCGAGGAGCCAGGCGGCGGGCGGCCGGGAGTGAAAGTTGATGCGACCGAGCAGCAGGTAGTCCGTCTGGCGGACGATGGCCCGCACCATCCACGGACGTTGCAAGGGATCGGCTTCGATGAGGCCCAGCCGGTGGTGAGCAAACGATGCTTCCGGCAGCTGTGAGCGGTCCTCCACCCGGAACGGAAAATCGGCGCTCTCGCTCTGGTCATACTGGTCGTCGGCCAGCCGGCGCAGCGCTTCCAGGCGGTAGAGTTCAAGGCGCAGCCGGGGGGTGACGATGGGATCGAGCGACAGCGACATCAGCCAAAGGTATCGAGGGGCAACTCGCGCCAGGTGCCGGGCGCGAGGTCTCCCAAGACCAACGGCCCGAAGCGCTCCCGGTGCAAGGTGTCCACGTGCCAGCCCTGGCTGGCGAACATGCGGCGGACCTGGTGGTATTTGCCCTCGATGAGCGTGAGCTCGGCGACCCGCGGTTCGCGCATGATGAGCGTGGCCGGCGCGCAGGGCGCCTTTTCCCCCTCCAGCTGCAGCGACCCCGCCGCGAAAAGCGTGCTGAGAGCCGGGTCGAGGTCACGGTCGACGGTCGCCCGGTAGACCTTGGGCAGTTTCTGCTTCGGTGAGGTCAGCCGGTGCACGAGCGCGGTCTGGTCGGTCAGCAGCAGGAGCCCGCTGGTGTCCTTGTCGAGGCGGCCGACGGAGGTGACCGTCGGGTTGCGGGCGCGCCAGCGCGGCGGCAACAGGTCATAGATCAACGGACCTTCGCGCGGATCGTGGGAACAGGTGAGCCCGGTGGGCTTGTGCAGCAGCAGCAGCAGGCCGTCGGGGTGGTCGAGCGGTTCGCCGTCGACGCACACGGCGGCCGCCGGGGCCTTGTCGTTGGGGCGCCGGGCCACCACGCCGTCGACGGTGACGCGTCCGTCCGCCAGCCAGTCGCGCGCTTCGCGGCGCGAGCAGTAGCCGAGATTGGCGAGCAATTGATCGAGGCGGCGCACGCGACGATGGCGACACGGCCGCCGCGCGCCGGCAAAACGAAAGTGCGGTGCCGGTTGCAACCACCGGCACCCTCTTCCATACATGGCGCGCATGCGCTGGATCGGACTGACCTGCTCGCTCGTCCTGCTCGCCGGTTCACTGTTCACGGCGGTGCCGGCGTGGAATCCGACCGTGTGGCGGATTGCGCTGGTGGCGGGTGAATACGGTCACTACCTCGCCTTGTGTGCGCTCTTCCTAGCCTGCGCGGTATTGGCCACGGCGGTGACCCTCGGGGAGGGGCGACGCGATGCCTTGATCGCCTGGAGCACGGTGGGCGCGAGCCTGGTGGCGATGGGCTTTTTCCTGTCGCCCGTGTTTTACGCGGCGGCGGTGGCGCGGTCGTTGCCGGCCCGGCTCACGGCCGCCTTCGGTCCGTTGGCGGCGCCGGCCGGGCGGGTGATCAACTACGAGGCGATGCTGTGGCCGCGGCCGCCGATCACGATGCAGCCGGTCACGACCCACCGCTTCGCCACGCCCGTGGGCGGCGAGCCGTTGTCGCTCGATTTCTATGCGCCGGTGCGGGTCGGCCCGGCCCCGGCGCCCTGCGTGGTCATGATTCACGGCGGCGGTTGGGACAGCGGGGACCGCACGCAGTTGGCGACGGAGAACCATTGGCTGGCGGGGCAGGGCTTTGCGGTGGCGGCGATCAGCTACCGGTTGGCCCCGGCGCATCGCTGGCCGGCGCAGCGGGAGGACACGGCGGCGGCGATCGCGTGGCTGAAGGCCAACGCCGAGCGGCTCGTCATCGACGCCAGCCGGCTCGTGCTGATCGGGCGTTCGGCCGGAGCGCAGATTGCGAGCGCGGTGGGGTACAGTCTCAACGATCCCGCCATCCGCGGCGTGGTCGGGCTCTACGGCGTTTATGACATGGACTTCGTGTGGTCGATCGCGCGTGAGGACGACGTGCTCAACTCGGTGAAGCTGATGACCCAGTATTTCGGCGGGGGACCTTCGCTGGACAATGCCAACGCCTACGCCTCGGCCAGCGCGCAGGGGCTGGTGCAGGCGGGGCGGACGCCGCCGACGCTGTTGATGCATGGCACGAAAGACACGCTGTGCTGGGCCGAGCACAGCCGCCGCCTGGCCGCTCGGCTGAAAACCGCGGGCGTATCCCACGTGATGATCGAGCTGCCGTGGGCGACCCATGCGTTTGATTTCAACCTGTACGGCCCCGGCGGGCAGCTCACCCGGGTCGCGCTGGAAGGGTTCCTGCGGGCGGTCTGCGCCGAGCCGCGCTGAGCGAGCGGGGACGGAACCTTTTTACGATTGTGCTCGGCAGGGGCGGCCCGATTTGGGAGGGGTTGGGCGCTTATTCGATTTAACGAGCACTTATGGCTATCTGGGAATACAAGCTCATCAGCAGTGGGAAGGGCGGATTCGCGAATCCCCAGCTGTTGGAGAATTTTTTGAATCAACTCGGCAAGGACGAGTGGGAGATCATCGACTATCGGCCGGGCGTGGACAACCCGTTGGCCTTCAGCGGACTCGCCCGCCGGCCGACCCAGCGCGACTGGACCCTGGAGGCGGAGGCCGCGGCCGCGGCCAAGGCAGCCGAGGAAAAGCGCCGGGCCGAGGAACGCGCCGAGCGCGATGCCGCCGACCGGGAGGCCGAGGCGCGGTCGTCCCGCGACGAGGAGGAACGCGAGGAGGCCAAGGCCGAACGCGACGAAAGCTTCCGCCGGCCGCGCGACACCGAACGCGACAACGATCCCGAGGCGCTGGCCGATGAGATTGAAGATGACCTGATCGACTGGGACGAGGTCGGTCTCGACGACGACCTGCCGACGCTGTTCGACGCGATCAAGCCGCACCTGCGGCCCAACCAGAAGGGCGCCGGCGAGGCCGCCGCGATCGATTATCTGGCCAAACGCTGGGATCAGGAGGCGGACGACGTGCTGGGGGCGCTGCAGGAATGCGGGTTCAACGTACCGGAAGGCGAGGACGACGCGCCCGAGTATTTCGAGTTCGAGGGCGACCTCTTCTGGCTCAACCGCAACCAACGCGGTCAGCTCTTTCTCAATGTGCGCGAGAAGCCGCGTCCGCGCTTCAAGGCGACCGCCATGCGCAAGGTCGGGGCGGACGATCCGCTGGTGGCCGACGTGGCCGCCGAGCACCAGGCCGAGCGGGCCAAGCGCAAGGCCCGCGAGGAAGCCCGGGCTGCCGCGGAAGCCGAGGCGAACAAGCCCGGCGATCCTTTGCCCGAAGGCTTGGAACTGTTGGGCTTGCTCAAGCCCAAGATGCGCCGCAACCGGCGCGGTCCGGGCCTGTCCGGCACGGTGGCCTACATGGCCAAGGCGCTGCGGCATTCCGAGGACACATTGCTCGAGGCCCTGGCCGCCATCGGCCTGAAGCCGACCGAGGACGCCGATGCCAAACCCGACTTCGTCGAGGCCGACGGCCAATTGTATTGGGCCAAACAGGACAGCCGGGGCGGGGTCTGGATCAATTGCCGGGACCAGGACAAGGCCGGCAAGAAAGGGAGAGGCGCCGCCGCCGAGGCGGACGATGCATCCGACGACGATGACAACGACGGTGAGCCCGATGCGGCCGGTGACGCTGGCGAGGAAGCCGCCGCCGCGGCGGCAGCCGAGCAGGCCAAAGGCAATGTGCTGGCGGCCGCCCGCCTGCTGCTGACCCCGAAGTCACGCGGGGCCGGATTTTCCGCGCCGGTCGAGCGCATCGCCGAGGTGCTGGGCAAGCCCAAGCTTGAGGTGGTCGAGGCCCTGGTGAAGGCCGGCCTCAGCGTGCCGGATGATGCCAAGGAGAAGCCAGTGTTTGCCGAGCTGGGCGACGAGATCCTGTGGATCAACCGCTTCGCTCGTGACGAATCGCTCTGGCTGAACGCCAAGGCCAAACCGAAGGCCAAGCGCGGACCGCGCAGCCGTTCCCGCAAGGCGGACACAGAAACGCCGTCCCCCGAAGAGGACGGCGCGAAGGCTGAGCCGGAAACGACGGACGAATCCTGAGGCGATCGGGTAGGGATGCTTCGCCGAAGCGTCCGTCCTCAGTCGTCGTCGGACTCGATTTTCCGCAGGACGATGTCGCCGTTCATGGTGGCGATCTGCAGATCGGTGCCGCCGCCGTTGAGAGCGCCGCTGATGACCTTGCCACCGGTGTGGGTCGGGATGGACGGCGGCCGCGGGGCGCGGGGGGCGCGCGGCGCCTCGGGAGCGTAGTTGTCACCGCTGCGTTCGGCCCGGGCGACCCGGACGGCGGCCTGCACCTCGACGGCCACTTCCCGGGCGATCTCGGCGGCCTCCTGGGCGATCTCCCGGGCCGCCTGGCTGAGCTCAGAGCGCATATCGGGCGAAAAGGCGCGGCCGGGCTCGGTCTTGGTGGCCAGCTCGTCCTCGTCGAAATCGGTGAGGATGGTGCCGTTCTGGGTGCGGAAACGTACGTTGGCGGAGGTGTCCGCCGGGATGCTCACCTTGATCTCGCCGTTCATCGAGGTGAAGGACAGCGGCTTGTCGGGCAGCACCTGGCGGAAGCTCGCCTCGATCTCGCCGTTCATCGACTCGATGATGGCGCCGCCACCGAGGTTGGTGAGCGATATCTCGCCATTGAGATTCTTGATTGAGACATCGCCGTCGATGTCGCTGACCCTCATCTCGCCACCGATGCTGATTTCGAGCTCGAGCGTGGTGTTGCGCGGCAGGGTGACATCAAACTCACCGTGACCGCCGCTGCCGAGCTGGCCGTAGTCCAGCGTCACGACGTTGTCCGCCTCGGTGAGGCTGTAGGTGGACGAGCTGCCGATGACGCGCAGGCCGTCGGCGCGGCGGCTGCGGGAGTCGGTGTCCTCAATGTCGGAATCGATGGTGACGACGTCGGTGTCCGTGCCGCGGATGGAGAGTTCGCCGTTGACGACAATGGCGCGGAAGATCCGCGGGGCGTTGGCGTCGGAGAACGGAATCGAGACGGGCGCGGCGTTCGCGGGAAGGGCGGAGGCCAGGACCGCGGCGGCCAGCAGGGAGGGAAGGGTGGGTTTCATTTTCATCAAAGGTTGGTTTGTAGTTAATACCTGGATATGCGGCCGCGGTTACACTCAAAGTTGGGCCAGGCCGCGGCGGGCGGCTTCGCGCACGACGGCGTCGACCGCGGGATCACGGGCCAGGCGGTTGAGGGCGGGGCCGGCCTCGCGGTCGCGGGCGGCGACGACGAAGTCGATCATGGCCACCTGCACCAGCGGGGAGGTCTCGCGGGGCAGGGCGGACATGACGCCGGCCCGCACCGGGGCGCGGTCGACGTAGGCGTAGAGCGCCTCGAGGGCGGTGAGCCGGACGTTGACGCTCGGATCGAAGGCGAGCGAGTTGAGCAGCTCGGCGAGGGTGCGGTCGTTGGCGTCATTCTCGTTGAAAGCGGCAAGCACGCCGCGCAGGCGGTTGTTGGCCGGCTGGGTGAGCAGGTGGGTGTTGACGAGCTGGTTCATCGACTCGACCTGGGCGCGCAGGTCGGCGAGCTCGCGTTGCGTGGCCGGGTCG
>Ga0181601_10000565_pt1 | contig 30182 bp, 26 predicted proteins | sample 041ome_8_FD_133020 | JGI IMG/M metagenome (GOLD analysis project Ga0181601, IMG submission 133020) | Coastal salt marsh microbial communities from the Groves Creek Marsh, Skidaway Island, Georgia - 041407BS metaG (megahit assembly) | ecosystem: Environmental > Aquatic > Marine > Intertidal zone... | reverse complement strand
TTCGGCCTGCAGTTCAGCATTGATCACGTCCGGGCTGCCGCGCAGCGTCGTCTCGTCATTCTCGAAATCGTCATAGGGATGGCGCGCGCCCACGGTACGCAGGCCCGCCTCGATCTGGATGTTCACGAACTCGCGATAGTCATCCACATCGAACACGGCCTGCGCCGTATCGCGCACGCGCCACACCACGTTGCAGGCGATGTCGATCGGGTTGCCGCGCTTGTCGTTGATCTTGATCCGGCCCGAATGGATGTTGTGGCTGCGGACGGAAACCTTGTTGCGGCCCATCCACGGCCAGCGCCAGCGCAGACCATCCTTGCGGTCCGTCCCGCGATATTCGCCGAACAGCGTGATCACCGCGCCCTGGTTCGGCTGGATCATGTAGAAGCCGCTGGCGACCAGCAGCGCGATCAGCCCGGCAGCGAAGATGGTGCCGACGAAACCGATCTTCACCAGCTTGGACGCCCCCGGATCGGGGATTGCGGACACCAGCATCCAGACGGCAAGGGCGATGGCAGCCAGCAACACCAGCAGCATGTGATAGCCGCTGAATGTGCTTGCCGGCCCCTCGCGGCTGCGGATCATGGTTGAAACCTCTTCGGTCATGCGAATCTCTTGTCTGATATAATTATGATATCATATTTATTGAGAGAGGCGCCATTTTCAAGCAGAATCGGATTCGTGGTCTGATGTCAGTGCTGGCGAATAACGCTCAGGAAGGCTTCGCCGTGGGCTTCCAGCTTCTTAGTGCCGATGCCGGAGATGCTGCCCATCTCGTCCAGCGAAGCGGGCCGCCGCGCCGCCATCTCGCGCAAGGTGGCATCGTGGAAGATCACGTAAGGCGGCACTTCGAGTTCCTGCGCGATATCGCGGCGCAGCGCGCGCAGGGCGTCAAACAGCGGATCGCCTACCGGATTTGGCGCGGAATTGCGGCCCTTGCGACCACCGCGGCGCGCCTGGCTTTCGGGTGGCTGCGTGATCGCCACCGGCTTTTCGCCCTTCAGGATTGCCCGCGCATCGCCGCCCAGCGCCAGCCCGCCATGCTCTGTCTGCACCAGCGCGCCACTGGCCTGCAGCGCGCGGGCGAGCGGTTGCAGCAGGTGCGCGTCCTCGCCTTCGACGATGCCGAAGACAGACAGCTTGTCATGCCCGCGCTGCATCACCCGCTCGTCGCTCGCCCCGGTCAGCACCTTCTGGATATGACCGAAGCCGAAGCTCTGCCCGGTGCGATAGACGGCGGAGAGAAGCTTGCGCGCCAGTTCGGTCGCCTCCACCACTTGCGGCGGGGCGAGGCAATTGTCGCAATTGCCGCAAGTCTCTGGCGGATCCTCGCCGAAATGCCGCAACAGCACGGCTCGGCGGCAGGTGGGCGTTTCCACCAGCGAAGCCAGCGCATCGAGCCGCTGGCGCTCGCCTTGCTGGCGCGCCTCGTCCACTTCGCCCAACCGCAGCCGGGCCTGCGCGAAATCGCCCGCGCTCCAGAACATCACCGCTTGCGCCGGATCACCGTCGCGCCCCGCTCGGCCGGTTTCCTGGTAATAGGCCTCGATCGACTTGGGGATGCCTGCATGCGCCACGAAGCGCACGTCGGGCTTGTCGATCCCCATGCCGAAAGCGATGGTGGCCACAACCACCATATCCTCGCTCGCCACGAAGGCGGACTGGTTGGCGGCACGCTTTTCTGGCGGCAGACCCGCGTGATAGGGCAGCACCGTGCGGCCCGTGGCGCTGGCCAGCCTGTCTGCTAGTTCCTCCACCTTGCGGCGGGTTGGGGCATAGATGATGCCGGGGCCGGGATGGTCCGCCATCAGCCGCTCCAGTTGACCCTGCAGGCCCTGGCGGTGGCGGATGGCATAGCGGATATTGGGCCGGTCGAACCCGGCCACGATCATGCCCTCTTCGGGAATGCCCAGCTGGTGCAGGATATCCTTGCAGGTATGCGCGTCGGCCGTGGCGGTGAGCGCAAGGCGCGGCACGCCTGCGAACCGGTCCATCAAAGGCCGCAGCTGGCGATAGTCCAGGCGGAAATCATGCCCCCATTCGGAAACGCAATGCGCTTCGTCCACCGCGAACAGGGCAATGCGGCCTTGCGACAGCAGGTCCAGGAAATGCGGCTGGCTGGCGCGCTCGGGCGCAACGTAGAGCAGGTCCAGCTCGCCGTTGCGGAAGGCATCCTGCGTCTCGCGCCAGTCCGCATCCACGCTGGTGAGCGTTGCCGCGCGAATGCCGTTGGCGCGGGCGGAACGCAGCTGGTCATGCATCAGTGCGATCAGCGGGGAGATGACCACGCAGGTGCCGTCAATCAGAGTGGCGGGCAGCTGGTAGGTGAGCGACTTGCCGGCGCCCGTTGGCATTATCGCCAGCGTGCTCTGCCCTGCCATCACACGGGCGAGCACGTCCTCCTGCACCCCGCGAAACGCCTCGAACCCGAAGACGCTGCGCAGCGCCTCATGCGCGCCTTGCAACGCGGCGGTATCGGCAGGAGCGGTGGAAGCCATGCCTGCCCGACTGCCACAGCGCAGGCCGCAGGTGAACCGGCCCGGAAGCGATTTGCCGCTTTATTCCCCCGCTGCGTGCTGTAACTTGCGCGTCAAAGCAGACCATACCGGAGAATATGCAGATGAAGACGCTTGCCACACTTGCCCTTGCCACCACCGCCGCGCTGGCGCTGGCCGCTTGCGGTTCCACCACCGACGCATCGGAAGACGCGATTGCCGATACGGTGGAAATGCCCGCCGACCAGGCGATGGCCGATGCGCCCGAGCCGGTGGCTGACGATGCCGTGATCGCTGAAGAGGCCGCCGTTGAAGATGGCAGCGCAGAGGACGGCACGATGGATGCCATGGAAGCTGCCGAAACCGCTGAAGACATGGTTGCGGCTGACTCGGCAGAACCTGCCGAATGAGGCATGGCCTTGCCCGTCTTGGCTGGATTACGGCAGCGCCGCTGCTGCTTTCCGCTTGCGGGTCATCAGATAATGATCCCGGCCCCGGCGGAGTGAGCGTGGGCGAAGCACGGGCGCTGGACGAGGCGGCAGAAATGCTCGACCAGCAGCGCCTGCCCGCCGAAGCGCTGACCGAACCGGGGGCGGAAAGCCCCGCACCTGCCGAACCGGCTGCCGCCGAATAGGCAGTGTCACGCAAAACAAAGGGCCGGCCCTGCCATTGCAGGACCGGCCCTTGTCATAAGCTCCGATGAAGGAGCTGCCGATTACATGGCTTCGGCAGCGTCATCCATAGCTTCTTCAGCGCCTTCAACGGCTTCTTCAGCAGCTTCGCCAGCTTCTTCAGCGCCAGCTTCCATTTCGGCAGCAGCTTCATCCATGGCGCCTTCAGCTTCTTCCATGGCTTCTTCAGCCGGTGCTTCTTCTTCAGCAGCACAAGCAGCGAGGGTCAGGCCGAGAACAGCAGCCGATGCAACAGCGATAATCTTCTTCATAAAATATTCCCCTTCAAGAATTGAGGCGGCAATCGCCGCCCCGAATGAATGGGCCAGTAGCCCCTTCGGTAACCCCCTTAGCGCATTTCGCTGCGATGCAATAGGGTTATCGATAGCAACAGGGCTAACGCACCCACCAGAGAAATCAACATCACTTCGACACTGCGGCTTCCGAGCAGGGAAATTTCCTTTCCGAGGAAGGGTTTACTGGAAATTCCGCCCAGACATGCGCCTTCCACCCCCGCAATGATATTTCGCGAGACGCCACGGCTGTTTTCCACACGGCGAATAATCGAAGAAATCCAGCCGAGAATCGCCCCCAACAAGGTGACAAAAATCAGGCCCATTTTTCCTGTCCATCGAACATAACACCCTTCCAACGCTGGTTGGGGATGCAGGTTCCGGATTGGAAGCGGCGATGTTAACCCTCTTGGCGGGCCGTCAGAACACGATCAGCAGCGCCACGCCCATGGCCACGCGGTAGACCACGAAGACCATCATGGATGCCTTCTTCAGGAAGTTCATCAGGAAGGCCATGGTGGCGAAGGCGGCGATGAAGGTGAACACGCCGGTGACCAGCGCATCCCATTGCATCTGCGCCGATGCCTCTGCCAGATCGAGCACCGCCAACAGCCCCGCGCCAGCCACTGCGGGGATGGCGAGCAGGAAGGAGAAGCGCGCTGCTTCCACGCGCTTGTATCCCAGCGCGCGGGCCGCCGTCATGGTCACGCCTGATCGGCTGGTGCCGGGGATCAGCGCCATGGCCTGCGCCAGCCCGACCAGGATCGCATCGCGCAAGGTCAGGTCCTCATAGCTCTTTTCCTGCTTGCCGAAGCGGTCCGCCGCACCCAGCAGCAGGCCGTAGACGATGAGGTTGATCGCCACGAGATCCGTGAAGCGGAAGCTTTCGAGATAGCCGCCCATCTTCAGGAACAGGCCCAGCAGCACCGCCGGGATCGTGCCCACCAGCACCCACAGGAACAGCCGCTGCTGCTGCGGATCCTTGCCGATGCCGACGGTGGCAAAGCCGCCGCGGGCAAGGCCCAGCACATCGCGCCAGAAGTAGATGATGATCGCCAGCAGCGAGCCGACATGCACCGCCACATCGATCATCGGCCCCTGATCGGGCAAATCGGTGAGATAGGGGATCAGGATCAAATGTCCTGACGAGGAGATCGGCAGGAATTCGGTGATCCCCTGAACCACCGCGATCAGCAATTGCTGGAATAGGGTCATGCGCTCTCGACTGGTTCGCTCATGAAATGGGCGGGGCACCGTGCCCCGCCCGATTACTCATGAAACACACATGCTGCACTGCGAAGTCAAGCGCAACCGCGTGGAACGCCGCGATTACCAGATGGAAACGCGCTGCTCCGGCGGCAGGTAGAGCGGATCGTCCTCGGTAATGTTGAAGGCGGTGTACCATGCATCAAGGTGGCGCACGGCGTTGTTGAGGCGGAAATCGCCCGGCGGGTGCGGACTGCCGGCCACCATCTGGTTACGCAGCGCCTCGGGCCGCCAGACACCGCGCCACACCTGCGCAAAGCCGAGCAGGAAGCGCTGGTCGCCCGTCAGCCCGTCGATCACCGGGGCCTCCTCGCCATTCAGCGACAGTCGATAGGCGCGATAGGCCATCTGCAGGCCAACCACATCGCCCAGCGTCTCGCCCATGCCGCGGCCGGTGAGGCAGACCTCGCCATCCTCGATGCAATAGGCTTCGAGCAGTTCGAGCTGCTTGGCTGTCTGCTCGCGGAAACCGGCAAGGTCTTCCGGCTGCCACCAATTGCGCAGCGTACCGGTGCCGTCATAGCGCGATCCGCTGTCATCGAAGCCGTGGCCGATCTCGTGCCCGATCACTGAACCGATCGCGCCATAATTCACCGCTGCATCGGCATCGGGATTGAAGAACGGCGGCTGCAGGATCGCGGCGGGGAACACCACCTGGTTGAACGGCGGCATGTAATAGGCATTCACCTCCTGCGGCAGCATCAGCCATTGCATGCGGTCGACCGGCTCGTTCAGTTCGGACAGCGAATCGGCCTGCGCCCACGCCTGCGAGCTGATGCGGTTGGCCAGCGGCGTTCCGGCGTTGATCTCCATGCCTTCATAGGCTTCGAAGGTATCGGGATAGCCGATCTGGGTAGTGAAGGATGCCAGCTTGGCGCGCGCTTCGGCCAGTGTCTCCGGCGTCATCCAGCTGTTTTCCTGCAGGTCGGCTTCCATCGCGCGCATCAGGTTGGCGACCAGCGCATCCATCTGCGCCTTGCTTTCGGGCGGGAAGTTGCGCGCGACATAAAGTGCGCCCAGCTGCTCGCCCAGCAGGCTTTCGACATGGGCGATGGCACGCTTCCAGCGCGGGCGCTGTTCTTCGCGACCGTTCAGTTCTGCCTGGAAGAAGGCGAAGGTGGCATCGTCGATATCGCGCGGCAGCACGCTGGCATGCGACATCAGGAAGTGCGCCGCCATCCACGCCTTGAGGTTGGCAAGCGGGGTATCGGCGACCAGCTTCATCATCGCCGGCAACCCGCCGCCGATCATCGCCAGCTGTTCCTCGGTCAGCCCCAGTTCCTCGATCTCTTCTGCAGAAGGCTCGATCTGGCCTGCATTGAGCCGCTCGATTTCGCCGAAGCCGCCAGCATCGAGCATGGCGAGCGTGGGAAATTCGGGCGCGAGGGCAGCGAGTTCGGCTGGCGAGAGCGGGTTGTTGCGCAGTTCGGGAATGCGCAGGATCTGCGAATCCCATTCCAGCTCCGCCACCTTGTGTTCGAACTGGTAGACCGCCAGCGCGGCATTGGCCGGATCGGCATATCCCGCCTTGCCCATCAGGAAGGTGAGGTAGTCCATGTAGGCCGCGCGGATTTCCAGGTTCCGTTCGCTGTCCACAAGGTAATAGTCACGATCGGGCAGGCCCATGCCGCCAAATCCGACAGAGGTCAGGTGGCTGAAGGGATCGACCGGATCGATGCTCACGCCAGCCGAAACCAGCGCCGGATAGCCCGGCTCCTGCGTCAACCGCACCAGCGATTCGAGGTCAGGCGCGCTGAAGATGCTGGTGAAATAGGGATAGGCCGGAACAAGCCCCGCTGCATCGATTGCATCCTGGTCAAGGAAGGCATTGTAGGCATCCACTAACCGCCGTTCCACCGTGCCGGGCGCGGGGTTCGATGCCACCAGTTCGGCAACCAGCGCCTCGACATCCTCGATCGAATTGTCGCGCAGCACGTCGACCACGCCATAGCGTGTCAGGTCAGCCGGGATGGTATTTGCGGCCACCCATTTCGCGTTCACATAGGCGTTGAAGTCCGCCCCGGGATCGAGCGCCGGATCAATCTGCATCAGGTCCACGCCCCAATCGCCCCAGCTCATCTCCGGCGTTTCGGCCGCATCATCCTGCGCCAAGGCAGGCGCGGACACGGCAAGGGCGATGGCAGAAATGCCGGTAGCAAGTATCGTTCGGATCATGTTTGCGTCCCAGATGGCGCCCCGCAGCAGATGCGAGGCAGAAATATCGAAACCTGATGTAACGCCTTCCCTCTGCAGGTGTCGCCGTTCGTCGGTTTCAAGTGATACTTCGTCGATTAACAAGCAGATTGCGGTGCCACAAGTAGGCTTTGGCACAGGTTCTGCCCCTGCGGCGGGGCAGCGAATCAGCCCAGCGCCGCCTCGTTGAACTGCAGCGAGGCGAGGCGCGCATAAAGCCCGCCCTGGCCGATCAGCGCGGCGTGGTTGCCGTGCTCGATAATGCGGCCTTCGTCCATCACCACGATCCGGTCTGCCGCGCGGATGGTGGCGAGGCGGTGGGCAATGACGATGGTGGTGCGGTTTTCCATCAGATGGTCGAGCGCTTCCTGCACCAGCCGCTCGCTCTCTGCATCGAGCGCGCTGGTCGCTTCGTCCAGCAGTAGGATCGGCGCATCGCGCAGCAGCGCACGCGCAATCGCCACGCGCTGGCGTTGGCCACCCGAAAGGCGCGCGCCGCCTTCACCGAGATAGGTGTCGAGGCCTTCGGGCAGCGCCTTCAGGAAGGTTTCGGCATTGGCCGCGCGGGCCGCTTCCCAGATCGCGTCCTCATCCGCATCCCAGGCACCATAGCGCAGGTTGTCGCGCGCGCTGGCGGCAAACAAGGTCCCGTCCTGCGGCACCAGCGCCATGCGCTGGCGGATGGTGGCAGGATCGGCCTGCGTCAGCGGGACGCCATCCACCTTCACCGTGCCCGATTGCGGATCGTAGAACCGCTCTGCCAGCTGGAAGATGGTGGACTTGCCCGCGCCAGAGGGGCCGACGATGGCCACCGTCTCGCCCGGCTCCACCTTCAGGGTGAAACCGTCGATGGCCTTTTCATTGGGCCGCGTGGGATAGCTGAAGGTGACGTTCTCGAAAGACAGGCTGCCGCGCGGCGGCACCGGCAAGGGCACGGGCCGCGCAGGCGGAGCAATCTCCGGCTGTTCGCGCAGCAGTTCGTCGAGGCGGCTGGCCGCACCCGCGCCGCGCAGCAGCTCGCCATAAACTTCCGCCAGCGCGCCGAAGGCACCTGCAACCAGCACGCCGGTGAACACGAAAGCGGTGATCGTGCCGCCCGAAAGCGTACCGTCTGCCACCTGCAGCGCGCCGCGCCACATCACTGCGGTGATGGAGAAGAACACCAGCGCGATCACCACCGCCGTCATCACCGCGCGCAGGCGGATGCGGCGGCGGGCGGTATCGAAGGTGCTTTCCACGCTGCCCGAAAAGCGCTCCATCTCGCGCTTTTCCTGGTTGAAGCCCTGGACGATCTGCATCGCGCCCAGCACTTCGGACACGCGGCTGCCCACTTCGGCCACGCGGTCCTGGCTTTCGCGGCTGACCACGCGCAGCTTCCGCCCGATCACGAAGATCGGAACGATCACCACGGGGATCGCAATCGCCAGCAGCAGGGTGAGCGAGGGGGCGAGGTAGATGAGGTAGGCCGTGCCGCCAATGACCATGATGGCATTGCGCAGCGCAACCGAGACGGTGGTGCCCACCACGTGTTCGATCTGCGCGGTGTCGGCCGTCATGCGGCTGGAAATCTCGCCGGGCGAGTTTTCCTCGAAAAAGCCGGGCGACAGGAGCAGCAGGTTCTGCTGCACGGCAAGGCGGATATCGGCCACCACTCGCTCACCCAGAAGGCTGACGAAATAGAAGCGCAGCGCCGTGCCCAGCGCCAGCACGGTGACGATCATCAGCAGGTAACGGAACCAGCGGCCGATCTGCGACGGGTCCGCCCCTTCGGAGAACCCGCGATCCACCACCAGCTGCAAGCCGGCTGGAATCGCCAGCGTGGCAGCAGCGGTGATCGCCAGCGCGATGCTGGCTGCAACCACAAGGCCGGGATAGCGGCCTGCGGCACGCAGGATCATGCCCAGCGGGGCGAGGCTGTCTGCCTTGGGAACGTCTTGTCGGGATGCGCGGCTGGCCATAGGAAGGCTGCGCCTAGCCCATTCGATCCCACTATTGAAGCGGGCAGGAACAGGAATTTTCCGACCTGTTGCGAAAATCGGGGCACAATACCCCTTTTGCTGCATTGCAACATGGCCTATCTATGGCAGCAAGGGCCGGTTAGAAGCGGCCGAAACGTCGCAACCGGACCAGCAGCGCAGCGCAAGAATTGCCGCCGGGCCCGCCGAAGCAGGGGAACCGCATGCTCTATTCTGCATATGAGATGCACCGATCGATGATGACCGCCGCCAGCAACTGGGCGGCCGTCACCGCACAGGTGTGGAGCAACCCGGCCCTGCCCATCGGCTATTTCGGCATGGGCCCTGCCATCGCCAGCGCGCTCAAGGTCTTTGCCCATGTCTATGAAGATCGTGGCAAGCCCGCCTTCAACATCGACAGCGTGGACGTGGACGGCAAGAGCTGGCCGGTCGCCGAAGAGGTGGTGCTGCACAAGCCCTTCGGCGCGCTGCGGCATTTCAAGCGCAAGGGGCTGCCCAAGGATGCGCCCAAGCTGCTGGTCGTCGCCCCGATGAGCGGACACTATGCCACGCTGCTGCGCGGCACCGTGGCACGCATGGTGGAAAATCAGGACGTGTGGATCACGGACTGGGCTGACGCGAAGAACGTGCCCACGTCAGCCGGCAATTTCGACCTCGACGATTACATCGATTACCTGATCGAGTTCCTGCAGTTCCTCGGCCCCAAGACGCACATGCTGGCGGTGTGCCAGCCGTCTGTCCCGGCTTTTGCCGCCGCCGCCGTGATGGGCGCGGACAAGGATCCGTGCCATCCCGCCTCGCTCACCATGATGGGCGGGCCGATCGATACCCGCGCCAGCCCCACCAGCGTGAACGACGTGGCGATGGAAAAGCCGCTGAGCTGGTTCCAGAACAACGTGATCGCCACCGTGCCGCTCAACTATCCCGGCGCGGGCCGCAAGGTCTATCCCGGCTTCCTGCAGCTGGCGGGCTTCATCTCGATGAACCTCGAAACCCACATGATGAGCCATTACGAGATGTACAAGCATCTCACCGTGGGCGACCAGGACAGCGCGGACGCGACCAAGAAGTTCTATGACGAATATCTCTCGGTCTGCGACATGACTGCAGAATTCTACCTCCAGACCATCGAGCATGTGTTTCAGGAACACTCGCTGCCCAAGGGCACCTTCAACCATCGCGGCAATCTGATCGATCCGGATGCGATTCGCGATACCGCGTTGCTGGCCATCGAAGGCGAGCGCGACGATATCTCCGGCATCGGCCAGACCCGCGCCGCGCTGGACCTTGTGCCGCACCTGCCGGAATCGAAGAAGAAGTATCACCTCGCCCGCGAAGTGGGGCATTACGGCATCTTCAACGGCAGCAAGTGGCGCAGCCGCATCGCACCGGTGGTGGAGGAATGGATGCGCGCCCACAACGGGTGAGCAGCGCGCTCTAACCTTCCTGCGGCGGAAGATGCGTCTTCGGCCCGCTTTTCCAGAACAGGCGCCGGAGCACCCGCCGCGCCCAGATCAGGCCCCAGACGCACAGGCCCAGCACCACCAGCGCGATGGCGCCTGCGGCCCACGGATATTCGTAAGCCAGCCACAACAGGCCGATGGTCGCCACATCCTCCACGGTGGAGACAGCGGCATTGCTGACCGGTTCGGGACTGGTGTTGACCACCGCGCGGGCACTAGCCTCGCCGCATCCTTCTCGCTGCCGCTGGGCTGTTCGCAGCAGGCTGCCGCGCCCGCCCCGGCGGAAGAGGAAGAACCTGCACCTGCGCCGAACATCCCTGCCGCTTACGATCCGGCTGGCGAAATCGAAGCCGAGGATGCCATCGATGAAGTGGACGAAGACGAGGGCGAGTTCGGCTCGCTGCTCGGCATGGGCAATCCGTTCCGCCGGGGAGCCGAGGAATTCGTCCGCATCGAGGACGAGCCCGAGGCCGCCGACGGCGAGATCGAACCCGCCGTGATCTTCCCCAGCGCCCAGCGTGCCATTGACCGTCCGGCGGAAAGCCCGAACGCTTCTGCCCTGCCCGAACCGCAGATGGACGGCGAAGATAACGAGCGCGCGCTGCGCGAGGCCCTGCTCAACCTGCAGCGGATGCGCGGGGCAGGCTGACACCGCACTTCGTCCGTATCATGACATTGCAAGCCCCCGGAATCCCCCGATTCCGGGGGCGTTTTGCTTAAATTGCAATATCTGCAACCTTGCAAAACTGGTTTCCTGTCTTCATGGGGAGTTTTCGCGACATTTTCGTGCATTTCCCATGCCGGGTGAGTCGCGTTTCGCTGCCCGCTTCTCGCCGGTGTCGAAGCGCGCTCTGGTGATCGGCCTGAGACAGGATAGATAGAGTTGACTGAACTACCAGCCCCGCAGGGCCTTTACGATCCGCGCAATGAACATGATAACTGTGGTGTTGGTTTTGTCGCCAATATCAAAGGTGTTAAATCGCATGCGATTGTAAGCCAGGCGCTGCAGATTCTGGAAAATATCGACCATCGCGGCGCCGTGGGTGCAGACCCGCTGCTGGGCGATGGTGCCGGCCTGCTGATGCAGATCCCGGACAAGCTCTATCGCAAATGGGCCGATGCCAAGGGCCTGGCCCTGCCGCCCGCAGGCGATTACGCCGTGGCCATGTGCTTCATGCCGCAGGACGACGAAGCGCGCGAATTCATCACCGGCCAGTTCGAAAAGTTCATCAAGAAGGAAGGCCAGCAGCTGATCGGCTGGCGCGACGTGCCGACGAACCTCGAAGGTCTGGGCAAGGCCGTGCTCGATTCCATGCCGGTGATCCGCCAGTGCTTCATCGCCCGCGGCGAAACCTGCGAGGATCAGGATGCGTTCGAGCGCAAGCTGATCGTCATCCGCAAGCAGACGCAGAACCCGCTGAAGGAACTGGCCGTTAAGCATGACATGCCCGGCCTGCTGAAGCTGTACATGCCCAGCTTCTCCAGCCGCACGGTGGTCTACAAGGGCCTGCTGCTCGCGCATCAGGTGAAGAGCTTTTATGACGACCTGCGCGATCCCGATTGCGAAAGCGCCTTGGGCCTCGTCCACCAGCGCTTCTCCACCAACACCTTCCCCAGCTGGCGTTTGGCACAGCCGTTCCGCCTGATCGCCCACAATGGTGAGATCAACACGGTTCGCGGCAATGTGAACTGGATGAACGCGCGCCGCCGCACCATGGAAAGCGACCTGCTGGGCGCGGACCTCGACAAGCTGTGGCCGATCGTGCCGCACGGCCAGTCGGACACCGCCTGCCTCGACAACGCGCTGGAACTGCTGCTGCTCGGCGGTTTCTCTCTCAGCCACGCCATGATGATGCTGATCCCGGAAGCATGGGCCCGCGATCCGCTGATCGATCCGGCGCGCAAGGCGTTCTACGAATATCATGCCGCACTGATGGAACCGTGGGACGGCCCGGCAGCCGTGGCCTTTACCGATGGCCGCCAGATCGCCGCCACGCTGGACCGCAACGGCCTGCGCCCGGCGCGCTGGCTGGTGACCAAGGACGACACCGTTTGCATGGCTTCCGAAAGCGGCGTGCTGCCGTTCAAGGAAGAAGACATCATCCGGAAGTGGCGCCTGCAGCCCGGCAAGATGCTGCTGATCGACCTCGAGGAAGGCCGCATCATCGAGGACGAGGAACTGAAGGCAGACCTCGCCGCTGCGCACCCTTATGAAAAGTGGCTGAAGCAGGCCCAGTACAAGCTGAAGGATCTCGACGCGATCGAGACCGATGCCGAAGCCGTGCAGGCAACCGAGGAGACGCTGCTCGATCGCCAGCAGGCCTTTGGCTACACGCAGGAAGATATCGGCAAATTCCTCGAACCGATGGCCGCCAATGCGGATGATCCCATCGGCTCGATGGGCACCGACACGCCGATTGCCGTGCTCTCGCAGCGCAGCCGCCTGCTGTACGACTATTTCAAGCAGAACTTCGCCCAGGTCACCAACCCGCCGATCGACCCGATCCGCGAGGAACTGGTGATGAGCCTGCTGTCGATGATCGGCCCGCGCCCCAACCTGCTGGGCCGCGATGCCGGCCTGCACAAGCGCCTCGAGGTTGACCAGCCGATCCTGACCAACACCGACGTGGAGAAGATCCGCTCGGTCGAGGCATCGCTGGACGGTGCCTTCCGCACCGAGACGATCGACATCACCTGGGACGCCGAATCCGGCGCCGATGGCCTGGAAATGGCGATCAAGGAAATGTGCTGGACTGCCACCGAAGCGGTGCTGCAGGACAAGAACATCCTGATCCTGTCTGACCGGGCAGCTTCGGCAGACCGCATTCCCATGCCTGCCCTGCTGGCAACGGCTGCGGTGCACCACCACCTGGTGCGCCAGGGCCTGCGCATGCAGACTGGCCTCGTCGTGGAAACCGGCGAAGCGCGCGAAGTGCACCACTTCTGCGCGCTGGCGGGTTACGGCGCGGAAGCGATCAACCCCTACCTCGCCTTCGAGACGCTGGAAGCGATCCGCGTCGAGAAGTATCCGGAGATGACCGAGGAACAGGTCCAGAAGAACTACATCAAGGCTGTCGGCAAGGGCATCCAGAAGGTCATGTCCAAGATGGGCATCTCGACCTACCAGTCCTATTGCGGCGCGCAGATCTTCGATGCCGTGGGCCTGTCGTCCGACTTCATCGAGAAGTATTTCACCGGCACTGCCACCACCATCGAAGGCATCGGCCTGAAGGAAGTGGCGGAAGAAACCGTGCGCCGCCATGCTGCTGCGTTCGGTGACAATCCGATCTACCGGAACATGCTCGATGTCGGCGGTATCTACCAGTATCGCCTGCGCGGCGAGGAACATGCATGGACCCCGGCGAACATCGCGTCGCTGCAGCACGCCGTGCGTGGCAACAAGTACGAGAACTATCAGGAATTCGCCGCCAGCCTGAACGATCAGGCAGAGCGGATGCTGACGATCCGCGGGCTGATGGAACTGAAGCCCGCTGACAAGCCGCTCGACATCTCCGAAGTCGAACCGGCCGAGGAAATCGTCAAGCGCTTCGCTACCGGTGCGATGAGTTATGGCTCGATCAGCTGGGAAGCGCACACCACGCTGGCGCTGGCCATGAACCGCATCGGCGGCAAGTCGAACACCGGCGAAGGCGGCGAGGACCCCAAGCGCTTCGTGCCGCTGAAAAACGGCGATTCGATGCGTTCGTCGATCAAGCAGGTGGCATCGGGCCGCTTTGGCGTGACCACCGAATACCTCGTCAACGCCGACGACATCCAGATCAAGATGGCGCAGGGCGCAAAGCCCGGCGAGGGCGGCCAGCTGCCCGGCCACAAGGTGGACAAGACCATCGGCGCCACCCGTCACTCGACGCCCGGCGTGGGCCTGATCTCCCCGCCGCCGCATCATGACATCTACTCGATCGAGGATCTGGCACAGCTGATCCACGACCTGAAGAACACCAACCCGGTGGCGCGCGTCTCCGTAAAGCTGGTGTCCGAAGTGGGCGTGGGCACGGTGGCCGCAGGCGTTTCCAAGGCGCGGGCCGACCACATCACCATTTCCGGTTACGAAGGCGGCACCGGCGCTTCGCCGCTGACCTCGCTCACCCATGCGGGCTCTCCGTGGGAAATCGGCCTTGCCGAAACCCAGCAGACCCTACTGCTGAACGACCTGCGCAGCCGCGTTGCCGTGCAGGTCGATGGCGGCCTGCGTACCGGTCGCGACGTTGCCATCGGCGCGCTGCTGGGCGCGGACGAGTTCGGCTTTGCCACCGCCCCGCTGATCGCGGCAGGCTGCATCATGATGCGCAAGTGCCACCTCAACACATGCCCGGTGGGCGTGGCCACGCAGAACCCCGAACTGCGCAAGCGCTTCGTCGGCCAGCCCGAGCACGTGATCAACTACTTCTTCTTCGTTGCCGAGGAACTGCGCCAGATCATGGCGGAGATGGGCTTCCGCAACCTGAACGAGATGATCGGCCGGGTGGACCGCATCGACATGCGCCGCGTGGATCGTCACTGGAAGGCTGCAGGCATCGACCTGTCGCGCCTGCTGACGAAGATCGAGGTGCCCGAAGGCAAGGAACTCTACCACACCGAAACGCAGGATCACGGCCTCGAAGCCGCGCTCGACAACGAGCTGATCCAGGCCGCGCGCCCCGCCATCGACCATGGCGAGACGCTGGTGCTCGATTTCCCGATCCGCAACGTCAACCGCACTGTCGGCACGATGCTGTCAGGCGAGATCGCCCGCAAGTACGGCCACGCCGGCCTGCAGGCAGAACAGCTGCACATCAACCTGACGGGTGTGGCCGGCCAGAGCTTCGGCGCATGGCTTGCCCACGGCGTGACGCTGGACCTCGTCGGCGATGGCAATGACTATGTCGGCAAGGGCCTGTCGGGCGGGCGCATCATCGTGCGCCAGCCTGCCGGCGTGGACCGCGATGCTTCTGCCAACATCATCATCGGCAACACCGTGCTGTTCGGCGCGATTGCCGGTGAGGCCTATTTCAACGGCGTTGGCGGTGAACGTTTCGCGGTGCGCAACTCCGGCGCGATTGCCGTTATCGAAGGCACCGGCGATCACACCTGCGAATACATGACGGGCGGCGTTGTCTGCGTGCTGGGCAAGACCGGCCGAAACTTCGCAGCCGGCATGAGCGGCGGCATCGCCTATGTCTATGACGCGGACGGTTCCTTCAAGGATCGCTGCAACATGGCGCAGGTCAAGCTGCTGCCGATCGATGCAAAGGCCAAGGATCCGGAAGGCACCGGCCTGCCCGCGCAGCGTCCGTCCAATGTCAACGATTTCGGCATGGGTGACCCGCTCTATCACGATGCGGCGCGCCTCAGGGTGCTGGTGGAACGCCACAAGCTGCACACCGGCTCTGCCCTTGCCACCGCGCTGCTCGAAGATTGGGACAACGCGCTGGGCAAGTTCGTCAAGGTCATGCCGCTCGATTACGAGCGCGCACTCAAGAGCCAAGAGGAAGAGCGGGAGAACGCCGCCTCCGTGGCTGCCGAGTAAGGAATACGAAGATGGGTAAAGAAACCGGCTTTCTCGAGCTCGACCGCCAGGATCGCACCTATGCCGATCCCAAGGAACGTCTGAAGCACTACAAGGAATTCGTGGTTCCGCACAGCGATGAGGCCCTGAAGGGCCAGGCTTCGCGCTGCATGAATTGCGGCATCCCCTACTGCCATAACGGCTGCCCGGTGAACAACATCATCCCGGACTGGAATGATCTGGTCTACAAGGGTGACTGGAAGAACGCGCTGGAAGTGCTGCACTCCACCAACAACTTCCCCGAATTCACCGGCCGCATCTGCCCCGCTCCGTGCGAGGAAAGCTGCACGCTGAACCTTTCTGACCAGCCGGTGACGATCAAGAGCATCGAATGCGCCATCGTCGATCGCGGCTGGAAGGAAGGCTGGATCGAGCCGCAGGTCCCTGAAAAGAAGACCGGCAAGAGCGTGGCCGTGGTCGGCTCCGGCCCGGCAGGCATGGCTTGCGCGCAGCAGCTCGCCCGCGCCGGCCATTCGGTGACGCTGTTCGAGAAGAATGACCGCATCGGCGGCCTGCTTCGCTATGGCATCCCCGACTTCAAGATGGAAAAGCATCTGATCAACCGCCGCGCGGTGCAGATGGAAGCCGAAGGCGTGACCATCCGCACCTCTGCCGAAGTGGGCGTGGACGTGTCGGTGAAAAGCCTGAAGGAAAACTTCGATGCCATCGTGATGGCAGGCGGCGCGGAAGATGCGCGCATGCTGCAGATCCCCGGCGCGGAACTGCCCGGCGTGCGTCTGGCGATGGAATTCCTGACCCAGCAGAACAAGCGCAACGCCGGTGACAGTGAAGAGCGTGCAGCCCCGCGCGGCACGTTGACCGCCACGGGCAAGGACGTGATCGTGATCGGCGGTGGTGACACCGGCTCTGACTGCGTGGGCACCTCCAACCGCCAGGGCGCCAAGTCGGTCACCCAGATCGAAATCATGCCGCAGCCACCGGAAAAGGAAAACAAGCTGCTGACCTGGCCCGACTGGCCGATGAAGCTGCGCACCTCCTCCAGCCATCAGGAAGGCGTGACCCGTGACTGGGCCGTGCTGACCAAGGAAGTGGTGAGCGAAGACGGCGTGGTCACCGGCCTCAAGTGCGTTCGCGCAGACTGGTCGAACGGCAAGCTGGAAGAAGTTCCGGACAGCGAATTCGTGCTCAAGGCAGACCTGATCCTGCTCGCCATGGGCTTTGTCGGCCCGAAGAAGGCCGGAATGATCGATCAGGCCGGCGTGGCGCTGACCGATCGCGGCAATGTCGATGCCAACACCGTCGATTACCGCACGTCGGACGAACAGATCTGGGCTTGTGGCGACATGCGCCGCGGCCAGTCGCTGGTCGTCTGGGCCATCCGCGAAGGCCGCCAGTGCGCGCGCAGTGTGGACGAATCGCTGATGGGCGTGAGCGAACTGCCGCGCTAGGCGCCGCTTACATCACAAGACACGGGAAAGGGGGCTTCGCGGCCCCTTTTTTCGTGGGCGTCCAGCCTGCGCGCTCACAAATCGATGCAGAACCACTCGATGGTATCGCCATCGCGATAGGCAGCGGGTTTCTGGTGGGTGCCGATGTGTCTGCCGCCCGCGTTCTCGATCGAACGGCGCGAGGCGGGGTTGCCCGGGTCGCAGGTGATGGTGACATAGGCCATGCCCAGCGCGCGTGCTTCGGGCAGGATCTGGCGCGTTGCCTCGGCCGCATGGCCTTTTCCGCGGTGCCAGGGGACCACCGCGAAACCGATATGGCCGAGCAGGTGCGGCGGAAGCTCTTCCGTTCCATGCTGCCAGCGGAACCCGATCGTTCCGCAAAAGCCACCCTCTGCGGCATCATCCCACATGAAACGCCTGATGCCGGGCAGACGCTTGACGAAACTGCCGTCCGGCAGCTCGACATCGCCAGCGCTGGCATCGCGATCCGTCATGTTCGCGAGGAAAAGCCCGGCATCGGCAGCGATTTCGCCCAGTTCGCGCAAGCGGTGCCTTTCGCTGTCCATGTTGTTGGGAGACCAGCCGCGTTCCAGCGCATCGATATAGGATGGCAAGTGCTCATGAGTGGGCGTGACCAGCTTCGTGACCCGCCACCCGCGCAAGCCACGCATGTCGCCAGTGAGGGATCGTTCCGCAGGCGCCCCTCGGCGATCTCCTCGCCGCAGGTGGCGCACCAGCCCCACTCGCCGTCATGAAGGCGGGCGAGCGCGCGGCGGATGCGGCTGCGTTTTGCCTGTCGGCGGCGCTCTTCTGCCTGCGCCATCGCTTGCTGCTGCATCGCTTCCATCCGGCTGAGGCGGCCCACGGCATCCTGCTGCAAGGTCACCGGCTCGCGTCCGCCGGCGCTCATGGCGTCGAGCCGGTCCAGCTCCTCCAGTCGCGCTTCAAGCGCAGTGCGTGCCTCGTCCCCGGTCATGCCAGCCATGCTGTTCTACAAGCATGGCGAATGTCAAAGGGAAGGCGCTCTTTGCCATTGTCGTTGCCACCTTGCCGGAGCTGGAGATTTTTCTGCTTAAGGACCGTGTTCCATGTGTTCCAAATCCGGACTCAGGCCCTTGATTTTCAAGGATTCCAGTCCACCGCGCCGCGACCGCTCTGTTCAAGGAAGTCATTCGCCTTGCTGAACGGCCTGGAACCGAAGAACCCGCGATGGGCAGACAGCGGGCTGGGATGCGGAGACTGGATCACCAGGTGCCGCCCGGATTGGAGCGCGGCGATGCGCTGCGCCTTCTTCTGCGCATGGCTGCCCCACAGTATGAAGACGCAAGGGTTCGGCCCTTCCGCCACCGCGGCCACGGCGGCATCGGTGATCGCCTCCCACCCGCGCATCTGGTGCGATCCGGCTTGCGCCGCTTCCACCGTAAGCGCGTTGTTCAGCAGCAGCACGCCCTGCCGCGCCCAGTTTTCAAGGTTGCCATGCTCCGGGCGGGCAATGCCGAGGTCCGCCTCAAGCTCCTTCAATATGTTCACCAGCGACGGCGGCTGCTTCACCCCCTGCGGCACGGAGAAAGACAAGCCATGCGCCTGGCCCGGCCCGTGATAGGGATCCTGCCCCAGGATCACGACTTTCACCGCCTCCAGCGGGGTCAGTTCCAGCGCCTTCAGCCGTTGCCCGCGCGGCGGGTAGATCACCTTGCCGGCCTCCTCTTCAGCGCGCAGCCAGCCGCCAAGCTGGCGCGCTTCCGGTGCGGCAAGAACAGGGTCGAGCGCAGGGCGCCAGCTATCGGGTACGCTATCAGCCATCCCGCTTTCCTACTGCGGCTTGGCCGGGGCAGCCAGCATCCCCTTTCCCTCTTTCCCCAATGCGCCTAAGGCAATTTCCATATGGCTGTACATTATCACGAAGAAGACCTGCCCGCAGGCGTTCTGGCACCCGGCCCCGTGGCCATCGATACCGAGACGATGGGCCTCATCACCCATCGCGACAGGCTGTGCGTGCTGCAGATTAGTGATGGCAAGGGGGATGAACACCTTGTCCGCTTCGCCAATGGCAGCAGCTATGACGCGCCCAATCTGAAGGCGGTGCTGGCTGATCCCGAGCGGCTGAAGCTCTATCACTATGCGCGTTTCGATCTGGCGGCGATCTATCACTATATGGGCGTGATGGCCGGGCCGGTGTTCTGCACCAAGATCGCCAGCAAGCTGACTCGCACCTACACCGATCGCCACGGCCTGAAGAACCTGATCAACGAGATGCTGGGCGAGGATATTTCCAAGCAGCAGCAATCGTCTGACTGGGGCGCGGACACGCTGACCGATGCGCAGCGCGAATATGCCGCATCGGACGTGCGCTTCCTGCACCGCCTGCGCGAACAGCTGATCCCGCGTCTGGAGCGCGAAGGGCGGCTTGAAATCGCTCAGGCCTGTTTCGATTTCCTGCCCACCCGCGCCAAGCTGGACCTTGCCGGATGGAGCGACAAGGACATCTTCAGCCACGAGTAATCTCGTGGTTGCGAAAGGCACGCGGTCATGACCCTCGAAGCAGAACGGATGCGCACCCGCAGGCAGCATTTCGCCGCGCCGGGTTCATCGCTCGACAAGCTGGTGCGCGTGCTCGCCGTGGGCTTGCCTGCGCTGGTGGGCGTGGTGGCGGCGATGATGCTGCTCACGCCTTTGAGCCCCACGGCTGAGCTGAGCTTCCTGCTCGATCGCAACAAGGTGGCCATCGCTGATGACAGGTTGCGCGTGGACAATGCCATGTATCGCGGCGAAGATGACAAGGGCCGCCCCTTCTCGCTCTCCGCCGGCGATGCCGTCCAATCCAGCGCCAGCGTGCCTGTGGTTGCCTTGCATGACCTGACAGCGCGCATGGTGCTACCTGACGGGCCTGCCGTGCTTACCTCGCCATCTGGCAATTACGATATCGAGGAAGAGCAGGTGAGCATTCCCGGTATCCTGCAATTCAGCGCTGCTGACGGCTATCGCCTGACCGCGCGCAACGTGCTGATCGACCTGCCGTCGCGCACCATAATGGGCAATGGCCGGGTGGAAGGCACGGTGCCTGCAGGCAGCTTCGAGGCGGACCAGATGCGCGCCGATCTTGAAGCACGCGAATTGACGCTCAGCGGCAATGCCCGGATGCGCATGGTGCCGGGCCGCCTGCAAATGCCGAAGGAGATTGATTGATGCGCTTGCCTGAAATCGCGGATCGTCTATCGCTTGGCACCATGAGCACTTCGCGCAAATCCCGCTCCAGCCTCGGCAAGCTTACCATGCGCAGCTTTGTTGGCGGTGCGCTGGCCGGAACCGTGGCTGCGCTGTCTTTCGGTTCTGTGGCAGAGGCGCAGAATATCTCCGGCTTCGATTCCAACCAGCCGGTGAACCTCGATGCGGACCGGATCGATTTGCAGGACCGCCAGAACCGCGTGGTGTTCTCGGGCGCTGTCGATATCCGTCAGAGCGATCTGCGCCTGCGGGCTGACCGCACCACCGTCTCCTATTCCGACACTGGGACGCTGACGATCCAGCGGCTTGATGCCAGCGGCAATGTTATCGTGACGCGCGGGAATGAACGCGCTAGCGGCGCTGCCGGGGTCTATGATTTCAACCGCAAGGTGATCGTGCTGTCCGGCGGGGTAACCCTGCAGCGCGGCAGCGACGTGCTCAATGGCGGCAGGCTGGTGATTGATCTCAACACCGGCATTTCGAGTGTGGATGGCAATGCCGCGGGCAACACCGGCCAGGTTGGCCGCGTGTCGGGCACCTTCTCCGTGCCGGAGCAGAACTGAGCCGCCCGGCAGCCTGCGCTTCGGCCACCAGCTCATCCAGCCCGGGCGACAATTTCGACCTTGCCAGCAGCCACGTGCTGCCCGCCCTGATCCGCAAGGCGCATGAGGGAAAGCTGGCCGGCGCGCCCTCGATCGAGATCTGGGGCACGGGCACACCAAGGCGCGAATTCCTGCATGTCGATGACCTTGCCGATGGCTGCATCTTCCTGCTCAGGAATTACTCCGGCGACGAACACGTCAACGTGGGTTCGGGCAGCGACCTGCCGATCATCGAACTGGCGCAAATGGTGTGCGATGCGGTCGGCTTTACGGGCAGGATCACCAGGGACGAGAGCAAGCCGGACGGCACGCCACGCAAGCTGATGAACGGGGACAAGATCGCCGCGATGGGCTGGTCACCGAAGATCGGCCTCAAGGAAGGGATCGCCGATGCCTATCGCGCCTTCCTGGCTACGCAGGGCTGACGCGCTACTTGCTCGGACTCAGAATGCGCGGTCGTGCACCAGCACGCGAAGGGTGGAGAAGACGATCTTCACATCGCTCAGCAGGCTCCATTGGCTGACATATTCAAGGTCTGACTGAAGCCGGTCGACAAGGTCCCGCTCGGTATCGGTCGCGCCGCGGAAGCCGCGGACCTGTGCCAGCCCGGTGATGCCGGGGCGCAGGCAATGGCGCTGCCAGTACTTGCGATCGACCTGCCGGAACATCTTGCGCCCGGCCTTGGAACCCAGCGCGTGCGGGCGTGGGCCGACGATACTCATGTCACCTTTCAGCACATTGATCAGCTGCGGCAGCTCATCAAGGCTGGTGCGGCGCATGAAGCGGCCCATGCCCGTAATGCGGTCATCATCCTTCGATGCAGAACGGGTGCCGTCGCTATCGCCCAGCTCTTCGCGCATGGAGCGGAACTTGAAGATATCGAAGAACTGGTTCCCGCGGCCCATGCGGCGCTGCATGAAGAACACCGGGCCGCCATCCTCCAGCTTGATCAGCAGGGCACAGACCAGCAGCATGGGTGACAGGACCAGCAGGCCAAGGCCGGATGCCGCCACGTCGAACGCGCGCGTCATGATCCGCGCGCGCATGCCGAGCTGGCCGGTGGAAACCACCAGCGCGGTAACATCGGCTTCCTCGTGCTTGACGATGGCCATCGCGCCCAGCTCATGCGCGAAATCGCTGATCACTTCGCCGTGGATGCCGCAGCCCTTCAGCACCTCGGCCCAGGCGCGGCGGTCTCCCGGGCCGCAGCTGACGATCACCATGTCCATGTTGCGCAGATACTTGGACAAGCGGTCCAGCGCGGCCGGATTTTCCATGTCCGGATCAAGGCCATGCTCCGTGGCATCGATACGGTAGAGGTTGGGAATGCGTACCTACGGGCCACCAGCCTGGATCAGCAGGCGGTTGGTGGCGCTTGGGTCCCAGTGGTGGACAATGAACCGCGAGACGGCGAACCGCAACAGCACCATCAGGACAGCAGCGGACACCATGCCCGACACGAACACCACGCGAGACATTTCGGCGTTGGATTTCGCGAAGAAGGCAAACAGGTTCAGCAGCAGCGCCGACATCGCCAGCGCCTTCATCGCGCGCCAGCCGGCTGAGCGCCAGTTGGTCAGCCCGTCACGTGTGTAGACACTGCCGTAAAAGGCGATGGTCTGGTACAGCGGCAGCAGGAGGTAGGCCGAAAGCATCGCTTCGTTGGTCAGCTGTGTCCGGTGATAGGTGACCACCGCAAGGGCAAATGCGCCCAGCAGAAGCAGCCCGTCAGCAATGATCAAGCCGAGGTAGATCTGCAGCCGCCGCCGTTCCAGCGACATGGCGAGACCTTGAGCGGGAGCACGGGGAAGGCGCCGGACCTCTTCAACATGGATCGGCGCGATATGCCCGGTCTGGGCACCGCGCTCGGCAATCTGTGTCTTGGTCCCGGACAGGTCCATGATCGGCGCGCAAGTCCCCAGTAGTTAATCTCGGATCGCGTAAAACTACGGATACCAATCTTCGCAAGGCATAGACAGCGCATTTCGCAAACGCAACAAAGCGTAGAATTTGTGTTGCTTCTTAATGGGATGGTTGCGACGGATCAGCCGCGACGTGCGGCAAAGCGTGTGATCTGCGTTAAGGAATGCGCCAGCACCAGCTCAGCCATCTGGCTGTTGGACAGCAAATCGCGGTGCAATTTGGCAAGCCGTGGCACGAGTCGCTCCAGCTTGTGTGCAGGCCATCGGCGCAACTGGTCGCTAAGGTCCCGCTTGTCACGGAAGAACACCCGCTGCCTGTCAAGCAGCGCGCCGATATCGCTTCCCGGCTCCAGCTTCGCCGCAAGCCCCGCCAGCTGCGCCGCGCGCCGCTCCAGCGCCAGGGCGACCGCGACGGGATTGAGACCCACCTCGCGAAAACGCGCCAGTTCCTGCGGCAGTTTGCGCACTTCTCCGGAAAGGACCACGTTCACCAGCGGCATGAAGCCGTCTTCCTCGGTCTTCGCGCCGATCGCGTCATGCGCTTCGACATCCGCTGTCTTGGGTGATTGCGGGGTGGCATCAAGATAGAGCGCCAGCTTCTCGACTTCGGATTGCGCCAGCCGGATATCCATGTTCGCCCCGCGCGCGATCCGTTCGGCAATGTCTCCGCCAAGCCGCAAGCCGGCAGCATCGGCCAGCGCCCGCACGTCTGCCGTGAGCGACTTCAGGTCGGGCGGGTAGAACATCGCCACCATGCCGTCATCGCGCTGGATCAGCAGCTTGGCTGTGCGTGACTTGTCCGTGGCGGAGGTTGCGACGATGAAGATCGGGCAGGCGCCCTTCGTCTCGCCCATGTCCGCCAGCGCGAGGAAGGCCTTTACCGCGTCATGCGCATCCTCGCCCGAAACGCGGGCAAGGATATGCCGCGTGCCGCCGAATAGCGATGTCGAGCGCGCTTCGTCCACCAGCAGGACGGGATCGTTCTTCAGGTCAGCCCCGGACAGTTCCACCCGCTCGCCCGCGTCGGGCAGCATGGCAATGGCTTTCGCAGCAGCCGCAGATGCACCGGCCTCGTCCTGGCCGCAAAAGAACCAGATCGCGCACTTGCCGATCGCGCGCTGCGCTGCAGAAGGAAAGTCGCGCTGGTTGGCCTTCACGAGGGGGGATTCAGCGCCAGTGAAAGGCTCGTCACGATGCGCTCCGCCACTTGTTCGGCGAGGTTTTCCATCGCCCGCTGTTCGGCGGCGATGGTGGCATATTCGGACGAAACAACGTCGATACCGGCATCCGAACCTGCCGTGGCGTCGACGAGGATCGCCCCGCTATCGAGGTCCGTCAGCTGGTAGCGTGCGCGCAGGGTAAAGCGCTCGCGGCCAATGGTATCGTCGGTCAGCAGGCCAAGGCCTTCGAGCTGGTCATCGAGCAGTACATCGAGGCGATAGCGCGGCGTGACATTGACGCCCGCCTGCCCTAGCCGGTCATTCAGCGCATTGCGCACCAGCCAGCCATCGCGCCCTTCGATGGGCGAGACTTCGACTGCGGCCAGTCCCTGCGCCACCACGCCTTGCGAGCCGCCCGCATAAATCGGGCGCAAGCCGCAAGCCGAGAGCGCGGCAAGCAGGCCAAGAGCCACAGCAAGGCGCGCCGCTTTCATCACGTGACGATGTTCACCAGCCTGTCGGGCACCACGATCACTTTCCTGACCTCTGCTCCATCGATCGAACGCTGGACGTTCTCGCTGGCAAGTGCAAGCGCCTCCAACTCTTCTTTCGGCAGACCCTTGGCCACGGTCAGCGTATCGCGCAGCTTGCCCTTGTGCTGCACGGCAATGGTCACCTCGTCTTCCACCAGCATGGCGGGATCGACTTCGGGCCAGGCCGCTTCAGCCACCAGCGCGCCGCCTTCGAGCGCTTCCCAGCCTTCTTCGGCAAGATGCGGCATCATCGGCGAAACAAGCAGCAGCAGCGTGCGGATCGCTTCGTTGCGACTGGCTGAGGGCTGGGCCTTCTCGGTTGCCGAGGTGAGCTCATAGATGCGCGCCACGGCCTTGTTGAAGGCCAGCGCCTCGATATCGTCCGACACGGCGGCTACGGTCTGGTGCATCTTGCGCGCCAGTGCCTTGTCCTCACCCGAAGCGCTGCCATCGAACTGACCGAACAGGCGCCACAGGCGCTGCACGAAGCGGCCACAACCTTCAATGCCGGCCTCGGACCACGGCAGATCGCGTTCCGGCGGGCTGTCGGACAGCATGAACCAGCGCACAGCGTCTGCGCCATAATCACGAATGATGTCTTCCGGATCGACGACGTTCTTCTTCGACTTGGACATCTTGATGACCTTGCCGATTTGGACCGGCTGGCCATCTTCCTTCAGCACCGCACCATCGCTGGAACGATCGACCTCGGCAGGCGAATACCAGATTTCGCGCCCGTCGATCTTGCGGCCATAGGTCTCGTGCGTGACCATGCCCTGCGTGAACAGCGAGGCGAAAGGCTCCTTAACCTCGACCAGCCCGCAATGGGCAAGGGCGCGGGTCCAGAAGCGGGCATAGAGCAGGTGCAGGATCGCGTGCTCGATGCCGCCGATATACTGCTCGACCGGCAGCCACTGGGCGACTTCGGCTGCATCGAAGGGCTTGTCTGCCGGCTGGCTGGCGAAGCGCAGGAAATACCAGCTGGAATTGACGAAGGTGTCGAGCGTGTCCGTTTCGCGTTCAGCCTTGCCGCCGCAGGTGGGGCAATCGACATGCTTCCATGTGGGGTGGCGCTGCAGCGGGTTGCCGGGGATGGAGAAATCCACATCCTCGGGCAGGGTCACGGGCAGCTGGTCCTTGGGCACAGGCACCACGCCGCAGGCATCGCAATGGATGAAGGGGATGGGCGTGCCCCAGTAACGCTGTCGCGAAACGCCCCAGTCGCGCAGGCGCCACACAGTCTTTCCTTCGCCGGAGCCTGCCGCCTCGATCCGATTGATCACCTCGGCCTTGGCGTCAGCCACGCTCTTGCCGTCAAGAAAGCCGGAATTGACGCAGATACCATCGCCTGTTTCCGCTTCTTCCAGCGGGGCATCGGCCAGATCCGCACTGGCAGCGATCACGCGGATGATCGGCAGGCCGTATTTGGTGGCGAAATCGAAGTCACGCTGGTCATGCCCCGGTACGGCCATGATCGCGCCGGTGCCGTAATCCATCAGCACGAAGTTGGCGATGTAGACCGGCAGTTGCTCCCCCGTGAAGGGATGCCGTGCAGTCACGCCGGTATCGAAGCCCAGCTTTTCTGCCGTTTCCAGTTCGGCTGCAGTGGTGCCGCCCTTCTTGCATTCCTCGATGAAAGCCTGCGCTTGCGGGTTTGCTTCGGCCACGCCCTGTGCCAGCGGATGATCTGCCGCCACGGCCACGAAGCTGGCGCCGAAGATCGTGTCAGGCCGGGTGGTGTAGACTTCAAGCTCGGTACCGTTGGACAGGTCGAAGGCGAATTGCAGGCCGGTGCTCTTGCCGATCCAGTTTTCCTGCATCAGGCGAACCTTCTCCGGCCAGCCATCCAGCGTGCCGAGCCCGTCGAGCAAATCCTGCGCGAACTGGGTGATCTTGAGGAACCACTGGTTCAGCTTGCGCTTTTCCACCAGCGCGCCCGAACGCCAGCCGCGCCCGTCCACCACCTGCTCGTTCGCCAGCACGGTCATGTCGACCGGGTCCCAGTTCACCGCGCTTTCGCGGCGATAGACCAGTCCGTTGTTGTACATGTCGATGAAGAGTGCCTGCTCCTTCCCGTAATATTCGGGATCGCAGGTCGCCAGTTCGCGGCTCCAGTCGAGCGCGAAGCCCAGCTGCTTGAGCTGGCCCTTCATCGTGGCGATGTTCTCATAGGTCCAGCCGGCCGGGTGGACGCCCTTTTCCATCGCGGCGTTTTCCGCCGGCATGCCAAAGGCGTCCCAGCCCATCGGGTGCAGCACTTCATGGCCGCGCATTTTCTTGTAGCGGGCCAGCACGTCACCCATGGTGTAGTTGCGGACGTGGCCGATATGAATGCGCCCGCTGGGATAGGGGAACATCTCCAGCACATAGCTCTTGGGCTTGTCGCTGTTGCTGTCAGCCTCGAAACAGCGCGCCTTGTCCCAGGCCTGCTGCCAACGGCTATCGGCCTGCCCGGGGTCGAACCGGACATCGAAACGCGAATCAGTCATGGAATTGCCCTGCTTGGCCGTGCGGATCAGCTGACGGCGGAACGACGCAGGTCGCGCGCCTTGGTGAGAATGATGTTCTCAAGCCGCTGCACGGTAGATGCCTGGACCGCCGCCTCGATCCACACCCCGTCCTGGAGGACCTGGCGGCTGGCGGCAACGCGCAGCGCATCGGCGCGCAGGTCCGAATCGAGAATGGACACGGAGACCTTGACCCGCTCGCCCGGGCTTTCCGGGTTGGCGTACCAGTCGGTCACGATCACGCCGCCGGCGCTGTCTGCCTGCGTCAGCGGCATGAAGGACAGTGTCTCAAGGCTGGCGCGCCAGAGATAGGAGTTCACGCCGATGCTGGTGACCTGCGCCGCAGCAAGGTCTGCCCGCGGGCGATCATCGCCGCCGCCACAGGCTGACAATCCCAGGGCGAGACTGCCGAGCACGAAGCTGCGGCCCATGCCGCTGGCAAAGGTCTTGCCGGAGGAAACCGTGCGGATCTTGGAAAATGCCATTATCAGTCCTGTAGTCAGTTCAAACGGTGCACACGGGCACCTACAGCGCCTCTATAACCCGCCAGCGCCTCGCGACAAGGTGGTGCAGGCACTCGCCCACGGATCACGGTCAAATGGCCGCCGGGGCGGTGAACGCGGGCTGAACTCCCGCCCCGCAACTTATGCGATGTTGAGAGCGGGCAACACTTTGCAAAAACAGCAACCTTGCCGCGTCGCCTACTGGCAAAATCAGAAACACGGCAGTAAGGTCTCGAGTCGGAGGAGTGTTGGGACAGCGTTGCAACGACCGAGTCGTTCAGCAAGGCTACAGTTCTCTTCCGTCATGTTGGCTGCTCGGAATTGAGGCATTTTGACGTGAAGGCGAAGGCAAACAAAGCATTCAGGGGCCGTATTGCGGCAGGCGTAGCCTGTGCCGCAGTCGTGCTTGCTGTGCCCACTGCCAGCCTCGCGGTGAATCTGCTGGAGCAGGGCAACTTCGTTTCTTCGGTGAACAGCTTCGCCACCTTCACCCCCGCCGATGCCGATCCGCGCATGGTTGCTTTGGCGGAAGCCCGCCGCAGCCAGGCCCGCCTGGTCCGCTTCACGCCGGCCGGCTCCAAGGGTGTGCAGGACCGTTCGGTGACCGTGGCCGTCCGCGTGGATGACGAAGCTGCCCGGGCGATTTCGGTCCGCAACGCCATCGCCACCGCGCGTGAGCCGGTGGCAGAAGCCGAAACCCACATCGCGGCCACCCGCTACAACCTCGGCCTTGCCCGCGGTTATCGCAATTTTGCCGAAGCGCCTACCCTGTCGCAGCCGCTCAGCAGCGCCGCCATTCCCGATCTGCGCGAATTTGAACCCAGCGCCGGTGTGCGTCAGGAGCCGAGCCGCTTCGCTGCCCGCATCGCGCTGGAAGAGGAAGAGCGTGCCGCACCCACTGCGCCGCAGTCGATCGATTCGCTGGGTGACCAGACGCTTGACGTGGTCGGCAGCTATCGCCTCACCAACAACCTCAACGTCCGCGCCGGTGTGCGTTACCAGCAGGACCGTGACCGCCTCCACGCGCTGCCCAATCTCGAACAGCAGGATAGCCAGGCCGTCTATATCGGTACGCAGTTCCGCTTCTGATTTCTGCGCAACATGGCAAACCGCAAAGACCCCGCTCCGGCGGGGTTTTTCTTTGCCCGCCGTTGTCGCTCCGCCTAGTGTCGCGTTGGGAGATGACCAAAAGCGAAACAATCCAAGGGGAAATTCAATGACACGCGTCGCAATCGTTACCGGCGGGACCAGAGGCATTGGCAGGGCCATTTGCGAAGCCCTGAAAGCGGACGGCTTCACCGTCGTTGCCAACTATGCCGGTAATGAAGAAAAGGCGAAGGCCTTCACGGAAGAGACCGGGATTCCCGCATACAAGTGGAACGTGGGCGATCACGAGGAATGCCTCGCCGGATGCGCCAAGGTGGCAGAAGAAGTCGGCCCGATCGACGTGGTGGTCAACAACGCCGGTATCACGCGTGACGGCACGCTGATGAAGATGAGCTATGATGACTGGACGGACGTTCTGCGCATCAACCTCGGCGGCTGTTTCAACATGGCCAAGGCCACCTTCCCGCACATGCGCGACCAGAAGTGGGGCCGCATCATCAATATCGGTTCGATTAACGGTCAGGCCGGCCAGTATGGCCAGGTGAACTATGCCGCCGCCAAGAGCGGCATCCACGGCTTCACCAAGGCGCTGGCACAGGAAGGCGCGCGTTCGGGTGTTACCGTGAACGCCATCGCGCCCGGCTACATCGATACCGACATGGTCGCCGCAGTTCCCGAGAACGTGCTGGAAAAGATCGTCGCGCGCATCCCGGTAGGCCGCCTTGGCCATGTCGAGGAGATCGCCCGTGGCGTCAGCTTCCTGGCTTCGGAAGACGGCGGCTTTGTCACCGGCTCCACGCTATCGATCAACGGTGGCCAGCACATGTATTGACGGGACACGGCTGGCCGCGCCGGCGCGGTCAGCCGATCCAGTATCCAAGGATTTTCCACGCGCCATCCTCGCGCACAAGCGAGATAGTTTCCGTCATCTCCCCACGATTAGCAAAGCTGGTGCGAAAGCAGATCACCACCGTATCGTTGGGCAACGATTTAACGCTTTCATGCTCGACAAGCACGCGGGATTTGGCATCGCCCAGAGGCGCACGAACCTGTTCGGACAAGGCAGACCAGGTTTCGCCTGAATTCAGCGTCTGGAATATCGTTGCGGTCGCCTCATAGCTTTCATCCCACCGGCCCTGATCGAGCAAGGCGAGCCATTCATGCGCTGTTTGCTCGAGCACAGGATCCACGGCAACTGCGCTGGCCGCATCAGGCGCGTCGTCGCCCTGAACGGGACTTTGTGTGAGAGCGAGGCTGGCGAGGACTACAACAAAAAGGGTCATGACAGACA
>Ga0181601_10000564_pt1 | contig 30193 bp, 14 predicted proteins | sample 041ome_8_FD_133020 | JGI IMG/M metagenome (GOLD analysis project Ga0181601, IMG submission 133020) | Coastal salt marsh microbial communities from the Groves Creek Marsh, Skidaway Island, Georgia - 041407BS metaG (megahit assembly) | ecosystem: Environmental > Aquatic > Marine > Intertidal zone... | reverse complement strand
GGTGTTGCGACGCGATCGAAAATGTAATGAAATCTTTGCGTGCCACATGTCCGAATTTCGACCCCCCCCACGGAATGCGACCCCCTATTGTTATTCATGGTTCACGAACCATCATTCGCGCGCATTGTATTAATTTTACAGTTTATAATCGGTGTTATCCGTGATGTACGTATACCCGTTGAAAAGTCATTCTAGTATTGTGAAACGGATCGAACATGTAATGAAAGCATAATTGGTGGCGTGTCTTTCCTGGCGCACGACGGCGCAGCGCTGACGACGACGACGACGACGACGGCGACGACGACGACCTCAGACGGCGGCCGACGGGGCGTCACAGGGACGCGCGGCCGACGACGACGACGATGGCGGACGCCGGTGGCCCTCGGGGCACGCGGGTGAAAAACAAAGCGCCCGCGCAGGTGCAAATCACCGCCGAACAGATCGTCCGCGAAGCGAACGACCGCGCCGAGGAGGTGTACAAGGCGCCGAAGCGTAAGATTGCGGACTCGGAGGAACTGAAGGAGTACCGGTACGAACAGAGGAAACACTTTGAGGACCGGGTGCGGTCGTCGTATTGGGAACCGAGGGCGTGGATACGGTACGCGAAGTGGGAAGAGGGACAGGGGGATTTGCCGCGGGCGAGAAGCGTGTGGGAGCGAGCGTTGGAACACCACGGGAGAGAGGTGCCGATATGGTTGAATTACGCCGAGATGGAGATGAAGGGGAAACAGGTGAATCACGCGAGGAATGTGTTCGAGCGGGCGTGCTCGACGTTGCCGAGAATTGATATCTTTTGGTACAAGTACGTGCACATGGAGGAAACGTTGGGGCAGATTGCGGCGGCGAGGCAGGTGTTTGAAAAGTGGATGACGTGGGAACCCGAACACCCGGCGTGGTTTGCGTACGTGAAGATGGAACAGAGATACGGGGAGAAGGAGCGGGCGCGGGATATCTTTCAGCGCTACGTGCAAGTGCATCCGGATGTAAAGGCGTGGACGCGCTGGGCAAAATTTGAGTTTACATCGGGCGAACGCGAAAAGGCGAGAGAGGTGTACGAAGCCGCGGTGGAATTCCTTCGCAGCGAGCCGGACATCGGACAGTTATACGCCAACTTTGCCAAGTTTGAGGAAATGTGTCAAGAGGTGGATCGCGCGCGCGCGATTTACAAGTTTGCTCTCGACAATTTGCCGAAGCAAGAGGCGGAGGAGGTTTACAAGGAGTTTATGAAGTTCGAAAAGATGCACGGCGACAGAGAGGGCATCGAGGACGTGGTCGTGGGCCAGCGCAGATTCAAGTACGAGGAGGAGGTTTCGAAGAATCCCTTGAGCTACGACACGTGGTTTGATTACATTCGATTAGAGGAGAGCGCGGGGGATATGGCCAAGACGCGCGAGGTGTACGAGCGAGCCATCGCCAACGTGCCGCCGGCGAATGAAAAGAGGTTTTGGCAGCGTTACATTTACCTCTGGATCAATTACGCGCTTTACGAGGAATTGGAAGCGCGAGATGCAGAGCGCACGCGCGAAGTGTACCGTGCCTGCCTCAAAGTGATTCCACACGCCGAGTTTTCCTTCTCGAAAATTTGGATCATGGCTGCAAAGTTTGAGCTTCGCCAGAGGCGGTTGGATGCCTGCCGCAAAATTTTAGGATTGGCCATTGGATTAGCACCAAAGGAGAAGATTTTTGCGACGTACATCGACATTGAGTTTCAGCTCGGCAACGTCGATAGATGCCGGACGCTGTACGAGAAGCACTTGGAAGTTGAGCCACAAAACTGCTCCACTTGGATCAAGTACGCCGAGCTCGAGCGCTCACTGGGAGAGGTTGAGCGCGCGCGCGCGATCTTCGAATTAGCCGTCGATCAAGCGATGCTGGACATGCCCGAAGTGCTCTGGAAGGCATACATTGATTTCGAAACCTCGGAGGGCGAACGGGAGAAAACCAGAGCGCTGTACGAGCGCCTGTTGGAGCGCACCAAACACGTCAAGGTTTGGATGTCGTACGCTCGTTTCGAGGCGACGCCCATCATTGTCGTCGACGATGACGCGGACGAGTCCACCATCGCCGCGGCGAGCGAAGCGGCGGAGCAAGACGAGCACGAATGCCTCGCCGCTCGTCAAGAGAAGAGCCGAGCCGTCTACCGTCGCGCCGTCGACGAGCTCAAGGAATCCGACCCCGACGCCAAGGAGGAACGCGTCATGCTCCTCGAGGCGTGGAAGTCATTCGAAGACACCCTCCCGAGCAACTTCTCGCAATCCGCCGACGTCAAGGCTAAGCTTCCCAAGCGCGTTAAGCGCAAACGCGCCCTCGTCGACGAAGCCGGCGCTGAGTACGCCCAAGAGGAGTATTACGACTACGTCTTCCCGGATGATCCGGGCGCGGCGAAACCTTCGCTCAAGCTCCTCGAGGCGGCGTACGCGTGGAAAAAGGCCAAAACCGCCCCTGGTTCGTCGTGATTCGCGTCGTCGCCGTCGCGACAGTCGCCAGTGAATAGAAGAAGAGATTGTTAATAGCACACACGCGCGCGCCGCAGAACCCTATAAACGTATACTAAATGCCCATACGATATTTTCTGGAGTAGTCATGAACCGTCAGCTGGTTTTCCGGGTGTGAAGCGAACCACGTCCCTCGCGCGAACGTCACAGCGACGCGCCGCAAAGCGACGACGACGCGTCAACACCGCTCAAACTAACCGATCTGTCGAGTCACTCGATCTAAACCCCGGCGGAGAAGCTCGCGCGAGGGACGGAACGGCGACGACATCGGGGAATTCTTCGCGCTCTTCCGTCGAACACACAGAGGGTAACATCGCCTTCGAGAATAAACGCGCGCTCTGTCGAAACGGAGTAGACGCAGAACGCGTGCGGATCACCGAGGTGAATCCGTAGTCCGTTGAAAAAATTCAGGCTCGCGTTCTTCGGGCGCCGCGTGGCGGTGTTCGCGCGAGAAACGGGAAGAAGTCTCTCGAGCGCTCGGGCGACGCGGGGGTTTCGGTTCGAGCGCCTTTGAGAGGAAGAAGCAGCCCAATCCCGAGAAGTCTCGATTTTGAGGCGGAGAACGAGATTTGGGATTTGGAAATGGCTCGTGCGCAATTGGAACAGTCGCTTCCGACGTCGTTTAACATGGATGACTCGGATCCGCCGCACTGGAGATCGACGCACGCGAGAATCGCCAATGGACCCGTGGTGCCTCAGCAACTCATCGGCGGCACGCCGATGATTGATTTGAGCGCTTTCAGCGCCAACCCGCGGGTTAAAATTTATGGCAAGTGTGAGTACCTCAACCCCTCTGGTTCGATCAAGGATCGCATCGCTCAAGAGATTTTGAGCAGGGCTCTCGAGACCGGCGAGCTCAAGCCGGGTATGACGGTGGTGGCCGCGACGAGCGGAAACACTGGAGCCGCGATCGCCATGGCGTGCGCCATTCGTGGGTTCCCGTACATTGTCATCACCAATAAAAAGACGAGTAAGGAGAAGATTGACGCCATGCGAGCCTACGGTGGAGAGGTGATTGTTGCTCCGAGCGGCGTTCCGGCGGACCACCCGGATCACTATCAAAATATTGAAGCTACCATGTGCGCCAAGAATCCGAATTACTACGGCGTCAATCAATACGACAACCCGTACAACGCGGATGCGTACGAAAAGACTCTCGGCCCTGAAATCTGGTCGCAGACAAAGGGTAAGGTGACGCATTTTGTCGCCGGCGGCTCGACGGGCGGTACCATCACCGGTACGGGTCGTTACCTCAAGAGCGTCGACCCGACCATCAAGATCGTCTTGGCCGATCCGAAGGGTAGCGTGCTTTGGGATTATTTCGTCAATGATGTGCCGGAGGACGAACTGCAGGCGAAGAGTTGGGAGGTGGAAGGCGTCGGTAAAGATTCCATTCCAGGCGTGCTCGATACGGATGTCATCGACGGCGCAGTTCAGGGTGACGATAAGAGTTCTTTCCGTACCGTTCGCATGGTTGCCGAATCTTCCGGTGTTTTGCTCGGCGGTAGCTCTGGTTTGAACTTGCACGCCGCGCGCGTCTTGTCCAGCCACATCAAGGAGGGTGTCATCTGTACCGTGCTCTGCGACAGTGGCGTAAAGTACTTGTCCAAGATTTTCAACGACGATTGGCTCCAAGCCAAGAACTTGGACGAACCTCTCAGGGATGTTAAAGAGTACGACATCCACTGGGTAAACGGGCGCCACAATCCGACTTCGGATGAAGAGAATGACAGTTTGTGGGGAAGAGAAGCGGAGGAGAAGGAGTTGCGCTTCTTGGATGAAGTCGCGACGCACATGGTCGAGTTCCATCGGAACTCGATCAGAGCCTCCGAGCCGGTGAGCAAGTACAACAGCCCGAGTGACTTGCACACCGCCTTTGAAGATCTTGGTGTGCCCCTCGGCTTCAAGGATGGCGATCGCCCAATATCTATCGCTCAGCTCACGTCGGCGATGAATGCAATTTTGGATAACAGCGTTCGCAGCTCTCACCCGATGTTTATGAACCAGCTCTACGCCGGAGTTGATCCGATCGCTCTCGCTGGTGAATGGGCTTCGAGCGCACTTAACTCGAACGTTCACACGTTCGAAGTGGCGCCAATTCTTACGGAGATAGAGCGATCGATGCTCGCCAAGATGGCGAAGCTTTGGTTGGGAGAGAATAGCGATGGCTCCGCTCCGGAACACGACGGCTTGTTCGTGCCGGGTGGTTCCATCGCTAACTTGTATTCTATGATCTTGGCGCGAGAACGCGCGTGTCCTGACGCGAAGCGCACGGGCATGCCGCAGGGATACGTCGCCTTCTGCTCTGAGCAGTCGCACTACTCTTATAAAAAGTGTGCGCACATGATTGGTCTCGGCATGGACAACATGATCAAGGTTGAATGCGGCAAGGATGGTGCATTGTTGCCCTCTGCCCTCGAAGAAGCCATTTCCGCAGCGAAAGCTGCTGGTAAGACGCCATTCTACGTCGGTGCAACTGCGGGTACCACTGTGCTCGGTGCGTTTGATCCGTTTAATGCTTTGGCGGACGTTTGTGCGAAGGACAACATCTGGTTGCACGTCGACGGTGCATGGGGCGGCGCTGCGATTGTTTCCAAGACGTACAAACATCTCATGGCTGGCGTCGAGCGCGCCGACAGTTTCTGCTGGAACCCGCACAAGATGCTCGGCATTCCACTTCAGTGCTCCATCGTGCTGAGCAAGAAGCCAGGCTCGTTCATGGCTGCGAACTCTTTCAAAGCGGACTACCTCTTCCAACCGGATAAGAACAACGCCGAGGCCGATCTCGGAGATCGAACCATCCAGTGCGGTCGCAAGTCGGACGCTCTCAAGCTGTGGCTCGCATGGAAGTACAGAGGCGACGAAGGATGGGAGCAACTCGTCGATCACTGCTTTGGTCTCGCCAAGTTTGTCGAGAATGAAGTATCTTCCGACACGTCTGGCGCTTTTGTTTTGGCGACGCCTGCGCAGTGTTCCAACGTCGGGTTCTGGTACGTCCCGCCCCGTTTGCGTCCCTTCAATAAGGACACAGCTACTGAGGAACAACTCGCCGAGCTCGCTAAGGTAGCTCCGAAGCTCAAGGATCGCATGCAACGCGCTGGCGATGCCATGATTGGTTTCCAACCGGTCCCGGCGCTCAAACTTCCGAACTTTTTCCGTCTCGTCTTACCGAATTCTCGGCATAATAGCGAAGAGAAGCTCAGAGATATGCTCCGTCGTATGGACGAAATGGGCGCCGACCTTTAGAACTCTCACATCGGCGTCCAAAACCTTATTATCTATCACTATCAATGTGTTGCTCCGAATCCATCGAATGGATTTGGAACCGTGTTGCGGGACAATCGACGTCACCCTGGCTTAACAGCGACGCCGAGCGTTTCGACCATCGTTGGCTAACTACCAGGTATGGTATTAATAAGAAAGCAGAATCTACCTTAAAACGAATCGCCACACTGCGTCTCGGCGGACGACGATGGTGCGCGTCAAAACCATCGAAATCGCGTGGCACAACGTAGATAAAGAAAACGTACGCTCCGACGTTTCCGCCTTCGATTCGTGCGCTCTTCGACAACGACGACACGCGCGCGGTGTGACTGACGCTCCATCGTGATTCTTTTTGACAGCAACCAATCTTGTCGTGCGACTTCAACCCGACGACCGGCGTGCTCGCGACCGCGGGGGCGGATTGCGAGGTAAAACTATGGCAAGTGCGCGTCGGCGATGATGAGTCGGCAGAGCTCGCGGTAGAGCACTTGGAGACGCTCACGGGACACGCGAAGAGCGTGAACTGTGCGCGTTGGAACGGGAGAGGCGACACACTAGCGACGGCGGGCGACGCTGGCGACGTCTATCTTTGGTCGAGAGTGGGTGAAGAGTCGACTGCGACGAATTCACACGGTGACGCGGTGAACTGGAAGCCGCGCAGAACTTTGCGTGGGCATCGCGATGATGTTTTGAGTTTGTGCTGGGGACCGAGAGAACAGTTGGCGACGACGTCGGTAGACAACACGACAATCGTCTGGGATACTCAGTCCGGGCAAGGGCTGATACAGCTGAGTGATCACTCGCACTACGTGCAAGGGGTCGCGTTTGACCCACGGGGAGAGTTTGTGGTGACTCAAAGTCCAGATCGCACGATGAAGGTGTATTCGGTGCGCGGCAAGGCGAGTTCGAAGAGCGTCAGTCAAATTTCTAGCTTGAAGAGTCTCGAGCATCAAAGCTTGTTTCACGACGACGGCATGACTTCCTTCTTTCGGAGACCGTCATTTAGTCCGGATGGTTCTGTTCTAGCGGTACCCGCGGGACTTTTCAAGCGGGACGGCGCAACGCAGCCGTTGAACGCGACGTTTCTGTTCTCTAGAAGTGATTTTTCAGCACCCGCGTTGACCTTACCTGGTGGCGAATCGCCTTCGGTTTGCGCCAGGTTTAGCCCGGTCGTCTACCAGAGAAAGGCTGGATCGAGCCCGACCACGTCGAGCGATCTGCCGTATCGGATGGTGTACGCCGTGTGCTCTCAAGACTCAGTCGCAGTGTACGACACCGACTCGTTAGAGCCGCTCTTGTACGTCGGTGCGATCCACTTCGCGTGTATCACCGATTGCTCATGGTCACCCGACGGAAACATACTTTTGGTCACGAGTACGGATGGCTTCGCCACGGTTATAGCGTTCGATGGTCACGAGTTGGGGTCGGCTGTCAATCCAGCCGACCTTCCGATAAAGTTGTTTATTGAAGACGACGCGCCAGTCGTAGCTGTCAAACCAGAACAAACCGCTCCGGTGAAAACTCTAGAACCAGTTCGCGTGGCGCCTACTCGCATCGCGCCCACGCCCATGTAGCTACCTACCGTAGAGAGCTAGAAACGCGTTTTTCTTAGTCACGTTGCAGTGAAATTAAAAGATGATACACAAAAAAACGTGAGTTGGCTAATATTTTAGGCGTGCAATTGATACACGCCTCCCCCATCTCCATGATTACTAAACTGTTGAACATTTGGCGCGCACATTGACGCGTTTGCGCAAGTCACGCGTTTGACTTGGCTCGTGAAGATCGCCGCACCGGTGTACGAGGCCCAATCACACCTACGGAACGACCATTAACCTTACCGCAATTCTTGCTAGCCGTGTAGCCAAGAGCGGTACCAACAGAGCTGACTATATTCTTCATCAGCGCTCCAGCTTTTGCCGCTGCGACACCCATCGGCGACTTGAGCTGATGAGGCGGTTCGTCGAAAGCGTCGTCGAAAGCGTCGTCGGAAACTTCCCTCTTCATCACCTTTTGCGCGGGCGAGTTGATGGACTTCTGCTGACGCGACGAGTCCGCCTTCACGGGAGTTTTGCGACTCGGCAGTTTCCCTCGAGCTTCACAATCGGGGTTGTACTCGACAACGTTCCAGCCGTGAGCGAAGAGCTCGTCGAGCGGTTCAAATGTGATTGTCAAAGGCTGCGTCACCGCGTCATCCATCGCCGCTTGGACGCGTCTTCGGCGCTTCGTCGCCGCGGGATTAAAACACGGTCTGCGCCGACGCTTCTTCTGCGCTTCGGCTTGCTCCACACGAAGTGCTCGTTCGCGCTGCTGCCGAGAAACGGCTTTGAGATTGAAGCAAAACAAGTACTTTAACTGTTCCGCCTCGGTCGCCGTCTCCGGCCGCTCTCTCAGCCGCAAAGGAGGCATTGGATCGAACCGCGGCAGCAGAGGTCTCCCTCCATTTTTCCATCGCAGCTTGAGCCAATACTTGTAGACTTTGCAAAGCACCTGCAGCGACGGAGCGTGCTCGCTAATCTTGAATATTCTGCTGTTGATTTGATTAATGGTTTTGACTGCGTTCTTGAGCTCACTCTTGCCTCCAGTCGGGGGGCGCGGCACCTGGGCGCCGCGCGCGGTAAAAGATTTACCGCCGCGACGCATGAGACCCACGTAGGCGCGGGTGCCGAGATCACTGCTCTTCATGTTTTCCGACTGCTGATGACCCATCACATATCTGCCATCCACGTCATCTGCTGATTGCGTAGAAGAGTCATCGTTGTCGGAAGGAACGCTCATCTGTTCCGAGGGTGGACTGCGTTTCAAAAGAAAATCGACGCTCTCACTCGGAGTGAGCGGCGCCGCCGCCACATCCGAGGAGCTCTGGTTGGAGTGCTCGTCACTGATGTCAAACGGAGCCCATCCGTCGTTCTCAGCCTTCAGACTCACAAGCTGTCCATCTCCCAAGTGCGCGTTCGACGCCCAGTGCAAGACGTCATCCATCTTCCCTTCGGGCGTGTTCGCTTCGCTGAAGACGTTGCCCAAGACGGCGTGCGCCGCTTGCTCCTGCGTCAGCATCGAAGAAGCCGCCCACGAAGACTCTTCAAAGACATCAAAGAGCTTCTCGAGATGCTCTGGGCGCATGTATTGCGCGTTCGGAGTCGTCGTGCACACCGACTTGTTGCCATCGAGCGGCTCAGAGTTCATGTGCTCGAGCCACTGGAAGTCTGACTTGGTTGCCTCGTACATCGGCGCGGCGGTTCCCGGACCAAAGCGGTTGAGCTGGTGATCCGGCGCCTCACCGCGCAAGTACTTGGAAGTTTGCTTGTACCCACCCGGATGCGTCGCATCGTAATCTTGAACCGCGTTAAAGTTTGGCACGTGAATGTTCACTTTCGGCGCAAAGTAATCGCGCGCCGACTTGGCCTTTTTAGAAGCCTTCTCCTTCTTTGGCGACGCCGCCGAGCGCTTCTTCCCCTCCCCCTTACCGTTCGCCACCTTGCCGCTCTTGGGCACCTTTGCCGCTGTCGGCTTTGCCACCTTATTAGCCTTGGCGTGACGACGGTTATCTCTCACCCCACACGCGTTGCACAACGTCTTCGGACCATCCGGACCGTTGCGCCACAACGGCGTCGTGTGCGTGTTGCAGTGCGCGCACCGCTTCCCCGCCACTCCCGGGAGTAGCGTCGTCGGCGCGGCATCCATCACCTGAGCACGTCAAAGAAAACAATCACGCAGTCGCAGTCAGTCATCCCGTGCGTCTTCCGTCGCGCGCGCGCGCGCAAACCATTCCGTCGTTCGTTTCGTCGCGCGAGCGAGCGAGCGAGCGTCCACCCAGTTCCCCCGTCCCAAATCCACGGTTCATGAACCGTCAAAACGAGAGGGACTGACTTCGAAGTCGCGACAATTCATCCGAAAATCCCGAGCGCGCGCGCACCTTTGTAGCCATGACGACGACGGTCGCACCCGCGCCTAAACCAAAACGCTCTCGAAACGCTCGAGCCTTAACCTGCGCGTGTGAAACCGATCCCACCGATCGTCGCGTCGCTCGTCAGTCTCTCTGTTCGCCAACGTGTTTTTCCGACATCCATCCATCCATCCACAGCGCTTTTTCCGCGAAAGGAATCTCACTCTCGAAACTCGCGACGCGCGTCGCGCGACGTCCGCGGGGCGTCGAACCACCGCCGAACGCGCGCGTGAATTTCCATTCGTTTCCGTTTCATCGTCATCGGCGTCCGCGCGCGCGCACCGCCGGTCGAGACGTTCGCGACCCGCTTCGTGGTGGGTTTCCCCGCATCCATCATCCCGGGGGAACCTCGCGCGCCACTCATCCATCCATCCATCCATTCATCTCGCGCGTTCGCGTCGACGCGACGACGACGAACGAGTCGATCGCGACGCTACGCACCGCGTGTTGTTATTAAAATCCACTCCGCACCCTCTGCACCCTCTGCACCCTCTCACTCCGCGCGTTCGTCGTCTTCGCGCTCCGTCCGTCCGTCCGTCCGTCCGTCCGTCCGTCCACGCTGGTTCGATGCTTCGCGTCTCCCCCGCGCTCGACGATGGACGACGGATTACCTACCGACGACGTTCGACGACCGACCTCGCGAAACAACCACCCGCGGACGAACGAACGAACGAACGCGAAGTTAAAAAATACCCCGTCCGACAACACCGCGTCCGACGACCACCGACCGACGTCGCGCTCTGACGCGCGACCGATGGATGACAGATGCGTCGGGACCCGCGCGCCAACTGTTTCGACAGCCAGCGCGCGCGCGTTTCGACATGAGTTTTTTAGCTCGAAAAGATTCGGTCTATTAGATCGTACTCTGATCGTTCTTAACCGATGATTGTGTGATTTGAACAGAGAAGAGACGAACGACCCCAGCGCGGGTTTAGTAGGTGTCGCGATTTCGATTCTTCGAGACAGACGGGTCTACTACGCGCGTGATTCTGTCTGGGTCGTGACTCGTCGATTCGGTTCAATCCGGGAGGGGTCGGTCGGTCGGACGGTCGGACCGATGGATGCGCGTGATGAAGCGCTTTCATGGTTGGTACTGTTTGTACATATTGATACGGTGTGTGCGCGCAGTGTGACGTTTCGCGCGGCCGATGTCGACGCGAGCGCGATGATGAATGATGATGATGATGATGATGATGATGACCGACCGATCGATCGATCGATGTGCCGACGCGCGTTCCCCCTCGACGCGGCCGACGAACGACGCTCGAACGGAAACGCATGCGACGGCGTGGGCGATTGGAAACACCCACCGCGCCGACGCGCGTTGAACGCGTTGATTGGAAAATCTGCGCTCGCTCGCCAGCCGGGGCGACGAAGACGCGGTCGAGTTCGGCGCGGCGCGCGCGAACGAAGGCTTGGACGTCGATCCATCGGCGTCATCGCGCGGTTTCTTCTCCTCGGCTTGGGTGAGGGCGCGCGCGGCGCGGATTTCGACGCGCGTCACGTGGTTGGCGATGACGACTTCGATGACGGTGAGACCGCGGAAGATGAAGCGCGAGGAGAGGCGCGTGGGGATGAAGGCGTCGTCGGCGCCGATGGATGGGAGTTTCGCGAGCGCGCCGTCGGTGAGGGAGACGATGGAGCGGGAGCGGATGAAGGAGAAGGAAGCTCGCGCCTGAAGACGCGCGAATCGACTGTAAAGTCGAATCGTCGCTTCAGCCTCGAACGTACCGACCGACTGTCCGATCGAGTCACATTTGACGGTTCATGACTCAGAAAGTACCCCTCTTTCGGAAGGGAACATTTTTCAAAAACTCGCGACAAAGACAGCCCAGCCCGATCCCGACCCCGACCGAGCGACACACGCCGCCGACGACGACGCCGCCGACGACGATGAAACGCGCGGGCGCGCCGCCGACGACGGCGAATAAAACCCCGCGTGTCGACGCCGACGAAGACTTGGATGATTTAGCGCGACGCGCGGAGGAACACGACGATGAAGAAGAGACTCGAATGATGCTCAAAGCGACGGGTGACGCCGCGCACGCGGGCGAGGAATACGACGACGACCTGGATTACGACGAAGAGGAGGTGTACGCGCGGGGTCAAGGAGGGGCGGACGTCGTCGCGACGGCGAGCGATCGGGCGAATTGGGTGCGGAAACCGCTCGCGGCGCCGGTGCGGGCGGAGACGGATCGGTTGTTGTTTCAACAGTTGGACATCGATTACGTGGTGGACAAACCGCACGAGTGGTTGAAGGATCGACGGTCGAAGGGTGACGCGGCGGTGGTACGGATGTTTGGCGTGACTGGGGATGGACACAGCGTGTGCGCGCACGTGCACGGGTTTGAGCCGTATTTTTACGCGAGTGTACCGGAGAATTTTACCGAAGCGGATTGCGAGGCGTTTAAACGAAGACTCAACGAAGAGGTGGCTGCGACGAAGAAGAACGCGCAAGGGAGCGGGGTGTTCGTCGTCAACGTGACGTTGGACCGTAAACAGTCGTTGATGCATTACAGTGAGGCGAAGGATCGGTTGTTTGCAAAGATTACGATGGGTTTGCCAAACATGGTGAGCGCGGCGCGGGGCATCTTGGAAAGAGGCTTTAGCGTGCCGGGCGTTCGCGAGGGGGCGTTCACGACGTACCCGACGTTTGAGTCTAACATTGTTTACGCGCTGAGGTTCATGGTAGATTGCGCCGTGGTCGGTGGTAACTGGATCGAGTTTCCCGCTGGGTCGTACAAGGTTCGCTCGAAGAAGGCGTCGCACTGTCAAATCGAAGTGGATATCATGTACGACAAGCTCATCTCTCACCCCGCCGAAGGCGAGTACTCGAAACTCGCGCCGTTCCGCATTCTTTCAGTCGACATCGAGTGCGCCGGTCGCAAGGGCCACTTTCCAGACGCGAAGATTGATCCGGTGATTCAGATTGCTACCCTCGTCACCGAGCAAGGGAGCGATAAACCAATTATTCGAGCCGTGTGGACGCTCGACACGTGCGCACCCATCGTCGGCGCGGACGTCCTCAGCTTTAAGGATGAACGCGAGTTACTCCGCAATTGGGGTAACTTTTTGCGTGGATGTGACCCGGACCTTTTGATTGGCTATAACATTATCAATTTCGATTTCCCGTACTTGCTCGATCGCGCCGAGACTCTCGGCGTCGCCGACTTTCCGTACTGGGGTCGCATGATTGGGACCAAGGTTCGCATGCGTGACACAGTCTTCTCTTCCAAGGCATACGGTACACACGAGAGCAAGGAAATTTCGTGCGAAGGACGCGTACAGTTTGACATGTTACGCGCGATTCAACGTGATTACAAGCTCTCATCTTACTCTCTCAACGCCGTGTCAGCGCACTTTTTGGGCGAGCAAAAGGAAGACGTGCACTACAGCGCCATTTCCGAGCTTCAAAACGGCACGCCTGAAACACGTCGCCGTCTCGCGGTGTACTGTTTGAAGGATGCCTATCTTCCGCAGCGATTGTTGGACAAGCTGATGTACATGTACAACTACATCGAGATGGCTCGCGTCACAGGCGTTCCGCTCAACTACCTGCTCACGCGCGGTCAATCCATCAAGGTTATGTCCCAGCTGTTGCGCAAGGCGAGACAGCGTAATATGCTCATTCCACACATGGCCAAGCAAGGTGGCGGAAACGTCCAAGCCGAAGGAGGCGTCGCGTACGAAGGTGCGACTGTGTTGGACGCCAAGGCGGGCTACTACGAGATGCCCATCGCCACTCTAGATTTCGCCTCTCTGTATCCGTCAATCATGATGGCCCACAACCTTTGCTACTCGACGCTCGTGCCGAAGAGTATGGTGAGTAAGCTTAACCCGGACGATGTGGGAATATCGCCCGCCGGTGACGCTTTCGTCAAGGCGAACAAAGTGAAGGGCATTTTGCCAGAAATTTTAGAGGAGCTTTTGAGTGCGCGTAAACGCGCGAAGGCGGATCTTAAAAAGGCGACCGATCCGCTGCAAAAGGCCGTGTTAGACGGTCGTCAGCTCGCGTTGAAGATTTCAGCCAACTCTGTGTACGGTTTTACCGGAGCTACGGTCGGTCAGCTGCCGTGCCTCGAAATTTCTTCATCCACCACCGCGTACGGCCGCACGATGATTGATCACACCAAGAACCTCGTGGAAGAAAAGTACCGCACCGCGAATGGTTACTCGGGCAACGCCGAAGTTATTTACGGTGACACTGACTCTGTGATGATCAAGTTTAACACCCCAGATCTGGCTGAGGCGATGAAACTCGGCGAGGAAGCCGCGGGCTACGTGTCGGACACCTTTTTGAAGCCCATCAAGCTCGAGTTCGAAAAAGTGTACTGGCCGTACTTGCTCATCAGCAAGAAGCGTTACGCCGGTTTGCTGTGGACGAACACGGACAAGTACGACAAGATGGATACCAAGGGTATCGAAACCGTCCGTCGCGATAACTGTTTGCTCGTCCGTCAAGTCATCGAGACGGTGCTCGAAAAGATTCTCAAGCAACGCGACGTGCAAGGCGCCGTCAAGTATGTGCAAAGCACCATTGCGGATTTGTTGATGAACAAGCTCGACTTTTCTCAGCTAGTCATCACGAAAGGGTTCACCAAGGAGGCTGACTCGTACGGTGTGAAGATGGCGCACATTGAGCTCGCGCAGCGCATGCGTCAGCGAGATCCAGCCACGGCACCGGTGGTGGGCGATCGCATCGCGTACGTCATCATCAAAGCGGCGAAGAACGCAAAGGCTTACGAAAAGTCAGAGGACCCCATTTACGCCCTCGACAACAACCTTCCGATCGACTGCCAGCATTACTTGGACCATTACCTCGCGAAACCATTGCTTCGCATCTTTGAACCGATTCTTCACAACGCGGCGTCTGTGCTTTTACACGGCGAGCACACGAGACGCATCGCTCAACCGACGCCGACTGTCAAAGCGGGCGGCATCATGCAATTCGCAAAGATCCGTCTCAGCTGCGTCGGATGCCGAGCACCGATCGCGGATGAGAAATTATCCAAATCTTTGTGCAAAAACTGCTTGACCAACGAATCCCAGCACTTGCAAAAGGCGCTGTCATCCGTGAACAAACTCGAGGAGGATTTCAACCGTCTCTGGACCCAGTGCCAACGATGCCAAGGTTCGTTACACCAAGACGTCTTGTGCACATCACGAGATTGTCCAATCTTTTACCGGCGTAAAAAAGTTCAAAAGGATTTGACCGAGGCCACGGCTCAGCTCAAGCGCTTCGATTGGTGAGCGCTTCGATAGACTGAACATTCGCGACAAAAGTTGAAACAATCTGTAGTAATCAATCAACCGACAAAAAACGTCAACCAACCGACGGCGTTCGACTCCACACTCCTCGACGTCCGGGGTCGACATGTCCGCCCCGCCCGCGTCCACGCCGATGGACGCGCTGGCATCGATGATGATCGACGACAAGTACGCCCTCTTGGCGCGCGTCGGCCGCGGTGCGACGGGTGAAGTGTACAAGGCTCGCGACGTACAGTCCAACGAAATCGTCGCCGTGAAACTCGTTGACCTCGAAGACGCCGAGGACGACGTCGCGGACATTCAACGCGAAATCACCTTGCTCGCTCAGTGCTCTTCGCCGTACGTGACGAGGTACATGAGCTCGACGCTCGTGCCGGGGACGAGTAAACTCGCGATCGTCATGGAGTACATGGCGGGCGGAAGCGCGCGACACGCGTTGAATGAAATTGAAACAACGTCAACGAACGAAGACGAGCATTCGTCCGGGGTGAAGGGCAAAGGGGTGTCAGAGGGTGAGATTGCGTACATCATGCGCGATGTACTTCGCGCGCTCGAGTATTTACACCACGAGGGGAAGATTCATCGGGACATCAAGGCGGCGAATGTGCTCTTGACGGAAAAGGCGGAAGCGCGACTGGCAGATTTTGGAGTGAGCGGACAGATGACGCACACGCTCGGGGCGCGAAGGAAGACGTTTACGGGGACGCCGTTTTGGATGGCGCCCGAGGTGATTCAAGGAAGCGAGGGATACGATGAGAAGGCTGATATTTGGAGTCTCGGTATCACGTGTTACGAGCTCGCGACGGGCGCGGCACCGCACGCGGAGCTCCATCCGATGCGCGTGTTGTTCGTGATTCCTAAATCGGACGCGCCGAGATTACCGCAAGATGGGTCGTTCAGCGTCGAGTTTCAAGATTTCGTAGCCAAGTGCCTGCAAAAGACGGCAAAGGATAGACCGAGCGCAAAGGAGCTGTTACAGCACGACTTTTTAAAGCGCGTCGATCCAGAGGCGATCGCGGCGCTCAAGGCTCGCGTCGATAAACACGTTGCGTTGACTGAAAAGGACGTCATCGACGGTCAGACTAATAACCCAGGTGCATCGGGGCGACAGGTGGCGAAAGCGGCGACGCCGTCGTGGGATTTCGGCGACGACTCTCTCGGGCGTAAATTCGCTTCAAAGGTGCAAGTGAGCGTAGACGCTCGCGCGGATGCGGTGGATGAAAAATCAGAAAACGGCGGGAGTACGGTGTACCAGTCGATGGGCGGTACCATTCGGATGGCGATTCCCCCAAACATGCAAACCACCGATGACGAAAGCGAAGAGTTGGGCGATTCCATGGGAGCGGCAACAGTCGGCACGACGAGTTCTCACGGAGGCGGCGTCAACAAGGATAGGTTTAGACTCGACGAAGTCCTCGACCAAACATTCTTACAGACACCGCTGATGCGAAGTCTCATCGTGCCCGCCATGACGGAGTCTTGCAAGTCGGACGACCCCGAGGTGAGTTCCGCGTATGACAAGACGATTGAATCCTTGGACGCGCTCGAGATGGTTGCCCCCGGATCTCTGTCGCTATTCATTCAATCAATCATGCGTCGCGTCGCCACATCGCGCGATGAGTCGCTCTCTGCGCTCAAAGGCAGCGCGAACGCGTTGTTTGGTGGCGCCAACGAGGAAACCTTTGTAAAAGGCGACGGTGGCCGCTCGGTGTTGGCCAACTATCTTTTGCGCCGTTGGCAAGCGGATGTCGAAAAGGCTAGAAACAACAAGTAGTAATACAGATATCTAAGTACTTAGTAGTATGGGTCCCACCACGCCGCTACATGCGCTGAAATTTTTCATACATGTCAACGAGCTCTTGTCGAGGCGGTGGGCTGGGCCTGACTCGCGAGCACGCGGCGCCGATGTGCCGCGCGTACACCTTGTCCGCGTTGATATTTTCCTCGAGCGCGACGAGCGCGGCTTCGCGAGCGATAGCTGATAAATCAGCCCCGGTATACCCCTTGGTCGATAGCGCCAACATTTTTAAATCGACGTCGTCCGCGAGCGGCGTCTTCTTAAACTGCACCTTTAGAATTGACTCGCGATCCTCCGCCGCGGCGGGCGGAGGGACGTACAACAATCGATCAAATCTTCCCGGCCGCAACAACGCACCGTCGACGAGGTCCGGTCGGTTCGTCGCTGCGACGACGGTGACGTTGGACGACGGGGCGAGACCGTCCATTTCGCCTAAAAGTTGCGTGATGACGCGGTCTTGAACCGACGGTGCGCCGCCTTCGCCCCCTCCTCCTCGGGTACCGGCGAGACCGTCGACTTCATCGATGAATATCACCGATGGCGACGATGTGCGCGCGCGCGCGAAGACGGATCGCACAGCTTTTTCGGAATCACCGACCCACTTGGAGAATAATTCGGATCCTTTGATGGATATGAAATTTCTACCCGAAGCGCTCGCCACGGCGCGCGCCAACATGGTTTTGCTGCAACCAGGCGGTCCGTACAACAGGATCCCCTTGGGTGCGGACGCGCCGACGCGCTGCATGGCGTCGGGATGTTTCTCCGCCCACTCCACCGCCTCTTTCAGGCGGTCCTTCACCTGGTCGAGTCCTCCGACGTCGTCCCAAGCGACGCGCGGAATTTCAATCGCGACTTCGCGCAGCGCGCTAGGACGCACCTTGACTCGGGCAACGTCGAAATCTCCGATAGTCACCTTGTATGCGTCGTCCGGGCCGATGTTCACGTCGCCAAGTGCACGCGTGATGGCGTCCACGTCATTTTCCGGCGCGCTCGACGCGTTGCCCGAGTCAATCAATCGACTGAGTGCGTGCATGGCGGCGTGTTGGCAAAGCGCCGCGACGTCTGCCCCGACGAAACCGTGCGTGCTCTTCGCTAAGTCGAGCACGTATTCCTCCGGTAAGCTGTGTCGGATCCCCCGTAAGTGCGTTCGGAGAATCTCTAATCGATCTTTTGGCGTCGGCACGCCCACCTCCATCTCGCGGTCAAACCTTCCTGGGCGTCTGAGCGAACGCTCGATGGCGTCGGGTCTATTCGTCGTGGCGATGACGACGACGCGGTCCAAATCGGGCATGTTTTCAGAACCTCCGTCGAAAATGGCGAGCATCGTCGCCACGATTCTCGACGACATCATCCCATCCCCACCGGATTGGTTGCGCGACGGTGCGATGGCGTCGAGCTCATCCAGGAGAATGACGCTCGGCGCCGCTTGTATCGCGGCGAGGAAAACCGCGCGCAACGCCTCTTCGCTCTCGCCGAGATGCGCGCTCACGAGCTCTGGACCGTTGACGACGAATAACTTTGCGTTTGACGCGTGCGCCGCGGCGCGCGCCAAGCGGGTTTTGCCAGACCCAGGAGGCCCGTATAGGAGCACGCCTCGCGGTGGCTTTACGCCGCATTGCGTAAACACTTCTGGATTTGTAAGCGGCAACGTCACGAGCTCTCTCAGCGCCGCTTCGTGCACCTCCACGCCGCCTAAACTTTCAAAAGATACATCCTGTGCCGACGCCGCACGCGCGGCGCGACGGACGGCGGCGGCACCGACGTCTCCGTCGCTGTCTGATTCGCTATCGGATGCGTATGTCGACGATTCGGCTCCGCCAGCCGACGCGCTCGTTCGCTCGCGCAACGCGACGCGCGTCCTCGACGTAATCTCCACGCCCCGCTTCGCCGACTCCGGGCCCTCAATCTCGGTGACCTCGAACAACGCGCTCGTCCCGAGCAAGGGCAACCGGACGAGGTTTCCAATCAAGACGCCTCGTCCGCTGAGCGCGCGTTTAGCCAATGCTTCTAAAATTCCTCGCTGTCGCGACGACGATCGCCCGCCGTCGCTCTTCAATCCTCGATCCAACCACACCGCAGCTTCCCCGCCGACGTCCGCCTCCAACGCCCACAACGTGAGATGCACGACGACGATATCGTCGTCATCGATCCCGAACCCGTCCAGCTCAACCGGACTCGTGCCGTCGTCTTCGCGTCGCAGCGCCCGAGCGCCGAGCGTCGATCCGCCCGGCGGGCATCCCATCGATAACCAAACCTTTCTACTCAACTGAATACCATCGTCATCGAGCGTCGCCGATGGCCACACCCGCGCGAGAACCGTCGTCGCACCCATTCTACTCGTCGTCGTCTCGTCGAACCCGTCGTCGTCGATGTCCAAAGCGAGTCGCGCGCGCGCGTTCGTCTTGAACGCCACGGCGTCGCTCGCGTCTCGCTCGTCGGCGACGGTTACGATGTTAACCACCGGTGCATCGCACCCGCCCGTCGTGAACAGCGACGACGACGAAGGCGAACCGGTGGATTTACGACGGTCCTTTCCTGATCGCGATCGCACCGGCGTATCCAACCGAACGGCGACGTTTTTCAAACCCGACGCCGCTTCGTCCTCCGCGACGGCGTAACAACGCAATTCCAACCACGACCCCGTCGTCGCCCCGCACGCGCGCATGAGTTTCGGCGACGCGACGCAGTGCGCGGACGCCCCGACGTTCTCCGCGACGGGGGCGCGCGCGTCGAGCGCACACGGTGCGATGCTTTCGGGGAGTTTGATGATGATTTCATCCGCGGCGGCGGCGGCGCTCGTCGTTGTCGTTTTACTGCTGACGCCGCTTTGACGACGGATTTCCATGTCTGTCACCGGCGCACCCGCGCGACGGTCGCGCCCGCGATCATCACTATCGTCATCGACGTCTCGGTCGCGTCCGCGAGACGATCGCGACGCGCGTTCGCGACCGCGGGACGACATTGAACGTGACTGATGGATCGACGCGTTGTGAAGCGTCGCTCCGCGCGCGTCGAACGTTCAAATCGATCGTCGAACCGATGAGCGCATGAAACGCGCGTGAAGACGTAGTTACAGTATGTGTTCGTTACATGTATAAAACCTCGCTCGCCGCGCGTGTGGGAACGAGCGAGCGATGGAGCTTTGGGTTGTTTTGGTTTGATTCGATTCGGCCGGAAACGCTCCTCGAGTGATAAAGCCAGAGGATAAAAGAGCGCCGGGCGATCGAACCGCATCACTTTACGCGATCAAGCGTTTTGAAGCGTTTGATCGAAATGCCACGCCGCCATGCCGTCTCCCGGCGGGCCCATGCGAAGAAGCGTCGCCACCATTTCGCTCACTTCGCGAACGCTCTGCACTTGCGGATCCAACATCGTACCCTCCAAAAAGTCGCACATGTGCGCGTCTCCAGAGGCATCCGCCACGCGATGAAGCTCGCAGAGTTTATCATTGTTCAACTTTTCCAACGACAGGCTCAATTCGAGCGCGTACAGCGCGCATCCTTTGATATCGTCGTCGTACTCCGTTTGCGGCGGCAACAACTGCTGCAACTCGACGCGTCCTCCTCGAAGATTCATGTAATCCATCAGCTGTTCCGCGTGCGCCCGCTCCTCGAGCGACTCCTTCTTAAAGTGCTCAGCAAATCCCTTCAACGCCACGTTATCTCGGGAAAAGTAACAGTACATGGCGTGGTAGATGTACGACACGTTGTATTCGACGTTGATTTGCGCGTTGAGCGCGCGTTCGCACTCCGCCGAAAACCCGCTTCGCGCGAACGAATACTCTACCGATTGTCTCACCGGGTGCGTCGTCGTCGCCTCGACGATGGCTTGGGATTTCTTAGTTTCGATCGCCCCGTCCCTGGGTTCGCCCGCGCGCGGGACGACGACGACCGTCGTTCGCGCCGATCGGCGGTTCGATTGCGTCACTGAATTCTTCTTCTTCAACCCTCGCACCGTCGCGCGGTGTGCGGCGTTTAAGCTCTGCGTCGTCTGCGACATGTCGCAATCTCTCGTGGCGTTCGCGGCGGTGGCGTTCGGTTTCGACGTCGGCGCGCGCGTCGGCGTGTGACGACGCGAAGGTTGAAAAATCGTTACGTTTTTGGATCGATCGTTCGAACCGATCCGTCCGACGCGACACACGCCGACGCGCCGCTCGTCGACATGTCGCCGTCGGACCACGCGAACGCGACGACGGTGAGACGGGCGTACGCCGTCGCGCACGGATGGGAACACGCGAGCGCGCTGAGTGGGACGCAGAACGCGGCGTTGGCGACGATCTCGGCGTGCGCGCAGCACGGAAAGGTGACGACGACGACGACGCGACGCGAGGGTGACGAGAACGCGGTGAGCGATGGCGTGGGAGGCGGGACGAAGGGTGGTGCGTCTGTAGATCGGTCGGTGGCGTCGCGTGGGGACGGCGCGGCGTCGTCGACGACGACGACGACGACGAGCAAAGCGAAGAGGAAACTGTCGACGGCGCGCGAGTTTTACGCGTGGTACGCCGACGTCGAGACGAAGATGGATGAGGAAAGACGGGCGGTGCACCGAGCGGAAGTGGAGGCGCTGAGGGATGAAATCAAGGCGTGCGATGAGACATTGGGGAAGCTCGAGGGGATTGAGCGCGGGTTGGAGACGATGGTGGCGGCGCAGAGAGAGTTGAAGCGGCACTCGAGACGAACGCAAGAGGAGAGCGAACGTTTGATTGCGGAGAGGGATCGGCTGTTGGAGTTTGCGGACGCGTTGAGGAGTAAGTTGGACTACTTCGATCAGTTAGAAAAGGTGGCGGAGCAGTTTCAGGCGGGGGTTATCATTTCGAGCGCGAGCGATCCGAGCGGAGGAAGCGTGGCGCCCAAGGAGCAAGTGTTGCCGATGTTGAAGCGGTTAGACGATTGCCTTCAGTTTGTCGCGTCGCACCCGCAGTACGCCGAGGGTGGGAGCTACGGGACCAAGTTTAAGCAGCTTCAAACGCGCGCGTTGAGTACGGTTCGTGATTACTACATGTCGGCGCTGCGCAAGGCGACCAAACAGGTGCAAGACGCGGCCAAGGGTAAGAAGAGTGGGACGCCTGTGGTCGGAGACGCGTCCGAGTACGACGAGATTGACGTGGACGAAAGCGATGAGATGGGGCTGTTGTACGTTCGGTTCCGCGCCTCGGCGATGGAGCTGAGAGATCTTACGGAGGAGCTCGAAAAACGTAGCCATCATGAAGAGTACGCTGCGTTGCTTTCAGATTGTCACGTGCTGTACTGCGAACAGCGCGCCAACTTGCTCGCGGGCTCCGTAAAGAAGAAGATGCGTGCCATCGCGAGTGCCGAACGCGCCGCAGACGTCATCTCTCTCACCCGTATCGGCATCGCGTACCTCATCGAAGTCACCCAAGCCGAATACGCATTGTTCAGACACTTTTTCCCAAACACCGAACCCACTGGTGCGCTTTCGGCTCTGATGATTCCTCTCGGAACGCATTTGAGCGATATTCTTCGCCCAAAATACATCTCCATCACGGATTTGTCCCTTTTGGCTGACCTCGTTGAGGCGATGAAGGGTGAGATGCTCGCCGACGTCTCGACCAAGATTGAAAATGCGAAGGCGCTTGAGCCCGTGCTGCGTAGGATTCTCTCAGACGTGCAGGAACGTCTCATTTTCCGCGCGCAGACGTACATCAAGGATCAAGTGGGCAACTATCGACCGACGTCGGAGGATTTAGACTTCCCCGCAAAACTTGTTCGGGCGTTACAAGCGAAGAAAGACGACGATTCGGCGGACGACGGCGACGTCACCAATTGGTACCCACCTCTGGAGAAGACGCTCACATGTCTCGCAAAGCTCTATCGCTGCGTCGAGCTCAAAACGTTTGCCGGGTTGGCGCAAGAGGCGTTGGCTTTGTGTGCCGATAACATTGCCGTTGCGGCTCGATCAGTCGCCACAAAGGCAAGCAACGTCGACGGTCAACTCTTCCTTATTAAACATTTGATTATTTTGCGCGAGCAAATCGCACCTTTCAACGCCGAGTTCACCGTGTCCATGAAAGACTTGGACTTTACGCACATGCGAGGTCACATGCGTCGAATGTTGGGCGGCGAAATGTCATTCTTTTCGCTCAGCCCTGAAAACGCCCTCTACCAGCTCGCGTCTGAAGGCAGACCGCGCGTCGTGGAAAACAAGATTGACTCAAAGCAAGAGCTCGAGAAGCAACTCAAAGCGGCGTGCGAAGCCTACATCATGACAATCACGAAGCAAATCGTCGAACCGATGCTCAGCTTTATCACAAAGGTGACTGCATTCAGGGTCTCCACGGCGTCTCAAGGAAAATCTCTCAAGGCCGCCGCCTTTGCGTCCGAGGACAAACTCAAAGTCATCGCCTCTCAAGTCAGGTCGGCGCTCGACGAAAACCTCCCCAAGGCTGTCTACACCATGAAGTTGTACCTCAACTCTGACAAGACGCGCGATGTGCTCCTGAAACCAATCAAGAGCAACATTGCCGAGGCGTTCGCTCAAGTCGCCGCCATTTTAGAAGCCGACTTTGCTCAAGGCACCGCCGCTCGCGTCGGCTTTTTAGACCCTCCCTCCCTCGCTGCGGCGATGGAAAACGCGTTGTAATACATCTCATAGAACGACGATTACGGACGCGAAAAAACCCGATCCAGACGCAACGCGAGACGGAGCTTGTCGATCATTTTTCGTTCATTGGGTCGCCTTTCAGGCACCAACACCTTGCTGGTGCGTTAGTTATGCATCATCTGAACCTACCCGCGTCAAACCGACGCGCGCGTCATGACGAGCGGCGGCAACACGGATCCAGATGATGAAAATAACGATGCCGTCGCGAACGACGACACGGCGCGACTTTTACGCGAGGATGCGGCCGTGGGTGCGACCGTCGATGGGGTGGTTTCCTTTGAAACTTCGTTACAGAGAGAGAGGTGCTCAACGCTGCGACTGATCGGGATAAACGCCTTCTTCTTCGCGTACGGGGCGTGGATCAGTTCGTTTGCGATCGTCACCTTGCCCGCGGAGTCGACGCTGTTCTTTCCGAATAGCGATACGGTAGCGCTGGCGGGTTTCATGATGATTGCCGGGGCGTCGCAGTTGAGCGGTCCTTGGGCGGGATTCGTTTCCGATCGAACGCAGTCAAAGTTTGGTCGTCGACGACCGATCATTTTGAAGAGTGCGGCATTTGTTGCGCCGTCGATGATCGCCATGTTCTTCGCGAGGACGTTTAACAACGCGTGGTGGGCCGCGGGGACGTATTACGTGGCATTTACGGCGGCGATGTTGGCGCTCAACGTGTGTTACACGGCGTGCACGGGACTAGTTCCGGATATCATCAGCGATAATCAGACTGGACAGGCGAATGGGATCCTCGCCGCGATGAGCGCGGCGGGCGCGTGCGCGAGTTTTCTGTACACCATGGTGTATCCAAACGTCGGTTCGTTGTATTGGTTTTACTTGGCGCTGTTGGCCACGGTGCCCGTGACGTGTTTGAGTGCTGACGAAAAGAGCACCCTTGTGCATCCGAACGCGGGAGATGACGCGCCTCTGCAAACCACGTTTTCGTGGCTCGAGTTGGCGAGCATGTACACCATTTCACCGAGTAAGGAATCGGAGAGGAGTTTCTTCTGGCTCTTTGTGTGTCGAACGCTGTATTACACCGGCATATCGGCGCAGGTCTTCTTACAGTATCTGCTTCGCGATACCGCCGTGAAAGATGATGGAACGGGTTTGATTGGTCACGAGCCCGAGCAAACGGTGGCTCGGTTATCCTTTATAGGTCAAGTCGCCGGTATGGTGTGCGCGTATCCCGCGGGATTGATGAGCGATATTCTCGGGCGAAAGCCTGTCATCGCGGGCGCGTGCGCCGGAATAATATCGGTGTACATCATGTTCATTTTCATCCACAAAATGTCTTCCATATATATGGTCGGCATCTGGTACGGTGCCATGAATGGGATGTTTCTCTCGGTGGACTACGCGCTCGCTATCGATTGCCTCCCGGATCGCACGCAGTCGGCGCGCTGGCTCGCCATTTGGGGCGTCGCGAGCTTCATCGGAACGTCTGTAGGACCTCTAGTTTATTCTCTCATCTTACATTTCGCGGATCGCGAGTACGACGAAGACGACGGATCAAAAGAGACTGTCCAAGAAGGATACACGACGATGCTTCTCGTCGGCGCGTTTCTGATGGCTCTCTGTGCCTTCGGTCTCCTGCTCGTCAAGCCGAGAAGGTAGACAATCAAATCTGTGACTCGTATAGCGACCTCGCGAGGCGTTGGTGCCGAATGGGGCTCGGGCGATCGGCTCAAAAACCAGACGCAGCCGCTGACGGCGACTTTTGTTTCAAAATTGACCAATTTTAGCTACGAATGTGTACCATATCAGAACCAGATGATTAGCCATCGTTCGCCCGAGCGTATCAACGAAACACGAAAAAACTTCCGACGCGCGCGCTGGAACGGGGAGACGAAGAGTCACTTGCATCTTATCCTCGCCCACCCTCGTCGACGCGTCGACACACCGACGCGCGAAGAACCGCGCGCGTGCGAGACCGTGGACGAACGGCCCACGATGGGATTTTTCGCGCGGTGTTTTCCTTTCGTCGCCGCGTCGTCATCGCCGTCGACCGGATGGGACGCGTTCGCCGAGGATGTCTTCGGTGACGACGCCATGGACGATTCGTGTGCCAAACGACTCTCGCGTCCCGGCGTGCTCCGCGCGCGCGCGCGAAAGCGCATGGCCATCGGCGAGGTTGATGTCATCGATGCTGACGTCGGCGAGCCGCGCGCGACGGAGGAGGCGCGAACGCCCGCGGCGGAGCGCGCGATACTCTCAGCCATGGATGGAAATCTGCTCTTCGCAGAGCTCGACGCCAAGACGAAGACGCGCGTCATGAACGCCATGGTGCCCCGAAGCGTCGACGCCGGGGAGGTGATCGTGCGCCAAGGAGACATGAATGCGGAGCTGTTTTACATCATTGAGAGCGGGGAGGCTCGGGTAATGAAGAGCGAACAAGGGAAACGGGCGTCACTGACGCACGCGAACGATAGCGCCAACGAACTCGACGAGCCGGAAACGCATCAAACTCCGTTGTCCGATGAATCTTCGGCCAAGTGTGTCGCAACGCTCGGACCTGGGCGTGGTTTCGGTGAATTAGCGCTGTTGTACGCGTGCGCACGGTCGGCAACCGTCATCGCGGATACGCCGATGAAGGTGTGGACGCTTCACGTGCACGCATTCAAAACCATCAAGCGATCCATCGCCAAACGGGAAGCCTCATCGACGCTCGATCTCATGGGCCGAGTCGAGCTCTTCGGCGCACTCTCTGAGCATCAACTCGTGTCTATCTGTAACGCGTCGAGACGAGAGACGTACGAAGCTGGAGATGTCGTGTTCAATCAGGGCGATTCTGGCGACTGCTTTTACATTGTACACGAAGGCGAAGCGAGCGTTCGCGTAAACGGCGCGGAAGTCGCGCGGCTCTCTTCCGGGGATTACTTTGGCGAGAGAGCGCTTATCCATAATGAGCCTCGCGCGGCGACGATCGTCGCGAACACAGACCTCGCTTGTCTCGTGCTCACCCGCGATACTTTCATCTCCATGCTCGGCTCGATTGAGGAAGCGCGTTGCTTCGCTGGTTTGGCAGAGTGTCCGATTCTCGCGCCTCTGAGCGACAATCAGCTCACGGAGATTGCCGAGTCGATGAAAATGCAACTTCACACCGCGGGCGATATCGTCTTTAAGGAGGGCTCACCCGGCGATGCGTTTTACGTGATCATCGACGGAGAATTTGATGTGTCCAAATCCAATTCGGCTGCGCCCATCGCGCGTCTCGGGCGAGGTCAATACTTTGGTGAACTCGCGCTTCTTCGCAAAGACAAACGTTCGGCAACAATCACATGCGTGAGTTTACGAGGAAAGATTGCCTCAATGTCGAAATCGGCGTTTGAAAAGAAGATTGGACCTTTGGAAGTGTTGCAGCAGGCGTGGAGACGCAACACATTGCGACAGGTGCCGATTTTGTCCAAATTATCCAACAGCGAGATTCACGCCCTCGCCGACGAACTGACTGAGGTTGCCTTCACCAAGGGTGATGTCATCGTGCGTCAGGGAGAACGCGGCGACGCCATGTTCATCCTCGAATCTGGCGAAGTTGAGGTTGTCGACGAGAACAAGAGAGACAATGACGGTAAACCCAAAGTGTTGTGCACACTCGGACCGAGCTCTTACTTTGGCGAGCTCAGCCTCTTAAATGCTGATCTGCGAGCGGCCACGGTGCGTGTGCCCAACCGAGCCACTGTATTGATCGTCACCAAGCGCGCGTTCGAGTCACACATGGGTAATCTCAAGGATATTCTCAAGCGCAACGCGCAAGAAATGTACACCATGAATGGCGCCGATCCGCGAAAGAAGCCCGTCGCGGCGACGCTAAAACAGCTGACAACCGTCGGTTTTCTCGGTGTCGGCTCTTTCGGCAAGGTGACTCTCGTCGAACACGCCGGCGAAACGTTCGCTCTCAAGGAGATTGGCAAGGCACAGATTGTCAAACGCGGGCTCGTCGAGCACGTGTGGCGGGAAAAAGAGACAATGTCGCAGTGTGACTCGCCATTCTTGGTCAATCTCAGGCGCACGTACGTCAGCGAAAAATCAATTTACATGCTCATGGATAAAGTACTCGGAGGAGAGTTGTTCACGTATCTGCAACAGCGCGTGGCTCCGTTGCCAGAGTCTCACGCCAAATTTTACGCCGCGTGCGTCGTGCTGGCATTCGAGTATCTCCACGATCGTCAGATTGTCTATCGAGACCTCAAGCCAGAAAACCTTCTTATCGGCACGAACGGCTATCTAAAGGTGACTGACTTTTCCTTTGCGAAAAAGCTACCCAAGGGCACGAAGACGTACACGCTCTGCGGTACGCCGCAATATTTGGCTCCCGAGCAAGTCCAGCAACTCGGCCACAATCGCGCCGTCGACTGGTGGGCCCTCGGCGTGCTCATCTACGAGCTCGTCAACGGTATCCCACCCTTTAACCAGCCCGACGACTACCAAATGTACAAGGCGATCAACGAGGTCAAGTTTCACTTTTCCTCTCGCAACGCGGTCCAATTCCGATCCGTCGTCCTCGGCCTCCTTCGTCGGCTTCCCGCCGCTCGTCTCGGCATGGGCAAAGCCGGCGCCAAGGAAATCAAACGTCAAGAATGGTTCCATGATATCAACTGGAACGCCCTCGCGCAAACTCGCGCGCGCGCACCGTACGTTCCTCCGATTGAGGGCGCGCGCGACCTTAGACATTTCGTCGACACCGGCGACGAAGTTCCCGGATGTTCAAAGCGTTGGGGGCCCTACGTCTCCGTCGGTCGTTTCGATGGGTTTTAAATGCATCCGCGTTCCTTCTCGTCGTCATTCCATTTGAATAATCTTGTAATCACATCGCTTTTTACGGTACGCTTCCGAGTACTCACCGACGCGTCGCTCGCGCTTGGATGCGTTATCCAAAAACAAACAAAACTTTTTGGATTAGTCCACACTCGCGCGCCCCGCCAGGCGCCGCCCGAACGTCACTCCGACGATGGCGGGCGAGATGACGAGCGCGATGACAAAGACAATCCCGCCGTCGCGCACCACCGCGTCGTCGACGCGTCGTCGACGCGCGGTTAAGAAGACCCGCGCCGCTGTCACTTCTGCAGCCGCTGTCGGCCAGCCTGTCGCCCCAGGGTACGACGATTGGTACCCAGCCCCGCGCGAGGACCGCCGCGCGGGCGTTGTCATGCACCCGACGAGTCTTTCTGGGCCTTACGGGATCGGTGACGCCGGTCCAGAGGCGCGCGCGTTCGTGGATTGGTTGGCCAAGGCGAAGATGCGCATCTGGCAAGTGCTCCCGTTGGTACCGCCGGGAAGACCGATCCCGGGAGTTCGGGAAGACTATTGGAGCCCGTACAGCGGACGAGACGCGCACTGTGGGAACACGTTGATTATTTCCTTGGATGATTTGGTATCGGATGGATTGCTCGAGGCGAAGGATTTGCCGGCGGCGTACGGAGGGAGCGCCAACGTCGATTTCGGGTTGGCGGCGAAAACCAACGAGCCGCTCATCGCGAAAGCTGCGGAAAAGCTCTTGTCTCAAAAGGGCGGTGGGCTGAGGTCCGAGTACGATTCGTTTTGTGCGAGAGAGGATGTCAAGGCTTGGTTGGATCCGGCGGCGGTGTTTAACGCGATTGATACTTTACCCGAACTCGTCGGTAAGGATTGGTGGGATTGGCCCGCCGAGTACAGAGATCGAGATCCGGCGGCGCTCGCGAGGATTGAGAGCGAGAAGAGCGACGCGATCGAACTCTTCAAGGCGACGCAGTTTTTGTTTCACAGCCAGTGGATGCGGTTGAAGAAGTACGCCAACGATAGAGGGATTTCTCTGGTTGGAGACATGCCGATTTACGTCGGCGGTCACAGCGCCGACGTCTGGGCGAACCAAAACTTATTCATGCTCAACGCGGACGATAAGAAACCCTCTGCCGTGGCTGGGGTCCCGCCCGATGCGTTCTCCGAGGATGGTCAGCTCTGGGGCAACCCGCTGTTCGATTGGAACGAGCACGCGCGCACGGGTTACGCGTGGTGGGCGCAGCGTCTCAAGCGCACGCTCGAGCTTCACGACGAAGTGCGCATCGATCACTTTAGAGCCTTTGCGGCGTACTGGCAAGTCGAAGCCGGCGCCGCGACGGCAAAGAACGGTCAATGGATGGTTGGACCGGGTAAAGATTTATTCGATAAGCTCATGCCGACGCTCGGAGACGCGAAGATTGTCGCCGAAGATCTCGGCGTCATCACCGCCGACGTGGTGGAATTGAGAGAGGCGTGCGGCATGCCGGGCATGGTTGTCCTTCAATTCGCCTGGGGTGGCGACGGGCGTAACCCGCACCTCTTGCACAACCACTACGAAAACTCCTTCTGCTACCCGGGGACGCACGATAACGAAACCTCTCAAGGGTGGTACGCCGCGCAAACTGAAGATACGAAGCGTCGACTCGAGGCGTACGCGGGCGTGGCGTACGGCGACGGCGCGTGGGGTATGATCAAGGCGGGCATGTCGAGCGTCAGTAAGGCGTGCGTCTTCACCATGCAAGACGTTTTGGCGCTCGGCAACGAAGCACGTATGAATACACCGGGCGTCGCTGACGGAAACTGGGCCTGGAGAATCGGTGAACCGGGAGTCTTCTCGACGCTCGACGGCGAGGCGCACAAGCTCGCCGCGCTCGCGACGGTGTACGACCGCGTCGCCGACCCCACCGAAGCCTCCGTTCGCGAAGCGTGCGAAGCCGTCACGGGCAAACTCAGTCGAGGCGGTATCTTCGGACTCGGATTTCTCATATTCTGAGCGCTCGCTCGCACGCACGCGCGCTAATCGAGCCACAGAGTACGATTTTCACCACACAT
>Ga0181601_10000561_pt1 | contig 30226 bp, 25 predicted proteins | sample 041ome_8_FD_133020 | JGI IMG/M metagenome (GOLD analysis project Ga0181601, IMG submission 133020) | Coastal salt marsh microbial communities from the Groves Creek Marsh, Skidaway Island, Georgia - 041407BS metaG (megahit assembly) | ecosystem: Environmental > Aquatic > Marine > Intertidal zone... | reverse complement strand
CTGAGCTACTTCCGCGGTTGTGGGGGGAGCAGGATTCGAACCTGCGAAGGTTTCCCAACGGATTTACAGTCCGTCCTCGTTGGCCGCTTGAGTATCCCCCCGGTATTACACCTACCTCACTTTCAATAGGTGTAAAATATTGAGCCGGTAGACAGATTCGAACTGACGACCCCGAGATTACAAATCACGTGCTCTGGCCAACTGAGCTATACCGGCTTTTGATGTCAAAGATCTTCCGTTTCTCAAACGGACTGCAAATGTAGTAAAGAGATTGAAACGTACAATACCTTGTAAAAAAAAAGTGAGGGCCTTTTTGCCCCCACTTTATTTTTTCCTGTCGCGACTCCTACTTATTGGTCTTTACCGCGCAGTTTCGTCTTATATTTTTTTAGTTGACGGATAATCACATCCACCGCTAAATCAGCAGCCTCCTCAAAAGATTTCTTTTCCTTAGTTACAACAATCTCACTGCCTGGAATAGACATTCGCATCTCAACGATTTTATTCGCTCTTAAATGGTTGTTATCCACTTTAAGGAATACCTCCGTACTGATCGTACGGTCATAAAAGTGTGTGGTCTTCTGCAAGCGGTCCTTTATAAAGGTGAGTAGCTTGCCATCTGCTTTGAAATTTACAGATTGAATATTCACTGTCATAGCGCTAAAAGTTTATGACCCCTTAGGGTGGGCCTGGTTATACACTTTGACAAGTTCCTCAAACGTACTCGTCGTATACACTTGCGTCGAACTCAAACTTTCGTGACCTAATAACTCTTTAACCGTGTTAATGTCCACTCCTGCATTTAAGAGATGCGTGGCATACGAATGCCGTAGCGCATGAGGATTTTTGTCCACCACCGTTGTGGTACTCTTAAGGTAGAATAAAACTCGGTTATAAACAAGCTGTGGATAAAGCTTTTTGCCCTTGGGCGTCAACAAAAGTTCAGGGTCCTTTGCGGGGGCCAATTGGGCCCTACGTTTCATATATGTTTCGAAATACGAAGAAATACTTTTGGGTATCGGAATCTGACGTTCTTTATTCCGCTTACCGAGCACTCGAACCGTCTGTCGAGACCAATCGAAATCTGCGGGCTGAAGCGAAATGAGTTCGGATTTACGCAAACCAAGTCCATAGAGAAGCAAAAGCATTAATTGGTCCCTTGAACCTACAAAATCATTTTCGAAACGACCTGCATCGCTGAATAAAGCGTTCAAATCATCCCGCGGCACACTCATCACGACCTTCTTCGGGGTTTTTAAACTTCGTACGTGCTCCACCGGGCTTTGGGTGATATGGCCTTCGCGAATGCCCCATTTGTAAAACGAACGCAAGGTGCTGAGCATGCGGTTCACACTTCGAGGGGTGATGCCTTGTTTGCTGCGCCAAATCACAAATCGCTTGGCGTGCTGAAGAGTCGCTTGGAAAAGAGAAATCTCGGCTTCGGAGGCGAGGTAAGCCGACCAGCGCTCCAATTCCTTCTCATAGGCCAACAAGGTGTGGTCGCTGAAGCGTTTCTCTGTTTGGAGATACGTGATAAATTGGGCAATGTGGTCGGTCTTTGTCATCAGTGAAGGAAAGGTAAGCCGCTACTGGGGTAAAAACAAAAAACCCAGCCGAGGCTGGGTTTCTTTCTTGCTATTTAATAAGCGATTATTCTTGTTCTGCTTGACGCAGACCTTGAATGTAAGCCGCTTTCTGGTTCATGCGACGCTTAGCTTCTGTCGGTTTCGTATGGTAACGATCGTTGCGAAGCTTGCGGACTACACCCGTTGAGCTGTGCTTTCTTTTGTAACGCTTTAGTGCGCGTTCGATGGATTCACCTTCTTTAACATTAATTACGAGCATAGTAACACCTCCTTTCTTTGTGGGCTGCAAATGTAAGCGGATTTTCTTATTCGCTGATATAAAGTTTGAAAAAATCAATCTCTGTAGAATCCCAATAACCCCATGTGGCCAATTCTACCCAGGTGACCACCCCAAAACTCTCACGGTAGAAAATGATTTGCTTGACTTGGGAATACCGAAACCCGGGGACCTCTAGCAGTGAATCCATAGGGCTCTCGTTCAGAGACCAGCGCGGGGGAGCCGGTCGCACTTCGAGGTAATGATCCCAACGTTCATCCCAACCTCGATCAAAAGGAAACTTCTGTTTTAGCTGCTCCAACGTAGCGATACTCCCCCATTGCTCTCGCTCGCGCAGGATGGATTTGGCACCCCACGGCCCTATGCCGGGAATGGAGATTAGGGAAAGACTATCAGTGGCATTTATATCTACAGGAGCGATCTCTACGGGTTCGGGTACAGGCGCTGGAGGAAAAGAACGAAAGGGTGCATTGAGTTTTTCCGCAGCGGCAAAATCAAAATCACCCATTTGTACCCATAGCGTATCCATACCTGGAAGCTGGGCTATAGCTTCTTCACTGGTAAGGTACCATTGTCGGCTACGGCGAAATTCTAGAGATTTTCGCGCACTTAAGGAGATGGGCAAAGCGGTAATGGCCAGGGAATCTAAATAGTTAATGCGCAAGGGCTGTGGGGTTTGAGCCCACCATAGCTTGAGGAAATCTTTGCGAGCTTCTTCCCGTTTGGATTGCGGGAATAGCCAGATGCTGGCGGCCATAATGGCCGCCAGCATCAACAATGCAGTGCGCTGTAGTTCGTGGAGCACGGGGTGGGTTTTCTTATAAAATTGGGCCCTCCCCGAGCCATCGCCAAATAATGTGAAGAACTAAAAGTTACGAACCTATCTAGGTTCGTTGTCGTTCTCGCTAAAAGAATCCGGTTCTGGTTTCGCCGGAGTCTTTAGCACTTTGCGGAAGAAGTAGATGGTCGCGCCCAAGACTGTGCCTTGGGTCAAAATGATCATGATTAAGGCTGATGTGGTCATGAGGATGCGTTTTGTTTGCGGCGGTTAGAGGCTACTTTCACCATAGCGACAAGTGCGAAGAAACAAGCCAATAGGAAGAAACGGCTCATATCAACGTAGAACATGTTGGTGAAATGACCGTCGGCCACCCATTGTACTCCGGTGTTGATGTGGAAGATCTGATTGATAATACTGTCGTTCGCCCAAGGCCAGCCCTGTCCACTAAAGAGGGAATTGAAGGCGGTGGACCAATCGGACAATTCTCCATTCAAAGGTTTGAACAATGAAGTGAGGAAAATGATTCCGATAAAGAGTGGCGTGACATATTTAATAATGGGGCGATAGATGCGCGGGACTTTCATATCGGCACCATCGGTGATTTCCTTCCAGCCTTTGTCCATGCCGAAGACCCATGCGAAGAGAATCACCTCAGCCAGGGCAAAGATCACTAGACTTACGGTTCCTGTCCAATAATCGTATTCGTCAAAGACGCCTTTTTCAAAGAAGAAGATGGTCGGCAATCCCATGGCGAGGATAGCAATTCCTAATAGCATAGCGCTGCGATTCTTGCTCCAGCCGAACTCGTCTTGTACGAAGCCCATCCAGGGCGTACCCATGGCCAATGAGGAGGTAATTCCTGCAAAGAACAATAGACCGAACCAGGCGACCCCAGCGATTACTGCCATTACACTACCCCATTGGTCAAAGAGGAAAGGCATGGTCTTAAATGCCATCATGAAGCCGGCATTATCTACGACCCAATCAAGGCCGAGGTAGCCTACGGCAATTGGGATCACTACGGCAGAACCTAGCACAATCTCCACAAAACCGTTCATCCATCCCGCGGACATGGCGTTCAGGGCGATATCGTCTTTTTGTTTTAGGTAAGAGCTGTAACAGTGAATGGTTCCCATTCCCACACTCAAGGTGAAGAAGATCTGGCCGGCGGCTGCCAACCAAATTTTTGGATTTGCGAGCGTGGTGAAATCTGGTTCCCACAAGAAGTTTAAACCTACAAAGGTGGAACAATCAGCACAACGCCCTGTGGAACCCGTTGTCCATGACATGATGGCGAGGAAGGCACCAAAGCCTATGAGTAAGGGCATGGCAATTTTCGCCACCTTTTCAATACCTGCACTGAGGCCTCGAGAGAGAATGTAAATATTAATCGTTAAGGTCACCAGAAAAGCCAACAAGGCCCAAACGGGAAAATTGATGCCAGATCCTAAATCCACGTAGCCGTTAAAATAGGAATCAAGTCCGGCCAAATCCATGCCCAAGAAATCACCTTTGAGGGATTTAAGTGTGTAGGTTAAGGTCCAGCTTTCGATGTAGGTGTAGTAGGCCATCACCCCCATGTTGGTGAAGATTCCGAAAACCCCGAAGTATTTCCAAAAACGCTTGTGCGTCATGTTGTCCAAAATGAAGGGGGTGCTGTGATCGCCGTATCGGCCACCAAATCTACCCATCGCCCACTCTACCCAAAGCAATGGAATTCCCATGAGCAGGAAACTAACGAGGTAAGGGATGATGAACGTTCCGCCGCCGTTTTGAACGGCTTGAACGGGGAAACGCAAAAAGTTACCGAGGCCTACGGCATTTCCTGCCATAGCGAGGATGAGACCAACGCGTGAGCCCCAAGATTCTGTTGTGTTCGACATGCTCCTTCCGGATTCGTTTAGAGTGAATCCCGAAAATAGTGGAAAGCGCTATACTTGACAAATATCAGGCTACAATCCTGCCTGCTGCGCGATGATTTCGAGTGCTTCGGCAAATGTGTGCGGCGCGTAGCCCAATTCCTTTCTCGCTTTGCCAATATCAAAACCCGTTATTGGCGGGCGTTTAGCGGGCTGATTCAAGGTGGTGCTATCCACGCGCGTGACCGAATCCATGGAGAGGTTGAAGTGCTGCGCGACTTGGCCAACGAGCTCGTAAATGGACATGTAGTCTGGTCCGGAGATGTTGAAAACGCCTTGGGCTCTTTGATCTGCGGCCAATAAAGCGCCTTGTGCAAGGTCTTCGGCGAGTGTGGGTGTGCGGAATTGGTCGTCCACCACGTTGATGGCTTGGCCTTTTTCCAATGCGCCTTTGGCCCAGAGAACAATATTACTACGGCTCAGATCCTCGGCCATCCCAATCACCAGTACCGTTCTTAAAATGCTGTAAGACGGCAGTTGATTGACAATTTTTTCCGCTTCAAGCTTGGTCCAGCCGTAGTGGCTGACCGGGTTCGGCTCCGCTTCTTCCTTATACGGGCCGTCCTTCCCGTCGAAAATAAAATCCGTGCTGATGTGTACCAGGTGAGCGCCCACCTGCTGGGCCGCTTCGGCCATGTGACGCGTGCCCTCGACATTCATCAAGGTGGCTTGCTCGGGATGCAGTTCACATTCGTCCACGTGCGTCATTGCCGCGCCGTGAATGATCACATCCGGCTGAAAATCCCCCACTACTCGCAACACATCCTCGCGGTCGGTGATGTCCATCGAAGCGTAGGTCGCCGTTCCCATGTTTTGGGTTCTGTTCGCCCCGCGAGAGGTCGCCAAGAACTCGTGTTGAGGGAAAGTCGGTGTAGTGTGGCTTATTTTTTGACCAAGGAGGCCGTTCGAGCCGGTGTAGAGAATTTTCATGGATTGGAGTTTGGACAAAATTACCGCGTTTGCGCTGAGAACCATTTACGCAACGCTCGAATTTCATCGTCATTGCCCAGTACATACAATTTTGAATGTGGAGCCAATTGCATGTCGGGCGATGGATTCACCGTCAAGGCTCCGCTTTCGTCCACATATCCTATGACCGTACAGCCTGTCTCCTGGCGGATTTGGAGGTCTTTGATATTCTTCGAACCCTTCGTTTCAGGCAGCTCGTCCACCTCTATTTCTTCAATATTTGTCGCGCTGGATCCCCCCACACTCAGGTGGTCGAGGAAATTCATCACGCCGGGGTTCATCAGGTTATGTGCCAGGTGTGCCCCACCGACCAAGTTTGGACTGACGGTGTAGTCCGCGCCCGCGGCAAGGAGTTTTTTCTCGGTACTCTCGGTATTCGCGCGGGCGCCAATTTTCAATCCCGGATTGAGCTGGCGTGCACTAATGACCACAAAAAGGTTGTCGGTATCTGAGGCGAGGGCGGCGATGAGGGAGCTGGCCTTCGCAATGTTCGCCTTCTCTAAAATTTCATCCGCCGTAGCATCCCCAATAATGAGAAGGGCACCGGCAAATTCTTCTCGAAAGCGCTCGGCACGCTCGGCATCCTGTTCGATAATGACCACCTGGGCCTTGTAGGAAAGAAGACGGTCCACCACTTGGCGACCATTTCTTCCCAAACCGCATACGATTACATGTCCTGCTAATTTTTCCACCTTGCGTTCTAATCTTTTCGTTTTGACATATTGCTGAACACTTCCGTCAAGCGCTAATTGGGCCAATAAACCTGCCCCATAGGCGAACGTTCCAAAGCTGCCCGCGATCAAGGCGATAGTGAACCAAGTACCTCCTGTACTGAGCGGCCGTACCTCGTTAAAGCCCACCGTACTCACGGTTTGAATGACCATGTAAAACGCCTCCAACCACGAATAGGATTCGATATAGCGGTATCCGACAGTGCCTGCCAACAATATGAAGGCAAATACAGCAAGGGCTTTTCTAAGGCTATGGAACGGGTTGTTCATCCCCTTAAAGGTAGGTCAATACCTACATTTTTTGCATCGGTCGAAGCGTGTATCTATACACAATGTTGAGATTGACCATGTCCAGCTTGTTTATAGTTTGACCGGCCGTGAGCGGCATGCTACTCAACGGAACTTTTAAGACGAGCAGCGACAACAAGGTATGCTCCCCTCCTGCCCAACTCTGCGACCACCACAAATTCGTTTGCTGGTTGCTGGGCATGCCGTATTTGTTGTACTTGTAGTCCGTCGGATCAGGGCGCATGTAGATTCCTGTGGAAACGCCGCCTTTGTGATTGACTTTTTGCACGGACCAATTTCCTTTGGCCCCGGCCACCACCGCCAGAGTCTTGCCCATGCCCTCCTGACGTTCGCGACCTTGGAAGGTAACCAAGTCTTCGCGCCCCCACTCCCTCGGGAACATCATCTTGCCCGTTCCATCAATGTAGGAACCCGCCGCGAAGTAATCCACGCCGCCTACCTTGTGGGAGTACTTGAGGCCAAAATAATTGGACCGCTCTTGTTGGAAATAAGCCAAGTTTGGATCGTCATTGCCGCCATTGGCCAACCTGCTTTGATGCACGTATTGGAAGTGCCAGAGGTGCTCATTGTGAGCCACCCGCTCGTTGAAGGCCACCGTTGCGAAGATATTTGGAACGATAAAGGTTTCCGAACGAAAACTCCCGTACCACTGTCCCAAATTATGCGCTTGCTCCGCGGCACCATAGATGAGCCCCCACGGAGCTTCCACTGCTGTTTTGTCGTGTCGTGAACCTGCCGTATCGAGCCCTGGGTTGTATTGGGCCAAGGATTGGGCGACGGATTTGAAGCCCGAGGTGCTGCGTGCACCCACCATAGCGATCCAGGCGCCCTCGAGTTTGAATTGGTCCCAGCGGTTCGAAATATTCATCCCGGAATACGTGGAAGGAATCATGCGGCCGTGTTCCATGTTCAGGAAAGTACTCTCCAGTGCGAAATTCCCGAGGCCAAGGCGCATTTTATTTTTTTGATAGACCAATTCCGCAATCGAGGGCATCCATAACGCCGTGCGCTCCGGTGCATCTACCGCGACCAAACCGCTCTCGTACCTCGACGACTTACCAGTCAAGACATCATGCTCAAAAGGATTCCCGGCGAGTAAGGTGGTTCCGTATAAATCCAAATCAAGTGACCAACGCCCCTTTCGTACTGCCCCCAAGTATTCTAAGCCTACACTCTGCGCATAGAAATCAAGCAAGTCCCCATGAGGACCGAAAAGACCATTTTGCGTGGACATGGTGAACGAAGTAAACCGAACCCCATGGTGTATGGATAATGAATTAGAATTCTGACTCCACACCAAAAGGGGGAGTATAAGAGGCAGTAGGTAGCGGGTCATTATTTGCTTTTTTTCAAGCCGTATTGGGCTTCATAAAAGGCGGCAATCTCTGCGTACGGACCGTATTTGTGCTGCTCAGGCGAGAAATCGTCTGACCAGGGACCGTATGGGGTTGACATTGGCTTGAGCGTTCTGTCGGGAAAATCTGCTTCGGCATTCGCTTTAATGGGGCGATCAAAACTATTGATATACCCTGCCACATCGAAGGCTTCTTCGTCCGTCAACAATGGCTCATCAGCAGTGGTTCCAAGCGGCATGTTGCCTTTAATGAACTGTGCTGCCGTCAACACGCGGTGCATACCGGCACCGTGATTGTAAGAATCTGGACCCCAAAGCGGTGGATAGGTATATCCGTTGCTGCCTGGTTTGCGTTCCCCTTGACCGTCCTCCTTATGACAAAGTTGACAATGCTGTACATAGACATCCTTACCGTGCTTCAGATCCACGGCACGATCTGGGTACTTGATGGAAAGGAATTTATTACCCTTGACTTTTTCTCCACGCGGCTTATCGTAGCTCAACCATTCCATGTAGGCGACCATGGCTGCCATTTCATCACTGTCTACAGGGAGTGGCTTGCCGTTCATGGAACGCTGCATACAGCCATTGATGCGCTCTTCGATGGTTCCTTCTTTGTTTTCACGACCGCGGAACTGAGGGAATTGGCTAGGTACTGTAACGAATGGCGCAGCGAAGGGCTTTCCTCCACCGTCTAAGTGACAGGAAGTACAGTTGAGGTTGTTTCCCGCGAAAGGGGTTTCACTATTTGGACCCAAGTGGTCCGCAGTCTCCGTAATAAGCTTTCTACCCCAAGCTACCTGTTCGTTAGTCGCCGGGTTCAAGAAATCTACATTTTCAAAGACTTTGTAATCCCATGGCACATTAGGCGTGACCTCAGCCAAAGCTGGATAATTAGTCGGTTCTGGCAAATTCTTCAAAATGGTCCAAATGGCGACTAACACAATCAAGCCAAAAAAGAAACTCTGCATCGCCTTCCCCATCTGACCGATGAGGTTGGCGAGCTGAAATTTTCTATCCTCAGGAAGTTGCTTAAAGTCCATGGATGCCTAGCTTTAGTGCGGAAGTTTATTGCGAATTAATCCGTAAGCAAAGGTTCCAAGAAGAGCGCTGGCCAATACGACAACATATCCGCCGTATCCTGCACCGATGTTTACCACAATTGGTCCTGGACAAGCACCGCTGAGCGCCCAACCCAAACCGAAGATGGTACCACCAATCAAATAGCGCCAAATGCTCCAAGTCTTAGGCTTGAATACAATAGGAGCCCCAGTAAAGTCCTTCACGTTATTCTTTTTGATCAACCAAACCATCGGCACTCCCAACGCCACCGCCAATCCGATGATTCCGTACATGTGGAAGGATTGGAAACGGAACATTTCCTGAATGCGGTACCAAGAAGCCGCTTCACTCTTGAACATGATGATTCCGAAGAATACACCCGCTAGTAAAAATTTAAGATTCTTCATGGCTTAGTAAATTAAAGGGAACAAGAAATGAGTCATGGCCAATCCACCGATAAAAAAGCCTACTACCGCCAACAAAGAAGCTGGCTGCAAATCTGAAATACCGGAGATAGCATGTCCGCTGGTACACCCACCGGCATAACGCGCACCAAATCCTACCATAAAACCACCGGCAATCAAGATCCAAAGGTTGGTAGCGTTGCTCATGGCTTCCCAAGAGAATTGGCTCGCAGGAACGAAACCGTCCACGGTATCAAAACCGAGGTTCGCTAAATCTGCAATCGTTGATTCCGAAATAGCCACCGTGTAGCCTTCCGGAGAAAGGAAGTTCATCGCGATGTATCCACCGATGCCCGAACCAACTAGGAACATCAAGTTCCAGCTTTGTTCCTTCCAATTGAATTGAAAAAAGGGTGCAAATTTATCCGCACCACACATCGCACATAGCGTACGTAAGTTGCTAGAAAAGCCGAAGCTCTTCCCAAAATACAGCATGATGAACATCACCAGCGCGATCAAAGCGCCGCTCACGTACCATGGCCAAGGTTGCATAATCAAATCCATGATTAAAAAATTAAGTTAAACGAGTGTTCAAGCTCCGCGGTTAGGGGGTCGTGGGTAGAAGCATAGAGAGCCGCACCTCATTGGGCACGGCTTCTCTTCGCTTTAGTATAGTCTTACAAAGTTGAAGGACATACGTAATCTGTTACGCTCAATCCCGCTTCTTTAATTGCTTTGAAGCCACCTGCGACATCCACCATGTTGTGATAGCCGCGTGCTTTCAATATAGAAGAAGCGATCACAGAGCGGTAACCACCCGCACAATGCACGTAGAAGGTACCTTCTTGAGGTACAGAAGCCATTTGATCGTTGAAGTAATCAAGCTCAACGTTAATAGCATCTACCACGTGCTCGCTCAGGTATTCACCTTTCTTACGTACATCTACAATAGTCGCACCTTCAATGCCTTTCAATTCTTCGGCTGTTACTTGATCCAAGGTATCCACATCCTTACCGGCTGCTTTCCAAGCATCAAATCCGCCCTCCAAGAATCCTATTGAATTATCATATCCTACACGAGACAAACGCGTTACCACTTCTTCCTCGCGACCAGGTTCTGCAATGATCAAAATAGGTTGTTTGATATCGAGGATCAACGCACCTACCCACATCGCAAAGCTACCGTCGATACCGATGAAGATAGATTGTGGCACAAAACCTTTGATGAAAGTATTTTGGTGACGTGTATCAATAACCAAAGCTTCTGTTTCGTTCGCAGCAGCTTCAAAAGCATCTGGAGATAACGCACGAAGACCTTTCTCCATCACTTTGTCCAAACTTTCGTACCCCATCTTGTTCATACGAACGTTTTCTGGGAAGTATGCTGGAGGAGCACTAAGACCGTCTGTCACTTCAGCAACAAACTCTTCCTTGGTCATATTTGCACGCAACGCGTAGTTCGTCGCTTTTTGATCACCAATGGTGCCCACAGTCTCCTTAGACATGTTCTTACCACAAGAAGAACCTGCACCGTGACCAGGGTACACAATTACCTCATCCGCCAAGGTCATGATTTTGTTGCGCAATGAATCGAAAAGGATTCCTGCCAACTCTTCTTGCGTCATTGTCGCTGCCTTCTGAGCCAAATCTGGACGACCAACATCTCCTAAGAACAACGTATCCCCTGAGAAGATTGCGTGGTCCTTACCGCTCTCGTCTTTCAACAAATAGGTAGTGCTCTCCATAGTGTGACCTGGCGTGTGTAAGACGTGAATCTCAACATCACCTACCACAAGTACTTCGCCATCTGTAGCTACGTGACAATCAAACTTCGTGTTTGCCGTCGGGCCGTAAACGATGGTTGCGCCTGTTTTTGCAGCCAGGTCAAGGTGACCAGAAACGAAATCTGCGTGGAAGTGAGTTTCCAAAATATATTTGATTTTCACGCCGTCTTTTTCAGCACGGTCAATGTATGGCCCTACTTCACGAAGTGGGTCAATGATCACAGCCTCTCCGTTAGAAGCGATGTAGTAGGCACCTTGCGCCAAACATCCAGTGTAAATCTGTTCTACTGTCATGATTCTAAATTTAAGTTCTCTATGTTCTTACAATTGTTTTCCTATAATGTAAATGGCCATCAAAAGCACAAACCATCCAAAGCCTTTCTTCAACTTTTTACCGTCGATAAACTTGGCTAAATAAATCCCTATAAAGATACCAACTACTGCAATTGCCGTAACTGATAAAAGTAAGGTCCAATCAATTTCTAAATCAGGGCGTTGCACATCGCCAATGAAACCGATAAGGCTCTTCGCTGCAATGATCAACAGGGACGTTCCCACTGCTTTTTTCATTGGAATCTTAGCGAACAACACTAGGGCCGGAATAATTAAAAAACCCCCGCCTGCACCCACAATACCCGTCAACACGCCTACCACTGAGCCCTCTGCAATAATCGCTGGTATATTGAACTGTGGCTCTACCTCCTCGTCCGATTCCTCGACCTCACCGCGCTTGTCGCGAATCATACTTACAGATGCTGCAAGCATCACCAAGGCAAAAAAGATCATGATAGCGACATCCTTGGTAAGGACGAAATCCCCTACGGTCACGATTTCAGCAGGAATCTTCGGTACAACGAAAGCTCGTGTCACATAAACCGCGATGAAAGCGGGAATGGTAAAGACTACTGCAGTCTTGTAATTCACATTCCCTAATGTCGCATTTCGAATTCCACCCACTAGCGCCGTAGTACCCACAATAAATAACGAGTAAGCGGTACTTAATTCAGCAGAAATCCCAAACAAGTACACCAACACGGGTACTGTTAGAATAGAACCTCCACCGCCGATAAGGCCTAGTGAAATTCCGATGAAAATTGATGCTACATATCCGATAATGTCCATATAGTCCGATTTAGTACCCCAAATGTCTAGAATCTAAAACGAACGAGGTGTGACTCAGCGCACACTAGAACAATATAGCAGACATTTCTTCCTGAAGCTCCCTTGCAGCCTGGCCTGCAGCCGCTGCAAAATCCTCTCCATTACTCTGATAAATGATGCCACGGGTACTATTTACAAGCACACCGTAGTCCTTATTCGTCGCTTTTTCGAGCACATCCTTTAATGAACCGCCTTGCGCGCCCACTCCAGGTACTAGAAAAAATGATTCCGGTGCCGCGGCACGAACTTGTTCTAAATATTCAGTCTTGGTCGCACCGAGCACGAACATCAATTGGTCCGGTGTCGCCCATTCCTGAGCCTTGCGTACGACATTCTCAAACAAGGCTACCCCATTTTCGTCCTTGATGAATTGGAAATCAAAGGCACCTTGGTTCGAAGTCAATGCCAATAGAATGACCCATTTACCATCGTAGGCAAGAAATGGGCTTACGCTATCCACCCCCATGTAAGGAGCCACAGTGACACTATCAAATTCAAAGGCATTGAAGAATGCATCGGCATACATCTTAGACGTATTACCGATATCGCCGCGTTTCGCATCGGCAATAGTAAAGACCTCAGGATACAATTCATTCAAATAGTTGATGGTCTTCTCCAAGCTTTGCCAGCCTTTCACGCCATAGCTTTCGTAAAACGCGATATTAGGTTTGTACGCTACGGCATAATCAGCTGTAGCATCAATAATGGCTTTATTAAAGGCAAAAACGGGGTCCGATTCCTTCAGCAAGTGTGGCGGTATCTTATTCAAGTCCGTATCCAGACCTACACAAAGTACGCTGCGCTTCTTCTCAATCTGTGCTACCAATGCTGCCTTGTCCATATTAATAGGTACTTCCCTCTTTTAACTTCTCGGCGTTTTCCGCCATGTGAAGTTCGTCAATAAATTTCTGAATGTCCCCATTCATAACATCGCCAAGGTTATAGGTCGTCAGCCCAATTCTATGATCGGTTACCCTCCCTTGCGGATAGTTATAGGTACGAATCTTAGCCGAACGGTCTCCCGTACTCACCATCGTTTTACGCTGAGCCGCCTGTGCTTCTTGCTTCTTTTTAAACTCAAGATCATACAATCTTGAGCGCAACACCTTCAACGCTTGTTCGTAGTTCTTATGCTGTGAACGCCCGTCCTGACACTCCACCACCAAACCCGATGGCAAGTGTGTCAATCGAACCGCACTTTCCGTTTTATTTACGTGTTGTCCCCCCGCACCTTGAGAACGGTAGGTATCTTTCTTCACGTCTTTCATATCCAGATCCACATCCACATCTTCCGCTTCAGGTAAGACCACTACAGAAGCCGCTGAAGTATGCACACGACCTTGGCTTTCCGTCGCAGGAACGCGCTGCACGCGATGCACACCACTCTCGTATTTCAAAATGCCGTACACTCCTTCACCGCCAACTTCGAAAGCAACCTCCTTAAAGCCTCCGGCAGTGCCTTCATTCACTGTAATGACCTCCATGGACCAACCACGCTGTTCCACATAACGTTGATACATACGGAACAGATCACCCGCAAAAATAGCTCCCTCATCACCACCGGCACCTTGGCGAATCTCGACCAAAGCGTTCTTATCGTCCTCGGGATCCTTAGGAATGAGCAATATTTTGATATCCTCCAGCAGAGCTTCAAAAGCCGGCTCCAACTCTTCGAGTTCCATCTTGGCCATCTCTTTGAAATCTGGGTCCGATTCTTCTCTGAGCACCGCCTTCGCCTCTGTGATACGGCTTTCCAACTCTATGAATTGCTCGCGTGCCTCGACAATGGGCTTAAGGTTTTTGTATTCTCTGTTCAGCAATACATATCGCTTGCCGTCTGAAATGATATCGGGCTGGATGATCAAATCATTGACTTCGTTGAAGCGCTGAAATACAATGTTAAGTTTATCGAGCATTATTTGCTGTATTCAAAGGTTCCGAATTCACTACTAATAGTTAAATCCTTGCCCGCCCCAGCTTCAACTCGGCCCACGACCTGGGCTGGAACGCCAAATGATTCTGAGATGGTTATGATCTCCTCTGCCAATTCCGGCGCTACATACAATTCCATGCGATGGCCCATATTAAAGACCTCATACATTTCTTTCCATGCCGTGCCACTCTCTTCTTGAATCATCTTAAAAAGTGGCGGCACCGGGAACAAGTTATCTTTAATGACATGTCCTTCTTTGAGGAAATGCAAAATTTTCGTCTGCGCGCCACCAGAACAGTGTACCATACCATCAATCTGATGACGGTACTTATCTAAAATAGATTTGATGATAGGCGCATATGTACGAGTAGGACTAAGCACCAACTTTCCTGCATCCAACGGCGTATCGGTAGCTTCGGTCAATTGCTTTGAACCTGAATACACCAATTCCTGCGGCACAGCAGGATCAAAACTTTCCGGATACTTGGCCGCTAAACTCTTCTCAAAAACATCATGGCGTGCACTGGTCAATCCATTGGATCCCATCCCGCCATTGTACTCGCTTTCATAATTTGCCTGGCCATAGCTCGCCAAGCCAACAATGACATTTCCAGGCTTGATATTGGCATTATCTACCACATCGCTGCGTTTCATGCGTGCAACCACCGTAGAGTCTACAATAATGGTACGCACTAAATCTCCGACGTCCGCAGTCTCACCTCCAGTGCTTAAAATATTCACACCAAACTTGCCGTACTCCTCAATGAGCTCCTCCGTACCACCAATAATGGCTGCCAGCACTTCGCCTGTAATCAATCCTTTATTGCGACCGATGGTCGAGCTGAGCATGATGTTCTCCGTAGCACCAACACACAATAGGTCGTCGATATTCATGATGAGTGCATCCTGAGCGATGCCCTTCCACACGCTTACATCGCCTGTTTCCTTCCAATACATGTAGGCAAGGGAACTCTTCGTCCCCGCGCCGTCGGCATGCATGACCAAACAATAGTCGTCGTCTCCGGTCAAGTAATCCGGCACGATTTTACAAAAGGCTTTGGGGAACAAACCTTTATCGATGTTTTTAATGGCGTTGTGGACGTCTTCTTTCTGTGCACTTACGCCTCTACCGGCGTAACGGTCTGATGATGGTGTACTCATGCTGCAAAAATAAAGAGAAAGCGCGCACGGGAGACCCGTGCGCGCTTTCATTTATTCTAGTGGCAACTACTTGATTTGAATCCAAGATCCTACAATCAAGTCGTTGTCGTTTTTAAAATCATTCAATTGCTTGATATCCTTCGCGCTCACACCATTCTTCTTGGCGATGGTGTTGATCTTATCACCGCGTTGTACTTGGTAATGTGAAGCATCGAAATCAGTATAATCTCCGTTTTTCGTCACTTTAATAACCATTCCCGGCATTGGACGAGCACCTTGCAAACCACCATTGAGCTTTTTCAACTCAACGACATTCATGCCGTTGTCCATCGCGATTTTACCCAACGAACGATCCTTAGGACCAAGTGTCAAGGTTTGACCGATAGGATTCTCATCCTTCTTAGGCTTGGCGATGCCACCGGCTTCCCCACCTTCTTCTGTGGCTACTGGGGCACTTGGCACATAATCATCACTCAATACCTTGAAGTCAGTACGACGGTTCACCTGGTTGGCCACCTCTTGAGCATCGGCTCCTTGGCGACGGATGAATGATTCTGTTAATATGCTTCCGGCATCAAAGAGATCCGCGCCTAGGCCTGCGTAGTTTTGAGGGATTTCAAACGGTTCACTTTCACCCATACCTACGGCAGTCAAGCGCTCTGCAGGAATACCTTTTTCAATGAGGTAATCCACACAGCTCTGGGCACGTTTTTGAGAGAGCGTTTGGTTCTTTTCGTCAGTATCACGGTAATCCGTGTGTGAACGAAGTCCAATGGTAATAGTAGGGTTACGTAGCAAGATGTTGTACACCGTATCCAAGGCAACTTTACTTTCCTCACGCAAGTCCCACTTGGCCAAATCGAAGAATACATTTGGAAGGACGATAGGCACTTCGATAGGGTCCATCACGAGTTTCAAATTGTAAGACTTGACATACGTACGCTCCTCTTTAATGGGTGAATAATCACTCAACATAAGGTCTTTCGTACTCACATCCCCTACTGCCGTTAAGAAACGCTTGCGGCTAAGGTTGAGTTTGTAACTCTTATCTTCTCCGAGGGTTCCTCTATCAATTTTGAATCGACCGTTCGCATCAGTGGTAAGGCTGAAGCTATTGCCTTCCTTGTCGCTAACCTCAATGGTCACATCGTTCAATGCCTTGCCATTTTTTGAGCTCACAACAGTTCCGGTTACTTCAAACTCTTTAGACCACTCGGTAACGTGCCAAATGTCGTGCTCGCCACGAGTCCCCTTGCGGTTTGAAATCACAAAACCTTTTTCAGTATTATCTCCTGGCACCCAACGCAAAGCGATATCATCCGCCTCTGAGTTCACTGGGCTTAGCATGTTCTCCACATCACCGACAGACATTCCGTTTTCGTCGAGCTTCACACGGAAACAGTCGAAACCGCCCATTCCAACGTGTCCGTTCGAAGAGAAGTACAAGTAGCCATCGCCATGTGCATATGGATACAATTCATCGCCACGAGTATTGATATTCAAGTTCGTAGGTGCATTCCATTGACGGGCACGACGATCGTACGTAGTCATGTAGATATCCTTACCCCCTTTACCCCCGTTGATTTCACCGGCGAAGTACAAGATGTTGTCGTCTGGACTCAAGGCTGGATGACCCACTGAAGCACCGCTATCCAAAGCAATTACTACAGGCTCTGGATTCGCCCAATCTTGTCCAACAAGTTTAGTCGTGTAAATGGCACAACCAAGTTTAACGTTCTTCACCTTCATACATTTAGTGAAGTACATAGTCTTGCCTCTAGAATCGAAGGTTACTACACCTTCGTGATCTTTGGTATTAATGACGTCGCTCATGGGCTCCAAATCCCCCCACTTCACTTCATCATTCGCGTTGGCCTCTTGGCCACGTTTTTTCTTTTTCTTGGCGCGCTCTCCCTCGATAACATAAATATCTGAGAAACGCTGTCCCGTCCAACCGTCTGGTTTGCGGCCTGTAGCATCGTCGCGCATAGAAGAAATCATTAACGTCAAATCCTCTTTGCCACGCTTACCTGCATAAGAGATCGCATAATCTGATTTCTTAGAATTCAAATCCTTGGCATTATCCAAGGCAAATAAAGATCCTTGGACAACCCAGTTTGCTGCTTTTTGACAAGATTCGATGCCTTTATCTGCACGAGGATCGCCCGGCACAGCTTTTTTATAGTCTTCATATGCCACAATTGCATCTTCATACTCTCCTTGACACTGCAGCATTTCAGCATACCCCAACATTGCGATAGGACCAAATCCCATCTTATCTGCACGTTGGTAGTAGCTCGCCGCGCGTTTACATTCACCAGTGAAGCGGTAACATTCCGCCATGTTGAACGCAATGCGTTGCTTCTGATCTCTTGATTTTTCTTTGGAAAGCGCCTTCGTATATATCTCCAGTGCAGTGGTATATTCTTTAGCGTCAAAGTATTCGTCTGCCTTTACTGTTGTCTTATGCGGTTCAATTTCAACCTCTTCGATAGCAGCATCTTGAGCCACCATTGCCATAGGAAGACAAGCGAGTACAAAGGTCCAGGTTCGTAGTATGCGTTTTTGCATTTGAAACGATTCTCTAGTGTTTAAGCGTCCCCCAATATAGGTAAAAACAAAAAAGAAACCCCGCGCCGGCGGGGTTTCTATTTGAATGAATCGAAAAAAGTTTGAATTATCTCGTGAACAACATTTCACGGAATTTAGGCAGTGGCCATTGTTCGTCGTCAATCATCAACTCTAGCTTGTCGCTTTCGTAGCGGATTACTTCGAAGAAAGGCTTCACGTTATCGTAGTAAGCAATGGCTTTTTCGCGAACATCTTCCAAAGCATTTGCTGCCTTGCGCGCCTTAATCATTGCATCCTTAGAAGAAAGGATTTTAGAGATGCGGGCACTGATTTCTTTTATCATTTCCAATTGCTCTTTCGCCACGCTATTGAAGGTTTCTGCATCCATGATTTCCTTCAAACGCTGTACGTTATCAATCAATGTGTTTTGGTACTTGATTGCTGTAGGGACGATGTGGTTACCAGCTAGATCGCCTAGCACTCGAGATTCGATTTGAATCTTCATGAAATAAGACTCCAACAAGATTTCGTGACGAGCTTCCGCCTCGCGGTGGCTCATAACACCCATAGCTTCGAACATTTTCAAGCTCTGCTCGCTTACGTATGCATCAAGCGCACGTGGTGTTGAAGGTTCGTTTTTCAAACCGCGCTTGGCAGCTTCTTCCTTCCAAGCATCACCGTATCCATCGCCTTCAAAGCGAATGGTCTTGCTTTCTTTAATGTAGCGCTTCAATACACTGAAGATGGCTTCGTCTTTCTTTAAGGAATCTTTCTCGATCAACGCATCAACATCTGCCTTGAATTCGATCAATTGCTCTGCCATAGCTGCATTCAATACGGTCATTGGCTGAGCACAGTTAGACGCTGAACCCGCAGCGCGTAACTCAAACTTGTTTCCTGTAAAGGCGAACGGTGAAGTACGGTTACGATCAGTGTTATCTAGCAATACATCTGGAATCTTACCTACCACGTTTAATTTGAGGTCTGTCTTTTCTTCCGGAGTCATTTTACCGCCTTCGATATTTTCTAATTGGTCCAATACAGCACTCAACTGTTGACCAATGAAGACAGAAATAATCGCTGGAGGAGCCTCGTTCGCACCCAAACGGTGCTCATTACCTGCTGAACCGATAGATGCGCGAATCAAATCTGCGTGACGGTAAACCGCTTTAATAGTATTGATAAAGAAGGTCAAGAACATCAAGTTGCTCATTGGCGTAGAGCCTGGAGCCAAAAGGTTTACACCTGTATCTGTTGCCAACGACCAGTTGTTGTGCTTACCTGAACCGTTGATGTTCGCGAATGGCTTCTCATGCATCAATACACGGAAGTTGTGACGACGTGCCACTTTCTCCATCAAGTCCATGAACAAAGAGTTGTGATCTACCGCTACGTTCGCTTCTTCAAATACAGGAGCAAATTCGTATTGTGCAGGTGCTACCTCGTTGTGACGTGTTTTTACAGGAATACCCAAGATGCGGCTTTCGTATTCCAATTCTTTCATGAATTCAATCGCACGCTCTGGAATAGATCCAAAGTAATGATCGTCCAATTGTTGTCCCTTCGCTGGCGCGTGCCCTACCAGAGCACGACCTGCCAACTGCAAATCTGGACGTGCAGCAAAGTAGGCTTCATCAACCAAGAAGTACTCCTGCTCCCATCCTAGGGTTGCATTTACTTTAGTGACGTTTTTATCGAAGTATTTACATACTGCTGTTGCTGCAGCATCTACAGATTGCAATGCGCGAAGTAGTGGTGCTTTGTAATCCAATGCTTCACCAGTGTATGACACGAATACTGTTGGAATACAAAGTGTCGTACCGAAGATGAATGCAGGTGATGTTGGATCCCAAGCGGTATATCCACGAGCTTCAAAAGTGTTGCGAATACCACCGTTCGGAAATGAAGATGCATCCGGTTCTTGTTGTACCAACATACCACCTGAGAACTTCTCAATGGCCTCACCATTACCCGTTGGCTCGAAGAATGAATCGTGCTTTTCTGCAGTGGTTCCGGTCAATGGTTGAAACCAGTGCGTGTAGTGTGTAGCACCCAAGTTCAATGCCCAAGCCTTCATTCCTGAAGCAACCTGATCTGCGATAGAACGATTGATCTTCGTTCCGTTATCCATTGCGTCGATTACCGCCTTGTAGGCTTCAGAGGTCATGTATTCACGCATCGCTTTTCTATTGAAAACGCGTGAGCCGAAGTAATCTGAAACTCTCGTTCCAGGTGCTTCGAAGTTCTTAGGCTTGCGCCCCATTGTTTCTTCTAATGCTAGAAATCTTACCGTTGGCATGTGGTTAATGTTTTAATTGAGACAAAGATACCCCCTAAAAAGGAGGGGTGCAACCAAAAATTATTAACTATTTACCAAAACAACCCCCTAAAGCAACAGGTTGGCAACGAAGAATAGATATACCCCTAGCAACAATGCCCCTTCTAGACGGTCCAACCTATCCTTGGTGAACCAGCCCATAAGTGGAATTATTAACAATGAGAGGCCCACACTCACCCAAAAGTCGGAGGTGAAGAGCGCTGGGTCGTAGGTTGTGATGGGCTGTATGAGCGCAGTGAAACCTAAGACGCTGAGGATATTAAATATGTTTGAGCCGATGATATTCCCAATAGCGATATCTGATTCTCCTTTACGTGCAGCCATCATACTGGCTGCTAATTCCGGTACGCTCGTGCCAAAAGCTACAAGTGTGACAGAGATGAACCGCTCGCTCATCCCAAGGACTGCTGCGGCACTGGCGATGCCCTCGACGAAGTAGAGTGCGCCGAAGCGAAGAGCCGCGGCACCCGCCAATAGGAAAAGAAGACCTTTTACAATGGGCATGGCCTCGACCTCGAGATCATCCCCGATGTGAAGCTCGCGATTTTTGCGTGCGCCTCGAATTTTTACCACATTATATCCGACCAAAAGCAGCACAAAAATGAGGCCCTGCCAAAACTCGAGTCCACCTAACCAAAGAAAGAGCCCAAGGAGCAGGTTGGCCAAAAGAAGGAAAATCCAATCCTTTCTATAGGTAAGCTGCACGGCTTCCATTTTAAACACAATGGCAGTGAGTCCAAGAATAAGACCAATATTGGCGATGTTAGATCCGATAACATTGCCGAGGGCAATATCACTACGCCCGTCCATAGCAGCCACGACGCTCACCAGAAGTTCAGGGGCGCTGGTGGCAAAAGCGACGAGAGTGAGACCGATGACTACTCGGGACACCTGGAGCTTTAGGGCAAGGCCAACGCTACCACGAACTAAGAGTTCACCACCGGCGAGCAACAGTCCGAAACCTAAAAGCAACTGAACAATAATCAAAGCTTGGTTCCTCTTTTAATGGTATCGGTAACCTCCTTGAAGGCATCCCTTCCCTCCTGCACTGTTTTCTTGACTTCGGTTAGACCATGGTCCTCAGAGCTGTCCAAAATCTCGCGTTTGATATCATTCGTGGCATTGCGCACTTGCTTGATGATCTTCGCGGCAGAGCGTGCCATGGTCGGAATCTGATTCGGACCAAAGAGCAGCAAGAAGATGAAGGCGATAATGATGAATTCGCCGCCACTTATATTGAACAAGAGGAAAGTTTGAATCATAGCACGAAAATACATCAAAAAAAGCCCCGCTACTCACGTAGCGGGGCTTTGGTATTTCAAAAAAAATCGAACCTACTCCTTGTCCTTCTTCATTGAGTCGAACATCACCGGTGTAGCGATGAAGAGCGAGCTGTAGGTACCCACTAGGACACCCAACAATAGTGCAAACATAAATCCGCGGATGACCTCACCACCGAAGAGGAAGATCACAAGAAGAACGAAGAAGGTCGTCAACGAGGTGTTGAACGTACGGCTCAACGTCTGATTGAGAGATTTATTTACTCCATCAAGGAAGTTAGCCTTACGAGATCCCATGTTTTCACGAATACGGTCAAATACAACCACTGTATCGTTCAACGAGTACCCAATTACCGTCAAGATCGCTGCGATGAATGCTTGATCTACTTCTAGTTGGAAAGGCAATACACCGTCCAACAAAGAGAAGATACCCATCACGAACAATACATCGTGTACCAAGGCAACTACAGCACCCAAAGAGAACTGCCACTTGCGGAAACGACCCAAGATGTAAAGGAATACTACAATCAATGAGAAGATAATGCTATATACCGCACCAGTCTTAATATCATCTGCAATGGTAGGTCCTACCACACGAGATCCAACCAAACCGATAGCTTCTTCTGTATCGTCAGTGAAGAAGTCCTCACGAGCAATACCCTCTACGAAGTAGCCATTCACACCAGCGTATAATTTGCTTTCGATATCCTCATCCACTGCTGTTCCGGTTTCACCGATACGGTAGTTGGTCGTAATGATTACTTGGTTTGCATCACCGAGAGTTTTCACTACTGGAGTAAAGCTATTGCCATCAGCATCTACGAATTGCTCGCTCAATGAAGCAGCAACATCACTTACTTCTACTGGCTGGTCGAAACGCACCTGGAATGAACGTCCACCTTCGAAATCAACACCGAGGTTCAATCCTTTGGTGAAGAGTGAGAACAATCCAATAGCGATCACAACGGCACTCACACCATAGGCGACTTTACGCTTGCGCAAGAAGTCAAAGTTGATGTTGGTGTACCAATTCGCTGTGGTCTTCGTAGAGAAGGCAACCTCTTTCTTCTTGTCCAAACGACGCTCGAATACCAAACGTGAGATGAATAAGGCAGAGAACAATGAAGTCAAAATACCAATGATCAAGGTAGTGGCGAATCCACGAATTGGACCCGTACCAAAAGCAAACAGGATAATCCCTACGATCAAGGTAGTTACGTTCGCATCAATGATGGCGCTGTTTGAATTCTTATATCCATCTACAATGGCAGCACGCAACCCTTTACCCAAGCGCAATTCCTCACGGATACGCTCGAAGATGATCACGTTTGCATCCACCGCCATACCGATGGTCAATACGATACCGGCCATACCAGGTAGGGTCAATACTGCACGGAAACTTGCCAACAATCCGAAGATGAAGAACATGTTTACGAACAAGGCCAAGTTAGCCACCAAACCTGCACCGCTGTAGTAGAAGTACATGTAGACCAACACCAACAATAGGGCGATGGCGAATGAGTTGATCGAATCTGAAATAGCTTCCTTACCCAAAGAAGGACCTACTACATCAGCCTGAATAATACGCGCTGGAGCATCTAGCTTACCTGCACGTAGAATGTTTGCCAAATCCGAAGCTTCTTCTTGAGAGAAGTTACCAGTGATCTGCGTACGACCGCCCGCGATTTCATTTTGAACCTGCGGGTAAGAGTATACGTAGTTATCCAATACTACCGCTACTGAACGCTTTGGCGTTTGAGCCGCTGCTTCGGCGGTAAGACGTTGCCACTTCTGAGCACCAGAGCCGTTCATGGCCATGGTCACGATGTTGCGGTTGTATTCGTCCAAATCTGGGCGAGCATCTACGATGACACCACCGTCTAATTCTGGCGCATTATCACGGTTGCCTTTGATGGCCAACAACATGATGATATCTGATTCTGGCTCTGGCTTGTTGTTCCACAAGAATTTCGCACCGCGTAATTCTGTGTTCATCAACTGAGCAATCTCTGGACGAGCCAACAAAGCGTTCACTTTGGCTGTATCGCGGATCAACGCATAACCTACACGTGGACCTTCAAGCGCCATACCTGTCTCACTAACCCATGGACGGAATACTTCGAACAGTGGGTTGTTGGTGTTCATCACATCTGTTGAATCTGCAACCTCTTCTTCGGCTACTGTGCTATCGGCATCGCCTTCGATGTTCAAATCACTTAGATCAAGTGCCGGTGCTTCTTCAGTAGCTGGCTTTTCTGCCTCTACGATGTCGCGCAACTTCTCGTTTGCAGCCACCAAGAATGGCAATACCTCGCTACCCTCGTACATGTTCCAGAACTGCAACTCCGCAGTGCTCTGCAATAGTTTCTTCACACGAGCAGGATCCTTAACCCCTGGCAATTCTACCAAGATGCGGCCCGTTCCTTCCAAACGCTGAATGTTTGGCTGAGTCGTTCCGAACTGGTCAATACGTGCACGAAGTACCGTAAATACGTTGGCAATGGCAGCTTCAACATCACGACGAATCTCAGCTTGAATAGCTTCGTTTGAAGCGTTAAATCCAACTTTCTCTGTCATTTCTGGGGTACCGAACAAGCTCGCGTCGCTCAACATGCGACCGCCACCTGTTTCTGCCACCAATGCATCAAATTCTGCAAAGAATGTGTTCAAATAGTTGTTCTGTCCTTCACTCTGCGCGGCGTCAGTATTGGCAAGTGTCTGTTGGAATAGCGGGTCTTGGGCATTTGCCACTTGACCTTTAAGCACGTCTTTTACGCTTACCTCCAAGATTACGTTCATACCACCTTTAAGGTCGAGACCTAGGTTCATTTCGTTCTTCTTGACTTCAGCGTAGGTGTATCCCAATAGTGGGTATACCTCCTGCGACATCATGCTATCTAAATAGGCTGATTTAACCTTAGCATCCCCAGCGGAAAAAGCCTCCGCATCACTTTCCACGCCGTTCGCAACCCATGAAAAAGAAAGCTGGTAGAGTGAAGCCAGCCCTAGAGCGATCGCGAAAGCGGTAATTAATCCTTTGTTCTGCATCCTTCGTTGGATTATTTCTATTTTTCAATAACGCGCAAATATAGGCAAGTCACCGTGCCTAACCTAACAGTTTTTCTCGGAAGACCTCACTATCTTAGCCATATGTACAACCTCATGACCAAAATCGCCCTTGTAGGCGCCCTACTCCTCGCCGGAACAGACACCTCTGCCCAGTCCTACACAAATCGCTTGAGCTTTGATTGGACCGTGGGCCCCACGGTGATGAGCGGCAGTGATACGGTGGATTACGCTTTTATGGGCGGAGCCGATTTGCCCCAGTGGTCGCGCATCGACCTCAACCTAGACGGCACCGAAGATTTGGCCATTTTCGACCGCCAAGGCAATCGATGGATCACCTTCTTGGCGGAAAACAACCAATGGATTCCTGCACCACAATACGCGGAAGAACTCCCTGCCGTGGAATATTGGGGCTTGTTTAGAGATTATAATTGCGACGGAAAAAAGGACCTGTTCGCCTTCGTCTTAGGGGGCATGGGCGTATGGGAGAACACCAGCACGACAGATTCCTTGAGTTTTACTTGGGCCCTGAGCGGCAACTACCTTACCACCGACGCCGGCGGCACCACCACCAACCTCTACAATTTCAGCAGCGACATTCCGGCGATCGTTGATATTGACGACGATGGGGATTTGGACGTACTCACCTTTGGGCAGCGCTCCACCATAGAATGGCACGAAGGCCAAACCTCCTGTGGATTAGATTTCTCCATGAACACTACTTGCTGGGGCCGATTCGAAGAAAACCTCGCCACCAACAACCTCACCTTAAACGGCTGTGCGGGCGTACAGAAAATGGAAATCGTAGGAAAAACCTCGGCAGGCATGCATGCGGGCTCCACGCTTCTGGTACTCAACCTCGACGGAGATACGTTGAAAGACGTACTCATTGGCGATGTAAGCTTTACCAACCTCGTCGCGGCCTACAACGGCGGGCACATGGACAGCGCCTTTATGACTAGCAAGGACACCCTTTACCCCACGGCCAATCCTACCAACATCAGGTACTTCCCAGCACCGTTTTATGAAGACCTGAACTTTGACGGCACGCCGGACCTGATGGTCAGCCCAAATCTGAACGGCTCCATCAACACGCGCAACGCGTGGCTCTACGCCAATACAGGCGTTGCAAACAACCCGAGCTGGAGCGCCCCAGATTCTTCCTTCTTAGTGCGCGATATGCTCGACCTCGGTTCGGCAACGAAGCCTGCCTTGGTGGATTTAGACTTTGACGGAGATTTCGATTTAGTCGTAGGCTCCATGGGAAAATACCAAGGCCCAAGTACCTACAAAAGCAAGTTGGTATACTACAAGAACACCGGCACCAACACGAACCCAGCCTTCACACTCGCGGATTCGGATTTTGCCAATGCCGGATATAACAACCTAGGCGAAGAGCTCTGCCCCACCTTCGCCGACCTCGACGCTGACCTCGATCCAGATATGATAGTAGGAGCGAAAAACGGCTTGATCTACTATTACGAGAACACTGGAAGCTTTTTGAGCCACAGTTTTACCTACCGCGGTGCCATTCAAAGCATTGATGTGGGCAATCATGCCACGCCGTATTTGGGTGATGTGAATGGCGATGGTGTGGCCGATTTACTTATCGGCAACGAAGCCGGTACGGTAGCCTATTATGAGAAAACAGGTACTTGGCCCAACCTCTTCACACTCAACGCCAGTCAGTGGGCCGGCATCGACATGGGCTCAATGACCGCACCGAGTGGCCACAGTGCTCCCGCACTCATCTACGGGACGGACACCACTCTATTCATTGGCTCCGAAGATTTGGGCGTGGTGCAAAAGGATTCCTTGAAAATCATCACCAGCGGTGCCACTGCATCCGTAGACCTCAACCTTGGCGGCGGCACACAAACCTCAAGCAGCCGCATCGAAACCCCCTTTGGCGGATCCAAGCGCAATGGACGCACTCAAATCATTTTCACTAAGGACGAGCTGATCAATGCGGGCGGACGCTTCGGGCAAATCGAAACCATAGGATTTGAGGTGGGCACCAACAACAGCCTCTACCTCACGCAAGGATTCAACATCAGGTTCAAACACATTTCAGATACCGCCCAGACCAATTTCCATAGCCAAGACCTCACCGAAGTCTACAGCGGCATTCGCGTGATGACCACCGGGTGGAACGACATCCCACTCGACGCACCCTTTACTTGGAACGGCGTTGACCACCTCCTGGTTGAGGTTTGCTTTTCCAAACACGCACAGACCGGTGATATTCCCGTCATTTTACAAAGCACTCCCTTCCGCGCCACCCTTTATGGCGATGTGAGCAGCTGGAATGGCATCACGAACAATGGATGTGGTATGCCTTACGGCGGGAAACTCAAGTTGCGCCCGAACATGAGATTCAACTTGGTCCCTACCTTAAGAGATATGGATGCTCATTTCACCGCTGCCGGCAAGCGCCTGCACCCTGCCGTGGCCGACCTTAACGCAGATGGCTATCCAGATGTGATCTTGGGTAACATGAGCGGTGGCCTGCATTATTTCGAAGGCAAGGCATTCAATAATATCAGCGTGGAAGAAACTCCGGCCCTAGCGCCAAGCTGTATTATTTTCCCCAACCCCACCTCGAACAGGATTTTGTTCCAATGTGCATCCTCGTATCTCGAGCAAGCCCACCTACTAAGCCTTCAAGGCGAACACATCGGCACCTTGAGCACGACCGAAGAAAACATGCTGGATCTACCCGCAGGGATCTACATCGTAGTGCTGTACCGTGAGGATGGACAGCGCGAAACCCATCGATTGATTGTGCAATGATGCCCGGTACGCCCATCCTAGTATACGACGGACCCTGCACCTTATGCAACCGAACGGTACAATGGGTATTTGATAAGGATGCCAGCGAACGAATTTTGTTTACCTCATTACAAAGTAATTGGGCACAAGCAAACGTCCCTCCTTCCTTGCGGACCATTGATTCTGCGCTCTTCTTCGACGGCACACAGTGGCATGCGAAAAGCGATGCTGTGTTGCACTTGCTGCGGGAACTCCCAAGACCCTGGCGCTCCTTCTTTGAACTGCGAATCATCCCCAGAGCGCTGAGAAATGTGGGGTATGATCTTTTGGCCAAATTTCGTTATCGACTCTTCGGCACCGGACATTGCGCCCTCTTGCCCAAGGAGCGAGTATTAGTCTAAGCTGGGAAACTTCCTTTTCTCTGCTTCACGATACCTGCGGCAGGCACACATGTCTCCAGTTCGTCGGTTTGAGAAGCGCATGCTCCTTCATCTGCCTCACCGGCAATAGGGACGAGCGCGGTGCGCTCGCACAGGGGCAAAAAAATACGAGCCGCCCTGCGGGCGGCTCGTATCAAATCACGCAAGTTTTTCGCGCTTATAGGTTCGCATCTAGTGCGCTGTTCATCTTGCGAACAGCTTCAGCAGAAGCTTCGAATTTTGCTTTTTCGTCGTCGCTCAAATTGAACTCAACAACATTTTCCCAACCGTTCTCACCAACGATCACAGGTACACCGATACAGATATCGTCTTGACCATATTCGCCGTTAAGCAATACTGAACATGGGAACATTTTCTTTTGGTTGCGTACGATTGACTCAACAAGCTCAGCACCTGCAGCACCTGGAGCATACCAAGCAGAAGTACCGATCAATCCTGTCAATGTTGCACCACCGACCATTGTCTCTTTCACAACATATTCTTGCTGCTCATCCGTTAGGAACTGAGTCACTGGCATGCTGTTGTAGGTCGCGTGCTTGATCAATGGAATCATTGTCGTATCCCCATGACCACCGATCACCTGACCCTGAAGGTCGTTAGGAGAACAACCTAGTTGCTCTGCCAAACGGTACTTGAAACGAGCTGAATCCAAGATACCGCCCATACCGATGATGCGGTTTTTAGGCAGACCTGAAGTCTTAGACGTCAAGTAAGTCATGGTATCCATTGGGTTAGAAATCACAACAATGATGATGTCCGGGCTGTGCTTGATCAAGTTCTCTGTAACCGTTTGAACGATCTTAGCATTCGTGCCGATCAATTCTTCGCGTGTCATTCCTGGCTTACGAGGAATACCAGAAGTGATGACAGCCACCTTAGAACCGGCAGTCTTTGAATAGTCGTTGGTCGAGCCAACTACCTTTGAATCATAGCCGTTCAAAGTAGCACATTGGTTCATGTCCATCGCCTTGCCTTCCGCAAAACCTTCTTTGATGTCGAGCAATACAATTTCCTCTGCGAGCTCGCGACGAACCATGTTCTCTGCAACCGTGGCACCTACGTTACCGGCACCTACTACGGTGATCTTCATATGTATGTGATTTTTAGTTTGTTTGACTCCCACAAAGGTACATCACGTACAACCGATTTTCATCGAATTTTAAATAAATCCGGTCATTTGCTATCCCCTGATTTATTCGTGGTTCTTCCTTAACTTTGTGGCTTCAAAAGATTGACGCAATGGCACTCCTAAAACTCATCGGCATCACTATCGTATTGGTTGGACTTGGCTTCGCCGGGATCGCGATTAAAATTTGGGCAAAGAAAGACGGCGAATTTGCCGGCACCTGTGCTTCACAAAGCCCATTCTTGAATCAGGATGGCGAGACTTGTTCGTACTGCGGGAAGAACCCGAACCAATGCGACAATAACCTAGAACAAGCTTAATTCAGCTCGTACTGGGACCAGTTTGAAGTGGTTTGAACTTCGAACTCTCCATATTTATTTCCCACGATGAAATAACCTTCCGTATTCGGGAAGCGCTCCACCATGGCTTTCGCTCTGGCTAGACCTGAAACCATGCAAGCAGTCGCTAGGGCATCGGCAAAGGTGGCATTGTTGGCGATGATACTTACGCTCAAGAGATTGCTGATCACCGGCTGACCTGTTTCCGGGTCAATGGTATGCACAACACGCTGTCCGCGCTCGTCCACCCAGAATTTACGGTAATTGCCACTGGTGGCTAGGGCCATGGTATCCAAGACTACGATGGTTTGGTATTGTCCAGCGGCGCGTTCTTCTTGCGGCTGCTCGATACCTATGCGCCATTTGCGTCCATCGATATTGGTTCCCTTGCATCGTACCTCCCCGCCTATTTCTATCATGTAGTTATGGACGTTTGCATTGTGGAAGAAATTGGACACGATATCTACGGTATAACCCTGTGCAATGGCGTTGACATCTATTTGATACCCCTTGGGGAGTGCGAATTTATCCAACATAGGCCCCCGGCGACTTGCCACAAGGCCTTTATAGCCCACGTAGTTCATGAGGCTATCCACATTGATGCTGTCCTTGCGCGTGCCTCCAGAAAAACCCCATGCTTTGATCAGCGGCGCGATGGTGATGTCGAAATCACCATTAGTCAATTCACTGATGTAGATGGATTTGAGAATCACCTCTTGGAAATCGTTGCTCAAATACACGGAATCTCCGCGATTCAATCTAGAGATCTCGCTGTTCTCCACCCATAAGCTCATTTGCTGGTCCATGGATTTTAGAATGGAATCGATGTCCTTGCGGTAATCTACGCCTTCTGGCACGAGGTAG
>Ga0181601_10000558_pt1 | contig 30291 bp, 19 predicted proteins | sample 041ome_8_FD_133020 | JGI IMG/M metagenome (GOLD analysis project Ga0181601, IMG submission 133020) | Coastal salt marsh microbial communities from the Groves Creek Marsh, Skidaway Island, Georgia - 041407BS metaG (megahit assembly) | ecosystem: Environmental > Aquatic > Marine > Intertidal zone... | reverse complement strand
TGCATAAAGTCATTCTTTCGAAAGTTTAAGTCAAAATTATTCTTACACAGAACCTCCTTGCTTTGGGTTCGAACCTCTTCGATTTTGTTGCTTTCCTTTTGCGAATACCTGACAAAAATATCATATATGAAATTCAATGAATCAAAGGTGACGACAGAACCTGAAAGTGAATACGCTTCGAAGTTGTTTTGGGCTGCATCAGGCATGTTTCGAAGCGTCTGGGAGAGAAAGAGCGCGCGTGCATAGTGCTGACTTGGTACATTGTGCTCTGGTAAGTATTGTTTTTGGAGGAGTACAACGTATGATATTACGTGCAGTCTCACCAACGCAATGAAGCAAGCTTATGAGTATTTGTACAAGCTTATGAGCACGACACTCGTACAAATTCGAGAAATTTTTTGGAGTTTGGAAGTTTGCCATTATATGTTAATATCAGAAAACCCAACTCCCAGACTGACTTCTCGACAAAAAGTCTCCTCCCTCCAGGTCGTCACGGACTTTGCTTTCAATCGAGGAAAAAGTCCTTCTCCTTTTTACGAAAAAAAAGGAACCTGAAGCCTCGAAAACGAACGTACAAGAGATTAGATTTGCTTTCGCACACTCTCACTGATTTATCGATGCAGTAAAGTCAGAAGATTGCATATCTTTTCCTCCGGAATGTTACGACGATTTCCTTTTCGGCTCATGGATCTCATCCATTATTTTGATATTGTTCTCGCAGATGCTCGTCCAACTCACATTATTATCCATACGATCATCTTTGCCTTTTTGTTCATTTCAATTTCCGAGATATACATTTCAACCGTGCACTCTATTCGAATACAAGGATATCGAAAGTTTTTCATAACGAAATTTAAGTGCTTCCCTTTCGTAAAATACTTCATCAGTGTAGCAAAAGCGAAAACAATTCAAAAGATTCAAGATGACTTTCAGATGAAAAAAAGAAGAAACCTGGAGAAGTTGAAGCGTTTACCGCGTTCTGGGCTTACAAGGAGTGAAATCATGGAACAAGCTCAAGTTCGAAGGAGTTGGGATACTTCCTGGGAAGCTGGAAACTCAAAAATGTCTGGTACAGTCTACGTGTCAAATCGCGAAAATTTCGAAATTTGCAACAGTATATACTCCGTTTTTGCCCACACCAATCCATTACACGGAGATTCCTTCCCTTCTGTTTGTCGCATGGAAGCAGAAGTTATTGCTATGACGATAGATTTAATGGGTGGAGGTTCGAATGGATCGTGCTCAGTTTGTGGAACAATGACATCAGGTGGGACAGAGAGTATATTAACCGCTATACGTGCAACTCGTAACTATATGAGAGAGAAAAAGGGAATTTTAAGACCAGAAATGTAAGTTTGAATTTAGATCTAAATACGATAGCTTATCAACCTTTTCAGGATTGCAGCCACGTCTGCGCACGCAGCAATATACAAAGCTGCCGAATATTTCAATATTGATTTGATATGCATTGGGGTGGACACTTCAGGTAGAATGAGGGTTTCTGAAGTATTGAAAGCCATAACGAAAAACACTATTCTAATTTACGCTTCTGCACCGAGTTATCCACATGGTACAATTGATCCTATCGAGGAGTTAGCAAGGATAGCCTTGAGGTACAGTTTGTGTCTCCACGTAGATGCCTGCCTAGGTGGTTTTGTTCTCCCTTTCGCTCGGCACTTAAAATCTATAAGTATCCCCAACTTTGATTTTAAAATTGAAGGAGTTACTACTATAAGTGTAGATACACATAAATATGGCTGTGCACAAAAAGGCTCTTCGATTCTTTTATACCATTCGAATAAACTTCGACAATATCAATACACCTCAGTTACGGATTGGTCAGGAGGCTTGTACATTTCGCCGTCTCAGCCTGGATCACGATCAGGAGGGTTAATAGCACAGACTTGGGCGGCTTTGTTATATAACGGCTACAATGGATATCAGAGCGCAGCTCATAAAATTTTGCTTGCATCAAAATATTTTCGAGAACAAATAAGTAATATACCTGGGTTAGAGCTTTTAGGAGCTGATGTCACCATGGTTGTTGCCTGGGCTGCAAAAAATCCAAAACTTAATATTTATATGATAAATGATATCCTCAGCAGTATGGGATGGGAGCTATCTGTTCTTCATGCACCGCCAGCTTTGCATCTGTGTATAACCTCAGCCAATATTGGTTCCTTGCCAAGCTTAATAGCAGATCTTCGTGCTTCGGTAGCCGATTCTTTCGAGCATCAAAATAATTCTAGTTCTGGCATGGCACCAATATATGGCTTGGGAAATGCTCTTCCTGATCGCAATCTCGTTGGCGAAATGTTGAAGGAAATACAAGATGTTATTTTGCACAATTCATAAGAATGAAATTCATATTTTGTTGATAGTATATATCGAATTGTCAGGGGTGTTTTCTATAACGAGTATTTGAAATCTTCGTACCCGTCCGCTAGGTTTTATTTGATAGAGAAGAAAAGCGAGAGAGATCATGCTATGTATTTAGATAAAAATATTATTTTAAATACAAACTTGAGGTAGATAACCAATATTGATCACGTTGCATCGTGCTCTACGTTCGGGTACATGGAGTCTGTCTTGCTAAAGTTTACTTCCATCTTACTTTTATTCAACTCTTCGCCTGCATTGCCTGAATCCCTCCTGGTCTCTAACTTTTGAGGTCTGAACATTTGTTCCTGTGCCTTGTTTACACCTTGAGAAGACTCAAAATCGTTCGCTTGCAATTCTGCATTGTGGTCCACTCGTTTTTCTTCCATAAATATACCGCCACCAGCAACATCAGGATCCTCATCCTCTGCTATATCATTAAGTTTATATGAGTCTTGAGGAACCTGATGATATGGTACGGAAGGTCTAAATGGAATTTTGGTTAGATTTTCAAGTACACGATTTCTAATGCCATCAAGATAATCTCGTGTATTTTGATTCTCCATATTACTTGGTGTAATATGTAATGTGTTAGTTGGGCCAAAATACTCGGAATAATCGTTCGGTGGAAGAATTTCATCGAGCTCCCTTTTGAGTAAACAGCCAGTTTCATAAACCCAGCATCTCGCAACGTTCCGTATTGTGTACCCTCCCCCACCTAAAACAAGTAAAGGTATATCAAAACTTTGCATAAACTTCAAGCACTCTGCATGCCCACGAATAGAAAGGTTAAAACAGCCAAGTCTGTCGCCAGAAAGAGAGTCAGCTCCAGACTGGAAAACTATGGCTTCTGGTTGGTACATTTCCATCACTTTATTCATTATTGGCTTGAACAAGTATTCATATGCTTCGTCATCTATCCCATCCTTGAGAGGAACATTTACACTGTAATATTTACCGCGATGCTGGCCGATATCCTGCAAATGGCCGGTTCCAGGGAAATATTCCCCAAATTTATGAAAGGAGACTGTCATAACTCTATCTGTTGTATAAAAGGCTTCTTCGACACCATCCCCATGGTGAATATCGATATCCAAATACAAAATTCTGGAATGAACTTTCAATAACTCGAGAATAGCGAGAACGATATCGTTGACATAGCAAAATCCGCTGGCCTCAGATTTTTTTGCATGATGAAGTCCTCCAGCCCAGTTCACAACAGTATCCGAAACTTTGTGATTCAATCTGACAGCTCCCCCTACAGACCCACCCGTGTATATCTGAGTAAAATTAAATAATCCGTCAAAAACAGGACAGTCTTCGGCAACGTTAAAACGCTTCAATTGTCTCATATGTTCATGTTGATTATCGGGTGTGATAAGTCTTAAAAATTCTATATATTCATCACTGTGAAACTGTGTCATGTCTTCTGCACTTGCCAAAGCAGGTCTGAATATCTGACAAACGATCGATTATGAACACGTGCAAGAAAGATATTTAAGTGCCTCACCTCCATTTCTTTATGCAAACCGTAATGCATTAATAAGTTATGTGTCATCCGAACCCGATGTGGTTTCATAGGATGACCCTGGTTTAAACTTTTTAGAAAATTGAACGGAAGGTGAGAAAACCGTCACCTGTCCGTAGTAAAAGTTCCCAACTTCCGGATCGTAAAAATACGAAATTTTATTCTTCATTCTGGATCAGCTTTGATATAGCCGCGTGCCGAGCGTAGGTTGTTCGAAGAAGAAGAAGATGTATAAACGACAATTGGACTTTTGCACTGTCTCACTTTCACTTCTAAGTCTTACCGAAGAGTTCTGAGATTGAAACAGAAATTTGAAGCCCGTACGTGAAGATGAAAACGTGAAAATGAAAACGTGAAAATGAAAACGTGAAAAGTGAAAACGACAAACGTGAAAACCCGAAAGCCAAAAATTTCCAGTCGATATCTAGCATCATATTTATCCCGAACAAGCCCACCCCACCCAGAGCAAAATTATTTGAAAAAAAAAAACAAAATAAAAAAAAAGTGTTTAAAAAAGTGTTACGCGTAAAAAAAAGAGAACGTGCCAACAACGAAAGTTACGCCACATACACAAACACTCCCTCCACTTTTGGTATTCAAGCATGGCAGAACTATTCTTTACAAATATCATACCATTGTAGAAGCGAACTTCTTGAATTTTATTGAATTTTAGTGATTTGGAGAGTACTGTGACGGAAACTGGAGAAAGTTGGAGGCGAAACTAATAACAAACTAATTTACTCCTCCCGATGTAATTTGAGCTCAAACTGAAGGAAATATTATCCGCCCTCAACAAGCTAAAACGTGGTGTAATCGTAAATTAAGTTGATACATTCAGTTTCCTATCAGGCTGAAAGGTTTGATAGGCAAATGAAATGCCATTACTTCACAGAGAATTTTATCACTCTTGCAGCTGCGAATTTCGAAAATATTTTGGGCGAGCCTTGGTTTCCTTCGAGTAGAGATCAGAACATCCACTTGGGAAGAAGTAATACATCAACATCCAAGGACAAAAATCAAATATACACGAAGCATTATAAAGAATTGGTGAGGAAAAGTAAGACGCAACTATCCTTTCTTACTGATACTTTGGTACCACATGATCATATGTTCATTGTGCATATAAACTCCAATTTTCTCAAATTTTATGGGCAAATGCGACCTATTTTTTTTTCGTTACTGTACAGAAAGAGTGAAAGAATAAGATATCATAGTCATTCATACATTTGCAAATATTTTAACTCGTGTTCAAAACGAAGCGGGCAAGAGTATGTGATGATTTGTGATATCAGTTCTCGTGAGAGTTTAGAGTTAGTTACAACTTTTTCTGGATCCTATATTTCATCTGTTTCTTGCCATGATTTATGTTTAGGTGGCTCGTTTGAACACTTCAAAGCCTCTCTTTTGGAACAGCTTGGAAAAATGGTGAGAAATGAAGCCGTCCTGTATTTAAGGAATCTGGACATACTTGAAAGTAGTTTCCAAGGAATACAACTTGACGAGATAGGAGAAATTTTTCACAAGTCTCTCGCAACATTTTTTAGACCCTATGATTCTACCTTAAATAATGAACCTTCGTTAGTAGTTCTAACTGATTCGCAAAGCCACGGAGGAAGTAAGGTATTGAACTCAGGTTCACGGGTTGTAGATTTGTTATCCTTCAAGTATAATATTATGATGTCATGTTTGTCTACAAAAAAAAAAATCTACGAGGAGTCAGAGTACAGATGTATTGGTTCCAATAAAGTACAAAAAAATGAATTGATAAGTACTAAGATTGCTCGAAGATTTCAAAATATGAATAAAAATTTTATGACATGGAATCCAACTGAAGTAAACGGAATGAATACTTTCCCTGAACTTCATTATAATTCAAAGGCGTTAATAGAAAAAAAGGTCCAGAAAAAGTATAGGAAAAGTCAAATATCAAAATTTACGACAAAGAATTGGACGGATGTGGGTGGTCTAGACTCGATTAAAATAAAGTTGAAAAATATGCTGAATTTCTCAGTAAAATATCAAAAGCTTATTCCGTGCACGGGTTCAAGGAAAAAAGGTATTTTACTTTATGGACCTCCAGGGACTGGCAAGACGTTGATTGCGAGAGTCATTGCCTCGGAAGTTTCATCTCACTTTATTAATGTCAAGGGCCCTGAAATCATGGATATGTATGTTGGTGAAAGTGAAAAGCATATTAGGGAGATTTTTGAAGAGGCTAAGAAGTATCGGCCTTCCGTGATTTTCTTTGATGAGCTGGATGCTTTAGCACAGTCACGACCTTATTATAGTGAAAATATAAGTTCATCTACCAGAGTTGTTAGCCAACTTTTGACAGAAGTAGATGATCTAACAAAATACGACGATATCTTTACTATCGGAGCAACAAATAGACCAGATTTGATTGAGCCTGCACTTTTAAGACCAGGAAGATTTGAAACGCCGATCTTTATCGGAGTTGATTCATCAAAAGGCGGGCGTCAGAAACTGCTTAAAGCGCTTACGAAAGGATTTATTTTCAGTGATATGTTTACATTTGAAGTGCTATCGGAAAGAATATCTTATTTGTACACTGGTGCAGATATGTATGCAGTTTGTGTAGATGCCTGGTTGGAAGCAGCAAAGAGAACTTGTTTTAATGGCGCTGGAGAGGGGGTTGCTGCGGGTGAAATTAGAGTGAAAGAGAGCGATTTTAGAACAGCTCTTGAGGAAAATTCTCCCTCATTGAGAGATGAAGATCTTACTCGATACAGTGAAATTGAAAAATCTTTTAAGTAAAATAGTTTAGGGTATTTTGGCCTACAGCCGGCTTTCCTCTCCTCACACAAGTACAACAACTCACAAAAAATCAATAAAAAAGCTTCTATTGCGTCTTTTGGGCCTCCTCCTTCCTTGCTGTCGTCACTCTCCAAAAAAAGAAAGATAAAGTGATGAGTTTAACCCTTCACACTCCGAACGTAAGGGTTCGAATGAGTGAAAAGACTAGTAGTCTCGGTATTGCTAGAAGTCATCTTCGATCGCTGATTCCTTCAAAGGATCGCGCAATTACCGTAAAAAGTAAACACGTGTGTTTGAGCTCTTCTTCTTCTTCTTCTTCTTCGTCTTCCTCAGATTATGCGAATCTCGACCCTTCGGGTTTGCAAGGAAAAGCGTTAGAATTTCCGATCAAAGAAGATTTTCCTAGTCGCTCTGAGGTATTATCAAATATTCCGGAAGATTGCTTTCAAAAAGATACCGTAAAATCTATATTCTATGCTTTTCTATCAACCGGCATGACTTTGGGCTGTGGATTACTTGCTTATCTCAGCATTCCTGTAAACTTTTCATGGTGGCCAGTATGGTTGGCGTATGCCGCTGTAACGGGTACAATAGCCACGGGCTGTTGGGTGGTTGCGCATGAATGTGGACATAATGCATTTAGTGATAATAGAGTGATTCAGGATTTCTTTGGGTATATGTTACATTCAGTGCTGCTTGTCCCGTATTATTCCTGGCAACGTTCTCATGCGGTTCATCATAGTAGAACCAATCATTTAACCGAAGGGGAAACTCATGTACCATATGTCAAGGGAGAGAAGAAAGGAGACTTAAACATACAAGCGAGGCAAAAACTTGGAAGCAAACTCTTTGCATGTATGCAGCTGATAACCCATCTTATTTTTGGATGGCCAGCATATTTACTAACTGGGGCAACAGGCGGAAGTACACGTGGAATAACAAATCATTTTCTGCCATGGATTAACACAGGTAAGCTTGAGTTATTCCCTGGGAGCTGGAAAAAGAAGGTCCTATATTCCGATGTTGGGGTTCTCGTCGTAGTTTTCCTCCTTGCACTATGGACTTATGCATCAAGCTTTAGCACTTTTGTGGCACTCTATTTAGGACCATATGTTTTTGTGAACATATGGTTAGTTTTGTACACATGGCTTCAGCACACTGATACTGATGTCCCGCATTTGGATGCACAAGAGTGGAGTTACATCAAGGGCGCATTCTTAACGATCGATAGACCATACGGTGCTGTATTTGATTTTTTACATCATCGAATCGGTAGTACTCATGTTGCACATCATGTTGAGTGCTCAATTCCTCATTATAAGGCTATGAAAGCAACTGAGGCACTAAAGAAGAAGTACCCAAACTTTTACTTGTTTGATCCTACTCCAATTTGGTCTGCTCTTTTGAGGGTAGCGACAAAATGTGTTGCAGTTGAAAAAAGAGGTGAAGGACGACAAACGTTGTGGACTTTCACAGAAAGCTAAAAAGTGGAAGTTTTAGTGACTGGTTCAAACCGTTTATTTGCTTCATACTAGGTTCAGATTGTTAGAGTGTACTTTACAGCAATGAACTCGTACAACTATCAGTGAAAGCTATACGATTCCACTGAAACATCTCTCTTGATCCCTTCTTACTCTTGCGACACCATGAGCACACAGAGACAGTGAGAAACAGTCTTGCAAGGGTAGTTTTTTTTTCGATCCTCAAAAAAAGCATCCGATTTTTTTTTTGAGGATGTGTGAAGTGAAGGCATTCAGGAACCACCGAGAACAGCTGTCAGAGGCGACAACCTGACAACCGAACTGGGTAAACACGTAATCTCATGGTGCTTTTTTTCCTGCCAAATGGGATCTCTTTCGCTAGCTTTCACTGTTCTCGTATACTTTAAATCTCTATTCTCTAATACGCCGAAGTTCCAATCTTTCGTAGGTACGTGAAATTGTTGCTGTACCTCGTCAATAAAAGTATGATAACAAAGAAGTTATGAACTTAGCCACGCTCGCACGAATCACGCCTGGATACCGCGACACCAATATTTTTATCCGTGTACGAACGAGACCCCTTCGAAATTATCCTTTCTATTCCGCGCATACAAAAGGCATGGAAAGATATACTAGTTACGAGCATACCATGAATGCAAGCAGGCTGATTCGAGAATATAGATTAGACTCGTTAAAGAATGAGTATAGTGCAGCAAGAAAACTAAATTTAAAATTGCAAGCTCTTGGGAAAGATAAGAATAATTATGAAGTAGTATTTCTAACTTTTAAGAAACTCCTTGAGCATGAATCAATATCGCCAAATGCACATATGGTTACAACTGTTATAGCAGTAGCAGGAAAATACGGATTACTTGAAGAGGCAAGATATGCTTTTAATTGGAGCCGTTCGACAGATGCAGGAAGTGCAGCAAAACCAACTTCATACACGTATACTGCAATTATGCAGGCAATAGGACAGAACATTACTGGAGAGAGTTGGAAGGAAGCCTTTCAACTCTTCGACGAAATGCTTGAGCTCGGATTGACTCCGAATACTTTCACATATAGTGCGCTAATACGTACTGGGGTTCGCGGTGGTGAAAATGGTGCAAGACAGGTGAGTGGTACTTAAACTCTGTTCTCCTTTTTCATGAAATAGTCGAGTTTTCAAGATTTTTCATATTCTACTGATTATTTAATCTCTCTCTTCTTTAGGCCCTTTCCCTCATACCACACATGCAAGAGAAAGGAGTTGTGCCTGATTTGGCAGTTGCCAGTGCGCTCATAAGTGCTTTTGGAGCAGTAAAAAATGCTTCTGGAGTTCGTACGGCTGCTCGCTCAGCGCTAAGCCTCGGTAATGTTGATGGTAGACTTTTTGTTGAAATTATACGAGCCTACGTACTATGTGGCTTATACAAAGATGCTATTGAGATATTTGAATCACCTGGGTGTCCAAAAAATGTTCAAACTTGTACTGCAATCATGCAAGCACACGGTGAATTGGGATGTTGGAGAGCTGCTGAGAATATATACAAGAATATGAGAATTGATGGAGGATTTGGATTTTTACCGAACGCTCGAACACACACTACGATACTCAATATATACGAAAAATCATTCATGTGGGACAGAGCAGTTCTTCTCCTTCGCAAAATAGAGCATCTCAATATTATATCCAAATCTGAAGAATATTGTCTAAATGAAATACACTATAACGTTGTGTTGAGTGCATGTGGCAAGTGTGGACAGTGGTCAGTAGCTGAAGCATTATTTCATGCTATGCGTTCTCGAGGAATCAGGACTACGCGTGTTACCTTCAGCACTCTTATGGTTGCATATGGAAGAAGTGGAGAAACAGAGCGAGCACGACATTTATTTGCTCTTATGGAAAATGAACGTATACTTCCAGATGATTATTGTTTTGTGGGCCTTATTATTGGACATGCCAAAAGTAGAAACTTAAGATCTGCGCTTGAGATTAAACAGCTAATGTTGGCTTCGAATGTTAAAGAAACTGTGCATACATATAATGCATTAATATATGTTGCTGATGTCTGTGGTGAGTATGAAAAAGTGGTCGACCTGTATGAGACCATGTTAAGGAAAGGGATTCAACCAAACCTGTCTACTCAAGAACTTGTCGTGAATGTAGGAAAAAAGGGTGCAAAATTTTATGAAGAGACACAGCTAGCTGCCAGCGTAGCATCTGCTGCAGCCGGGATAGTAGGTGTCGTCGGTATGGCACTTGGTCGGTGGTAAGGGGAGAAAATGTAGCTTGTAATTTTAGTATTCTCACTTTATTCGTTATTTCCCTATTCCTATAGACTGTTGGACATTATTGACTCCTTCATTCCCCATAAACTGTGTGAATACAGACGTAACGAAACCAAAGTTTCGTGTTAACGAATATTTTAGAGCCGGTGGAAGAGGTATAAGTAAATTTGCTGGGTTCATTCTTTCCTTACAAGTTGTGGAAACTTGTGAAAGGCGCTTTTCGAATGCCGGCGGGAAATCGAACCATGGATGATTACGAGAGTGTTTCTTTCTCTGCGCCTTTACTTGGGGCGTAGTACTTGTGCCGTCTCCACTATACTCGGGTAACATTTCGAATGTTGATGTGACGTTTCCTGTGGAAGACATCTCACTCTTTCATATTACTCGGAAATAGAGCTAAATATCACGTCGGAATCTACAGAACAACAGAAGTCTTATCTTTAGAACTTAACCAAAAAAGTTCATCGAATCGTGGTTGTACGTATTGTTGTTTCTGTACGTACCCGTACTCGTAGTTGAAATTTTTTTACAAACCCACAGGGAAAAAATAAAAAAAGGCGGTTGGATATATACGAGTAGTACTGGAAAATTTTTAAGGGTGATATGATATGGGGGAAGAAGGCGTGAAGGCCCGCGAGGAAGGTTTAAGTATTAGTATGAGAGTATAAACATAAACCATACGAAAAAGTTGCAATACAACTTAAATGTACACGAGACCTACAAGAGTTCAACCTTTGCTTCCAACTCAAATGAAAATTGCGTAAGTGAAAAGTTTAAAAGTTGGCAAATTCACCTGTCGAAGCATAAGCTCTGTTAAATTCTTTAGGTCTGATTTCCTCTGGAACTGGTAGAAATTGTCGAACGTCTTTATTATCATCAATACGAGGAATGTAAGGTGCAGGAGCTTTTTGGTCTTGTATTAAACTCCAGTCAAGACTCTTGAACCATTTTGCTTTTTTCAAGCCGCAACAACCAGATTTGCCCATTCCAAGTCTAGTTTCTGGTGACTTTCTAAGTAAACCATTCACAACGAAACGGAGCTCTAAAGAATTCCGTGGTAGAAAATGGAAGCAAACGTCTTTGATTGATCGGTACATTGAACATTCATCTTCATGAAAAAATGGTGGATTGAAGTTTACCATCTCAAATATCAATACGCCAAGTGCCCACCAATCAACTGCAAGAGAATGCCCACTTTGATTTAACTGCTCTGGTGACATGTACTGTGGAGTCCCACATACAGTAAATGACTTTGTTCCTGGCTTCACATACTTGGCAAAAGAGAAGTCTACTAACGTCACATAGCCATTTTGACCAAGCATCAGGTTCTCAGGCTTCAGATCTCGGTACACTACATTTAGGCTGTGAAGGTAATCAAAAGCAAGTATCACACATGCACTGTAAAATTTAGCGTGTGATTCAGGAAGCGACTTCGAACGCGAGTGTAAATATGTGAATAAGTCACCACCAAGTACTTTATCCATAAGCATATAAACAGAATTTTCAGTTACGAAGGTCCTGTGCAGCTTTACGATAAATGGCGAGTCACAATTTGACAAAACTTCTTTTTCTTGATGGACATGCTTGATTAGACCACGCTTAACAATCTGGGCTTTTCCGATTTCTTTCAAAGCATAAGTTTCAGTTCCGTGAGCGACTAAGCTTACTTTGCCAAAACTACCTATTCCGAGAATATGTAAAAAACTTAGTTCCTCCAACTTTGCACTTGATATTTGCGGTAGGCTTGATTCATGAAAGTATTTTGTTGCTGCTTCACGTTTTAGAATATTTTGCAAACTGCCAAAACGTTTTTCAAAAGTTCGTTTGGAGATGACAAGTACAGTGGACTTTTTTGAAGCGATAGCAGTCGCTTTACGAACATCTGATTCAGAGATCAAACCAAGTTCTCCAAAGTAAGATCCTGCAAAGAGCGTTGTTAAGTGCACTTTCTCTGAGTTCTCTTCTCTAAATATGTCTACTTCGCCACTTTCAAGAATGAACATAGAATCACTTCTTTCGCCTTGTTTAATAATCATATCTTCTTTCTCAAAAGTTATATCTGTTAATTCATGAGAAAGAGCTTCGTGCTCATCTTCATTCAAGTTTGAAAATATTGCTACTTTTTTCAGTGAATTTTTAAACCATGCGTGACGCAAATCAAATAAGTTTCCAATTTTTTTCTCAAAAGCCTGCCTTGTCATAATTGCAATTTTTGAATCGTCTGACTGAGAAACTACACTAGCAGATCTCCTATCATTTCGGAGAAGTGCGAGTTCACCAAAATAATCCCCCCTTGTCAAAGTTGCTAATGGCATGTTTTCTCCATTTTTTTTCACTTCAAAGTATCCAGAAATTATTACATAAAAAGCTTTACCAAGATCTCCCTCCCGTATGACCATTTTACCCTTCCTCACATTTTCGATCCGCATTGAGGAAGCTAAATCCATAAGTTGAGGATCTGTCAAGGGTGCTAGAAGAGGGCATGAGGTGCATGCAGTAAAGCAATGAGCCTCTTCTAGGTTCCCTAAAATTTGAACAAATATTTTTCGAGAGAGGACAAGACATTTTGTTTTAGTAGTCGCTCGTACAGTTACTGCTCTTGGCTGATCATTAATTAGTGCCAGCTCTCCAAAATATCCACCACAAGAGCATTTACCAACTATGCACTCCTTCGAAATAAATGACACTTCTCCAGATTCAATTACATAAAATGTTTCACCCAGTTCCCCTGCATGAATAATCGTCTCTCCAGCCGAGAATATTTCTCTAGTTGAGGATGCCGAAATTGATTTCAACTGAGTTTCATTAAGAGCAGCAAAAATTTCAATTCCAGAGAAAAGAAGCAATCTTTTTTGTTCTTCTGTTGAAGCCAGTTGATGTTTAATTGACTTAAATACCAAAGCATCGAGCGTCCAAAGCTCCATGTCTGTTTGAGCGAGAACAGTTGCTGACCGTGGACATGAATATAAGAGTGCAAGTTCTCCAAAGGCATATCCTCGACATATCTTTTTAAGTATTTTAGCAGATTTTGGGTCATAAGCATAGTTCAAATTCGGTGCTGATTCAATATTTTCGAAATCATCGCTTTCGTTCTTTAAAATGATCGCTTCACCACTGCTTATAACATAGAACGTTTTTGCGTCGGGATCTCCTTGTGTAACAATTAAATCCTTCGCTTTCACTTTTAGGAGCTTCATAGAACTAATAACTAGATCTAAGGTAACATCATCAAAATCATTGAATAGAACGTTTCTTTTGATAGCTCTTGATATGAATGCTCGCGTGGATTCGCATTTGTTCTCAACAGTATTTTTTAGTAAACTTCTCGGGATGCTAGTGACTCCTTCAGCAATTGCGCCTCGTTTTTGTTTGTGAGCTTCCATGTAAAGCCTCTCTTTGACGGCGGAACCCTTCCGAAATTTAATTGAAGTCTTTTTGACACGCAGTGAGCATGCAGAATCCGTTAGATTTGTGGTGTCATCCTTAAAGACGATATCTCGGGTTCCGAAACAGCGTTTGAGAAACATGCCGAGATTAATGCGATGTGTGTCTCATAAAAAGCGTTTTTTTTGAAGATCTTTGGAGTTTGATTTTGTGAGCCCCCGTCAAAACAAAAATTTTGAAAAACGCAAAAATCAAAGGTGAAATGCATAAAAAAAAAAGAAAACACTACCAGTACCTAGTAGTATCAGTACTAATAGTATTTACTTATTCCGCACATCATATTGATATGATATATCTGCCTGTGTAGCGACCTCCGACAGTCGGACATAGAAAGGAAAGTAAACTCGGGTTTGTCGCGGGCCTTTTCCACTGCCCTCCCCTCCCCTCAGGCACTCAGGTCAAACTCTCGATTCGAAATGCTCAGAGCTTCTTTTTGTATTTTCTCTTCGTACACTTTTAAATTAATTTTTCCACGTAAGCATTCCGATTGTTTCAGCTAAGATAAGAATCTAAGGAAAAGTTGTTGTAGGGTTATCTAAATGGGCACATATTATTATCCTTTCGGTACTTTTGTATCTTAATATTGCATCAAAACGGACCTTTATAGATTCATACAGGAACGCACACTTTCTTTTCTCTCACCCAAAAATGAGATTGTTGGGCTTTGTTCAGTTGGTAGAGAGTTACAGTCACTGTGCTGTTTCTTGACAGTAATGCATGCTCACAAGCCTTTCTGCACCTAAAATCTTATATATAGTTCACGCCGAAACTTTTAAAAAGAGTATTACCTGGGTTGTACCGTACAATGCATTTCTATAGTTCTATGGGTCCTATTATAGCTGGATATCTCCAGACTATTCTTCTGTGAGTCTTATTCAGAGTAATCCGGTGGTAAATATGTATAGTTCTGAACAAAATTTACAGGGAAACAAAGAATAAAAAGAAAAGCGCGGAGCAGTTACAGGTGAGATTACCAACTTCAAGTTTAAATTAATTGTATCTTTATATTTCTTCCAAAAGTTGACTTGGGGTGAGCGCCACTCTTGGGGTGCCCAGCGCACAGCAAATATGCTTAAAGACCTCTCTGGTTTTTATATCAAAGTTTGGAATTTTTTTCAATATTCTTTTCGGTTTTGATTCCTGTTATCTAAGGTGGGGCAGGTATTTGCAACGAAAACAGATCTATTGCCCAGGCAATATATTGAAGCTCTCAAGTTTGTATTTGAAGAATGTCCGGCAACTTCTTTTAAAAAGGTCGAAAAACTGCTGAGAATGCAGCTTGGAATTTCAATAAGCACCACATTCGTAAATTTTAATTATTACCCCATAGCATCGGCAACTATTGCACAAGTTCACACTGGCGTTTTGAAAGGTTCAAATGATCAAGTGGCAATAAAGGTTCAGCATTCAGGTAGTGAAAATCTTCTACGCAGTGATATCAGAAATATGTTGATGATTTCAAAAATAATGGATCGAATCGGTCTTAAGCCTCCCATTGATCATACGAGTGTTTTAATCGAATACGCTCAACAGGTTCTGTCTATTAATATTGTTTTGTGTCTTTTGATAACCTCTCTTTACTCAAGGTTCCAAAGGAGTTTGACTTTAAGAGAGAAAGTGATATGCTTAATTCAATTGGATCGTATCTATCTGAAATAAATATCGATGCTGAAGCTCCGCAGTCCTATCCATTTCTATCTTCATCGAAAATACTGACCATGACCTTTATAAATGGTTTGAACTGTTCAGATAGTGCTTTGTTTGGACAATGTGGTGACTTAAATTTCTCAGATAAAAAAGAATCAGCTTCAGTATTTTGTAATAATTTGATATCTTCGTATGGTATTCAACTATTTGGCGTTGGCATTTTCCATAGCGATCCTCACCCTGGGAACGTGCTCCTAACATCGAAAGGAAAATGTGCTTTGATAGATTTTGGACAGATGAAAATACTTCGCGACGAAACCAAGCTAGTTTTTGCCCGTCTAGTTATTGCACTTTATAATAATTCAAAAGAGTGTATTCGATGCATGCAACAACTTGGATTAAAGCTCGAAAATACTACTAGTGAAGTTGATTCAGTTTTAGCATACTTGCTCTTTGACACTCGCATGGATATCAAAGAAGCACATTTATCCCCGCTCGATTTCGATCTTCCGCCAGAACTTCGAATAATTTCTTTGACAGAAATTGATTCTGATGTTTTTATGATAATTCGTATCATATCAATGTTTCGGGGTATAATTCTATCACATAATGTGGATGTACACGCTAGGAAAATTTGGTATCCACTTGCGCTTTCTGTATTGTACCAGAATGGTGAATATAGTTTTTGTTCGGATTCAAAGTTTCAGTTTCAGCAAGGCGTCCACAGCCAGATGCAGCAACTCTCTTCATGGATGAAGGATAATGATTTACCTAGTGACCAAGCTGCATTAATGCCATTTGCCATTTCTAAACTATACAGCACATCAAATATAAGGGATGCCATAATAGCGCAAGATACCATAAAGCTCAACTCAGCTTTCAAGACATTTTCGAAAAGTCAGAAAGATAGATGCATACAACTAGTCCAACTTGAAAAATGCCAAAACAAGGCGTTTCCTCACTAAAAGTGATTTATTTATTCATATATATATACTATGCATCTTATTCCAGCTTATCCTGTGTTATACCTCGTTCTACAGTAACTTAAAATCAATTAATGAGACTCTTTCGTCACAGGACTATTGTTAACCCGCGTGTGAATGGCAACGAGACGCCAGAGTAGAGCATTCCTAACGAGTTCAAGTTACAACTGTTTTTGTTCCTGTTGAATAGAATGCCTTGAGAGCGCCAATATAACCTGGTTGACTTGATAAATCATTATGTCCTCCACGTGGAAACACGTGCATTGTCTTCTTAGAACTACCTAGAGCATGAAAAAGTTTTCTTCCGAAATGAAGTGGAACAATTTGATCCAGTGCACCATGGAGTGATAGTACATCTATATTTCTAGTATTTTCCTGAGCTGAGTAACAAGTTTCTCCCCAACCATCCTTCATCAGAAATTTTACAGGGAAAAAAGGAAAGAGATCTTGGGCAATTTCGATACATGACGGTAAACCACCTTCTATAACACACCCCCTCAACTGTGCACCTAGTTTTGGTAAGGCCTTTAGCCCAACTGCACTTCCAATGGATTCCAAGTGCAGAACAATTTCCTCTGAAGCTGATAAATTTTGTGTTATCCAGTCAACTCCGGCAATAGCATCTAATACTAGCCCCGCTTCATTAATAGCGCCTATACTTCCACCAAATCCGCGATAATCTAATAGAACTACACCACAGCCAAAGTTCCGTTGTATTCCAGTTGCCCATGGTATACGGTGATAAACATTTCCAGCATTTCCGTGCAGGTGCAGTAAAGTTAAGGTATTAAAAACACCTTCTCTCACCCGAGGCAAATAAACTCCCTTCAGTATAACTCCGTCTGAAGCACGTGCAGTAAAATGCGTATATTTATCTACCTTCTGCAAATGGTATTCGTGGTGATCAGGAAAGTACTGAAGTTTCCTTTGTGTACAAAAAATCAGACTTGTGATTCCGAGGTAGCCATAACCGATAAGTAAGAGTACAGCATTCAATGTGCCATCAGTATTCATACTTTCTGCAGTAAAATGGTATCACAATATATTTGTCAAAGCTTCGAAGTCGAATCAAAACCGCACATGCCGAGGGTAAAGTCGGGCAAAACGAGCAAGGGAGCTTTACTATTGATAGTTTCCCTGTACCCTATATGTTTTATGCGGGAATTACTTTTCAACTTCACTAGTTACTCGATCTTTCCCTCGGGTTTCCCTTACAGCGTTCTAAACTACAGTGTCATTCCGCTCCCGGAAAAAAAATGAGAGAGTCTGAGAGCCGCCCTTCGTTAAGCTGCTGAACCCAAGCGCAGGAGGGGAGGAGCAACACTCTTCCGACACCCTTTCTTTTGAACTGATTTTTCATTTTTTGAAATTTGAGTCCCTAAACCGAATCCTAAGATTTTTTAGATTTGGTTTGTTTGTGCCGGAGACGTTTTCCACTTCCTTTCCTGAACACAGATTCGATCACGCGCACATATTATGATGATGTCTTCAGTAAGCACTACAAGTTTTCTCGGAGGCCGCACGCTATTGGCACCATCTAATGGAACCATGAATAAGGTATGTTTATCATTTTGTTAATCAAAGTTGGAGTGAAAAACTTATCTACAGTCCGCACGTGCAACGTGGATGCCTGGTTCAAAAATCCCTGCGTACTTAGATGGCTCGAGACCCGGGTAACGAGTATTTTTATCACAAAGAATGTCAACTTATTGTATTGCATATTATAGAGATTATGGATTTGATCCTTTGGGGTTGGGCGAAGTTCCATCTAATTTGGAGCGATTCCAGGAAGCCGAGTTACTGAATGCCCGCTGGGCAATGCTTGGTGTTGCTGGATGCTGGGGTGTCGAAGCCGGTGGTTTTGGTACCTGGCAAGAGGCCCCGCTGGCAGCCCAGCAGTCTTGGGGAGGAATTGATCTTCCGATATCGAACATGTCGACTTTGGTTGGATTCGAAATTTTACTCATGGCTTTCGCAGAGCAACAGCGCATTTCAGAAAAGGATATTAAGAAAAGAATGTATCCGGGAGGATCTTTCGACCCGGCTGGTTTATCGAAAGGAGAAGGTTTTGAGTCTCTGAAACGCAAGGAAATAGCGAATGGTAGGCTTGCCATGGTCGCATTTTTGGGTATTTTGGCCCAAAATCAAGCCTATCCGGAAGGTCTTGGACCTGTTCAAGCACTTCTGAATCACGTTGCAGATCCCTGGCATGTTAATGCTGCTTCAAATCCGCTTGCTGTTCCATGGCTTTAGTAAATGAAGCAATAACGATTGTATTCTGACTGGCTCATTGCATTCGAAGAAAGTTATAAACGATACTATTTGGAGTAATAAGAAAATTTTTATCTCATAAGTACTACTTACTATTCTTGCCATTCATATCGGCTCGTCCCTTATAGATACTTTCATATTTCAAAATAGAAATATGTTCATAGTATAAGCATGCTTTATATTTGCTCCAAATTTCTCATAAGCTAACCTTGCATACCGAAATTATTCGGTGAACTTTTGCTGAAGAAAAGTTCGCGGCATTAGCCACGTAGACTTAATAATACACAATTTAGGCCCGTTACGTCCTCAATTTCCTCAAGTCATTTACCTTTCCAGATTCCACCAAGACTATGCTTCAAAAATATGAGGGTTCAAATCCTCTTCAAATTTGCGATTTCCTTCTGCGTCAATCTTCTCCAAGAACCTTCAGGTAAATTCCCTAGCTCAAAGCTCCCAATAGAAATCCTACAAAGGTCAAGTACACGTAGACCAACCATTGCACAACAGCGTCGAATTTGTCTATTTTTACCCTCTGTCAATGTGAATGCAAGCACTCTAGGACTAATATAATCAACGGACATCGTCAAAAGAGCTTCACCGTCTATGTACAATTGTCCTCTCAAAAAGTCGATATGACCATTGTGTACGTCTTCATCAACAGTGACAAGGTATCTTTTAGGAGTTGAACTGACATTTATCAGCTTTCTAGCCAAGGAACCATCTCCGGTGAAAATCAGAAGCCCGCGACTCTCTTTGTCGAGACGTCCAACTATGCTCAAAGTATTCAAAACTTCGTCTTCACATCCAAAATTCCTTTCGCTTTCATTTTTGTGCTCAGATAAGTGTTCATTTTCCTTGCAGATTAAAGCTAAGGCACTCGCCTTGACTTCCAACGAAGACGTGCTCTCATATCCTCGAGGCTTATTCAAAACAAGTGTAACTTTTCTATCTAGCCAAGCTTGTCCTGCTTGAGTAACTTCTATGATGTCTTCTTCTGAAGCCTTCCAACCTTGCATAACCACAATACCACCATTGAGTAGAACTTGCTCGTTGGCAATCAAAATTTCTGCTTCACGCCGGCTACAAATACCGTTACAGGCAAGAAGTTTGCTAATCCTTTGCAAAGGAGCTGCAGAACTCCTCTCAGAACGATTGTCATGCAGAGAAGCTCCTTTACTCAAGGAATGGAAATTTCCTTGAAGTCTTTTTCTTCTGTTTGCTGAGTTCAATAGTATTTGACTAAAACTCAAAAGCTTAAACTGAGAGTTGAGTGAAAGCTGCATTATGTTTTTCAGCATATGGGGAAAAGTTTCTTTAAATTTCTATGCTTGAGTACTCGAAATGCAAGCCGGCACATTCTGTGTTGGATTTCGAATGCGCACCAAAGTGATATACAAATGCACTCAAAAATTACAAGAAAGAAGTGTGACTAACTCCACTAACTATATGTCATAGAATATGACGCTTTTTAGCTACTCGCGCGCGCTTCTGCGCTCAGTAGGGTACCACTAATGAATTTTGTCTCAAGTTTAACCAGAAAGTCTCAAGTATGGTATATTATACCATAAGGGCAAAAAATAAAAAAATCTTTTTCCCCCTTTTTGTAAACGGGGCGTCCCAGGGTGTTAGAGTCAAAAGCTTTTCTCATTTGTTTGGAACAGTGTAGGAAATATATATTTTCATTTCACCAATGAAGCATTCGAAAAAAGATATCAAATAGGCTTCGCCTGCGCAGGTTCGAATCCTGCCGTCCGCGTTGCTGCGTGAACGCGGATGTGCCCGAGTGGTTAAGGGGTTTGACTCGAACTCTTTTTTTATGGTCTTAGAATCATGAACTGAAAGATCGTTGATGGTTCAGTCAGTTACCCTCAATTAGTTGTTCAGCCCCTCATATTTTATATACACAAGTGAGCTGAACTTCACAAGTCAGTCACGCTTTGCAATGCAAGGAAAAAGCCCAAGGAATTCTTTTTGGAGGAACGATGAACTATTAGATATCGAGGTGAATGAGCGAATTGAATGGCCATAATTCTCTTGAGGAGATAAGAAAGGACTACGAAGAACAGATCGCACACATTCGATGTCTAAAAAGAGTCGGTGCAAGTCCAGAAGTGACTCGATTAGCCAGAGAAGTGCTCATGCAAATAAAAAGTAAGTATTTGCAAAGAAGGAACAACTGTAGCACACAGTGTAAACTATGTGAACGGTCGTGGAGTCAATATCCAAGCTACATGAAAATACCCGTTGATGAAGAAGGTTACACTGAATCTTTTGAACCTCCTCTTGACAAAATTCCAAATTTGAATGAAGCTCTCTCTTTCTTCTCAAAGTATGGCTTTGTAGTATTTCGTAGTGTTATATCTTCAGAGTCTTGCGCTGCTACTGTCACAGAAATCTGGGATGAACTAGAAAGAACGTACAAGGGTGTTTCAAGGACCAAACCCTCAACGCATGCGATAATTCCTAGTGAAACATACGGTCTGGCAAGTAAACCAGCAGTATTTACCTGTCAAATTCTTAAAAATCGAATCGAACCCAACATTCGTTCAATTTTTGAGGTCATGTTAAACAGTAAAGCTATTCTCCTATCTCATGACCGATGGTGTTTTTATCAGAAGACGAAGATGGAATCTTTTACGGAGTTCTGCAGTAATAAACTCGACACATGTAAAACTGCCAGTAATTTGCATGTCGACTTGAATCCTTGGTCCTTCTTTGATAGTGAAGTTAACTTTGAAAAACTTAAATTTTCAAATCTACGAGATTTCAGTAAGGAGATCAATGGCGTGCGTAGTTGTACCGGACCTCATATTCAGGGTGTATTAGCTCTCGTGGACAACACGGAAAGAGATGGGGGTACACTTTTAGTTCCTGGATTCCACTCGACTTTTTCGAACTGGTGCAACAGCTTAGGAAATATGAAGTTTCAAGTGCACGACTCGTGTGCAAGAACAGGTGAAGAGAACAACCTTATTTGGAGGGGGCGTGGTTCGGGAAGCTATAAATTTGGCTGTTTTGATCCAATACATTCTTTAAAGCAGCGTATTACTTTGCGCGCGGGAAGTATTCTTGTGTGGGATCAACGAGTTGCACACGGAGCAGCTCCAAATGATAGTGAATTTCCAAGGTTTGCACAATTTATCAAAGCTTTCAGAAAAGACTGCATATCTGTAGATGTCTTGAATTCCCGCGCTGCTTCTATAAAGAGAGAAATTGCAAAACAGGAATTCAAAAATAGTTATGTGGAAGAGTTATTAAAAGTTCTCATCTGAATCTACATGTATGATGACTTATACACTTAGAACTTAAAACAAGAAAAATTTTCTGCTAAGTATTAAACAGCATATCACAATCTGACGAAGCTTATTGATAAAAATTGAAAAAGTTCACATGTATGTGGGATTATTTTCAACAACCTATCACTTATCGGGCAGGGAGGTTGGATATATCTCATACAACTCAATAAAAATCAGAACAAATATCAAATCTTGAACTACTTGCCATATGTGAGAGATATTTAATGAATCTCAGCATTCCTTCTTTCATATTGACTATTGTAAATGTGTTGAAAGAAGCATCAACTGAAGAAATGTCACTGCTATTGCTATTCACATCATATACTTCGGGTAGCGAGCAAAACTCAGTATTAGAATCTTGGACATAGCATTCAAACCCACCATAATTTCCAGAAGACCATGCGATCTTTTCAGAAGCATTGTTGTTAACGAAACAAAGTGTTGAACTTACAAACTCACCAATGCTTTCGTTATGTGCCACCGTATAGTCTAGTCCGGGTCGAAATTTACGGATCCTAGAGGACTGACAACTCGAATGCTTGCCAGTCAATTCTGACAAAAAGTTTTGGAACGGGGTTGACTGAAGAAAGTTCACGCTGATTTTACTCAAAAGTATACCGAACTCGGATCTGCTTCTACTCGTAGTATCTAACAGCAAGTATCTTTGCTTATGAGGTGGCCCTACGCACTCCCATCCGTCACAAATTCCGGAAAGATAGATATTTTTAGTAGATATATCTTGGTCAACACTTTCGGATAGCAAAAAATCATTTAGTTGAAGAGCATAATGCGGACATAGAAAGTCTTTAAGCTGAACAGAACCATAACTCGAAATTGCATTCCCAATACTTTTTATACTGGACGATTTCAGATATTCCTCATTAATCCATTTTTTTAGAAATGACAGGTCACTTTTCCTCAATAACGTATCTGTTTTTCTAAAATTGATTGTTTTCAACTTTTTTCTGGATTTAAACTGATTACAACTTTTTAACTGGGTCAGTGTTGAGGCATCCATATTTTCCGGAGTTGTGGTCGAATGAAGCCAACCAGAAATACTTATTCTTGGCTTATTGTTTGCTCGAACTTCTTGCACTGCATGGAAAGTGATGCCTGCCTTTACCTCAAAAATCATCATGGAGTTCCACGTTGGGATATGAACTATCATGGGCTCAATCTCAGGTTCACCTGTATCTCGCCTCGTATCGTAAAGTTCGAGACCACCCCCGTCGGTAGACTCCCAGATATCATCCGGATCCACAAGATATATTATAAATGAGACACAACGAGTTCCTATAACATCGTCGTGGCATAGGAGTTGTCCTCCGCATGGATAAATATTGCAGGAACAATCAACTCTGGAACTGAGCTCAGAACAACCCGTGATCCTGCGAATTAATCCTCGAGTTCTCGCAGAATACAAAGAATCTCTAAGATTGATTAGTTTGCTTATCTCGGAAGTTGCAGGAACGAAACCACTCAAGTCTGAAGTTTGGAAAACTTTAAATAAATCTGTTTCTTTAAATGTTGCCTCTAAGTTTTGCTTCAACTCATCAAGTACTGAACGTAATTCTCTGTCATCACAAATATCATTGATAACTACGTGAGGAAATGGCGTCGCGCTAGAATATTCTCCCCTGAGACTTTCTACCGAGTTTTTACACAGCCTTGGGAACGAATTTGACATTTACCCTTCAACAGCACTAGCAAATCACAAAACTTTCACCTTTATGAACTCCGAAAAGTTTATGACAGAATAGTAACTGTTTGTCGCGGACACATGATCCGCCAGATCCAACGCTAACTCTGCTTACTCTTCATAAGCATTTATTAGTGATAGTGGAAAAACACACTATGTTTACTTGTAAGTACGTCTACGCTGTGCTAAAAATAATTTTTTTTCTCAACCCCATGCAGAATATCCTATAATGAATGAGTGAGTGAGTGAGAGTGAGTGCCGTGAATGATATGGCCACAGTTTATCTATTAATTCTTTTTGAAATTTTGATATGATATATATGCATCGAGTAATGGAAACAAGGAATTTAAAGAATTCTCGAATCAACCAAGTTCTCAAGTTCACAGAAACGTAGCAAAAATGCAGAGTTGCAGGCCGCAAGCTTTAAAGACACAATAAGTAAAGGCTGCCAATAGTGAATAGAGAAAAGATATTTGTTCATGCTCATAAGTTAAATGGAATTTCTGGCTCAAGAAGGAAATTTTTGTTGTTCGCTCGCAGGCCTACATAACCGTCAAAAATTGGAAGCAAGAAAAAAAAAATGTGCGGTGAAGAAGCTTTCGTCTCTTCATTCAATTTCTATACACACATTATCTGTTCAAGAATTGAGTGAAAGTGCAATTAAACCATATGGTCAGGTATTCATTTGAGTGCGATATTTTCTGGCATAAACATGAAATTTACAAGGTTATAGAATGGTGCGAGGATGGCGTCCCATTTGGCCCAACTGTAAGTTCATCAAATTTTGACTCTTTCTGTTCTTACGTAAAAAACTTTGCTAATAAACCAGGATGCTGAGCTATGTACATCTAATGAGATACCACGTCTGTATGTGATGCGACTAAGATTGAAAGAGCTATGCTTTAATCAGATTACTTACCATGCAAAAGTTACTCAGTGCCTAGGGAGTTTCCAACAAAACTCTTGGTATCATATCAAAATTTAGGGAGCATTTTCATTATGTGATTCATTTCTACAGGTATCTAGCTCTTGCAACACCTACGTGGAGAGTCGAAAAATATCCGAAACCATCGGAAATAAATGTATTCAAAATACCAGGTAATTATGCTATTAAATTTTTTCTGCTTTCAAGAAACTAAGTTGGAGCAAATCAAGCTGGAAAGATTATTAAACTGAACAAGGGAACTTGGCATGCCGGACCTTTCTTCAACGTAAGCAACTACATTAGAAAAGACTTCTCTTCAAAGTGTTCACACTAATATCTCCGCAGGAAAAATATATGGACTTCATCAATTTTGAACTACGCGATACCAATATTTCTGATCATAACAGTCACGACTACTCAAAAGATGATATTATGTTCATAATTCAAGATAAGGAATAACTCATAGTTCCCCAGCCGCCAATCCGATAATCGGATATAGCACATGTAATAACTTAAACATGTCGTTTTAATGTATGAAAACGCCACACTGAGGCAATGAAATTTATGTAAAAACATCTTTCAAGTACTTGAACTATAAGATCATGAATGCTAAGTGATTCTCAAACTACTTACAAGTTGTGTAGGAATATAGCTGCAGTTACGCATCAAAACTCTCACATTCATCCTGACCAAGACCATACAAAATTCCCATATGACGGTCCACTTTTGAGTCCATGAAATGTGTAGAACATAATTTAAAGAAAGTACACGCAGTTAATAAGCTATCACTTCCTGCTTGATGTTGGGGACCAATTCTATCAACATTTAAATACTCTGCAAGTTTACTGAGTCCTCCATGCAGAGAACTTGTAAATTTCATTAAATATTTCATATCGAATATACAGGGAAAATATGTATTCAGTATGCCAAAGAAATCCTTTTCCTTATCAGGCAAAGGAGCACACGTGAGCAGCTTCACTAAATAACCGAAATCGTAACCGCTATGAAACGTCAGCCATTTTACTTTTTTGTTCAACACAACACCGCTCACCATAAGTAACTCCCCAAAACGGTGCACATCAATTCCTCGTTCTTCGATCATTATAAAATCTATTCCGCTTTGTTTCAGAAGTTCGATGGAGTCTTGTGCATACACGTCTTCTTTAAGTCGAAACTCTCTGAAATTAAATTGCCATAAACAAAATTGACCATCTATTATCGGTAAATTACCTTCACTGTCTGTGAAAGTCAAACCGAGTTGTATTAGCTTTAGCAAATCCACATTGCAACGGAGTGTCTGGTAGTGGAATTCACCTGAATTTTTAAAATTTCCTACTGGGCGTGCTACCTTCAAAAAAATGATTGAAATATAGTAAAAAATAACTATTGATGAATTGATCTTACCACGCCGGGGAACTCTGTATCCATGGCGACGAAATTGTACTTTCCTATGATACCCCGAATGATTCCAAGTTCATTCTCCAAATTTTCCGCCCAGACTTCCCGAGTAAACAAGTTATTTGCGTTCATGGACATCTTTGATTCACAGAACTTATGGAAAATATTAAAGTCTGCACCAATAGGTAGAGTTTGTTACCCAACCTTATTTGTAATCTACGTGTCCCTCGTATTAAATAGACCTTGCTTAAACAATTTTTACCTGCCTGGATAGTTGGGGGTTGTTTACACTACACCATATGTTTGCTTTTTTTTGTTTTTTAGTCATTTCAGACCGTCATTGACACCTTAAATCCAGTTTCCTCCGTCAGTTTCACTTTTCTCGTTTTTCTCTATCTGTCTATGGCCCCCATTCCTAACGTCTAGGTAAGAAAAAAAGAATATGAACCCAAATTATTTCACATTCGACCCTGCTCGCCTATCCGGAAGATAATACATACATGACGTGTAATACGTATGGCTTTTCAACTGTGATAGCTATTTTTTGAGTTTTATGTTATATGCGCATCGGTAAGTACATATAGTCCTATCGTCACTTACTCTAATGTCTCCTCAAACTTGAAATCTATTTTTACAGTTATACTTACACGAGGAGAAAGTTATGAACGAGAAGGAATAAAACCACTTAAGCTTGTAATTGCTCGCAATGAATTCCAAAGATATTTGTGAGATTTATCGGATGAAATGCATCGTGCAATGTCATGAAAAACCGATATCTGCGCTAAAATTTTCACGCGATGGCTCAAGGTTTTTTTATAATCGCTTTCATTTTTTCTAAATTTAAACAATTAACTAGGCTTGCAAGTGCTTCTGCGGATAAATCTTGTAAGATATGGTCTTTAGCCGATGGGAGTCTCATTCATTCTCTTGTGGGGCATGCTGGCGGAGTTTCTGACTGCTGCTGGGGTTGTAACGACAAATATTTAATTTCAGCGGCGGACGACAGTTTGATTTTTCTTTGGAATGCAGAGAATGGATTGTGTGTACGCAAATACAGCGGGCACCAGTGCTCAGTACTGTGTTGTATTTTTAATACATCTGGAAATCTCATAGCGACTGGTTCCTCTGATGAGAGTTTAAAAGTATGGGAAACAAGAAGCGGCAAGTGTCTGCTAACGATGCCTGCACATTCTGATCCTGTGAATAGTGTAAGCTTTAGTTTGGATAACACACTGTTGCTTAGTGCAAGTTTTGAGAATATGGTTCGTTTATGGGACGTTCGCTCAGGGGCCTGCTTGAAAACTATCTCATTTCAGATAGACTTACCCAATTCAATATTCGCACAGTTTTCTCCCGGGGGTAACTTTGTTTTGTTCGCACTTCAAGGTAGAGAGTATGCTTACAATTATATCACAGATGTGCTCTATTTTTCAAGGGAATCTGATGATGAAGTAAACCGAGATTACTATAATTACATCAGCAAGTTGCAAAGTTTTCTTCCATCTGGATTTATTTATGACATTTCAAATACCCTTGAGCGAACAGTATGCATAAAAAGTAAAGCCGAAAATAATCCACAAGGAATTTTAAGGCCAGATAGAAATAACTTGAACAAATGTGATGAGGAAATATGTGTTGAAATTAAATTAGCTTGCATGGTAACATCTCAGTGGCTGCTGACCAGTAACCATAATCTAGGAGGCTTTGAAATCCAAATATACAAATAATTACTTAGGGAAATAACATATCTGGGATCCTTCCTATAGCCTACATCCCACCCAATACATTTAACGGTCTTTTTTTTTCTCTTTTTTCTTTTCTTTCTTTTTCTCTTTCTTCTCCAATGGCGATGATTCTATATCAGGTTTTATCTCAGCAGTATTTTTTTTACCAAATTTGTCGAGCTTTCCTTCTGAAATTTGTTTTTTCTTTGCCAAAGCAGTAGGTCCAAGACCCCAACGCCTTGGGTATGTGTCCCTTTCCATGACAACCCGCTTAGTCTTGGCAACGCAACCATGATCGCAGGTAGCAATAACAGCCGTGTTCATTTGCGCAATCCCGATTGCAATTGCCTCTCCTTTCGTTGTGATTAAAACACATTCCTCGCCCACTTCAATGGCGCTCTCATAACGAAGAAGTCCTGGAATCATTAACTTTGCACCAAAGCATATAGCATTGACTGCTGAATCTTTGACTACTATGCGTTTATAAGTTGTCAGCAATACTTCAAGAGGCATTATAACTCTTCGAAGATAAGATTCTTGCTTCAAATTATCATTCATCCACTGGGCATCCAGGACATCATGCATGGTTACAAGATTTTCATTTTCATCACATATGCCTGAACGAACTCGACGAAGCTCTTGCATGTGACCCCCGACTCCTAGCAATAAACCAAGATGGACGCAAAGTGTGCGAACGTACGTTCCAGCTTCGCATGAAATCCAAAAAACCACCAAATTCCTCTCCTTATCATACTCAAATAGTTTACTTTCAAATATTGTTCGAATTCGTAACTGGCGCTTCACTGCTGAGATTAGTGGAGGTCTTTGGAATAAAGCACCAGTAAGTGTCTCTATAGAGCGTTGTACTGCTGCTCGTCCACCTTCTGGCGTCGAGTGTAATCTACAAATACACACATATTCTTTACCTGCTCCCTGTTGCGCTTTTACAAGTCGTGTTGCCCGATCTATGCAAACAATTAAAGAACCAGTAACCTTCGGATCTAAAGTTCCGCTGTGACCAGTTTTTTCGACTCTTAACATTCGTTTCAACCAAGCAACAACCTCATGTGAAGATGGGTTTGCCGGTTTATCCAGATTAATTACGCCGTATCTAATATATTCTTGTATTGGACGCTTTAAAGGTGAGTTGCCGGAAGGAAGAGGTGTGTAGTGACCAGTGCGAACCTAAAACAGTGAGACATCAAAGATGATCAATTATAATGATACAAAATTTAGCGCTTAGACTTACCATTAACTTGTCGTAATTTTTCAGAAGTAATGGCCAACATGATGTATCGAGTGAAATACTTTCACTTTCTGGTTTTATTGTGTGCTCTTCAGTATTGCACTAATGTGAATCGTCGTAATTGATAATAAATGTTTGACCAAACAAAATAAACAAACCTTCATATTGGACAGAGTTTCGAAAAAGAAAGCTAACTACAATGTAAAGATTTTTGTAGATTTGATCGCAAGGGTTTCGTTGTGAATGTGCGTGAGGCCAAGTGTAAGCACGGCGTGCAAAGTAAATTATTCCTGCTCCAAACGTGCTTTTGACCTAGACAGTCTTACAAAATAACAATAGAAGAAATTCTAAAAATTGAAAAATTCTGTCTATTTTTGGGTGACTTAAAAAACTCATCATGCATTGCATGAATTAGGGAAAGATGGTTCCACGAGAAATTCAGTTTTGCTGCTAAAAAAAATAACCGCGATAAATTGCATTCTCCCACCTGCGGTTCTAAAAATCATTCGCATTCATCGAACTTGTACGAGCCCACACAGACGGTTATATCTTCCTCTCAAATGTTGTCAATTACTAGAGAAGTGACTTTCGCTTCGTCGAGTGCGTTCGGCTTTGAATTTTCACGACCTTCAAAAAAACGCCGGCAAAAAACGACCCTCGTTCAAACGGGAATATCCTCCTTGAAAGACAGAACGGAATGCTTGTCGTTCTCCAAACCCGACACGAAAAGTTTTCCGTCGAAAATCGTGAAGTTTGGGGTGGGAAATATATCGGAACTACTAGGGAAGGCTTTAAAACCCAGAAGAATTGGAGCCGTAACGCTTGGGTTGGCCACCAGCAATGTAGCTTTCAACTTATTGCTAGCGAGCGGAGGCGGTAACTCCGGTGATAATTATGGTTTGGATGGAGGTGGAGGAGGCGGCGGTGGAGGAGGAGATGGCGGTGGCCTCACGAAAGTATTCGCAGCCTACGCCGAAGAGAGTGACGAGGACGAAGAAGAGGATGAAGAAGAGGACGAGGAAGATGATGAAGAAGAGGACGAAGAAGAGGAAGAAGAGGAAGAAGAGGAAGATATGGTAAGAAGAAAGAGGAAGAAAACCAGTAACAAAGATGATTTTATCGTTGAATCAGTATTAGCTACAAATTTACCGACTGGACCGGGTATTCCAAGCAAGGTGAGACCCTATTTATTTTTCAAGCTTTTTTAACTGTATTTTTTCA
>Ga0181601_10000553_pt1 | contig 30409 bp, 27 predicted proteins | sample 041ome_8_FD_133020 | JGI IMG/M metagenome (GOLD analysis project Ga0181601, IMG submission 133020) | Coastal salt marsh microbial communities from the Groves Creek Marsh, Skidaway Island, Georgia - 041407BS metaG (megahit assembly) | ecosystem: Environmental > Aquatic > Marine > Intertidal zone... | reverse complement strand
GACAAGGCTTTGATGGGTTGGAAAGAATACGAGTTGGAGTTGTTGAGGGATAAAAATGACAACGTAGTGATTATTTGTACCATAGAGAATATGGATCCTATGGGCATTCATACGGGAGATTCAATTACTGTAGCTCCCGCAATGACCCTCTCTGACCGCACTTTTCAGCGCATGCGGGATATGGCGATTAAAATGATGCGCAGTATTGGTGATTTTGCCGGGGGTTGTAACGTACAGTTTGCGGTAAGTCCAGATGAAAAGGAAGATATTATCGCTATTGAAATTAACCCTAGGGTATCTAGATCATCCGCATTGGCCTCAAAAGCAACAGGTTACCCTATTGCTAAAATCGCGGCCAAACTCGCCATTGGGTACCACCTAGATGAATTGTTCAATCAAATCACCAAGTCTACTTCCGCCTACTTTGAGCCTACTTTGGACTACGTCATTGTAAAAATACCTCGATGGAATTTTGATAAATTTGAAGGGTCTGACCGAAGCTTAGGTCTACAGATGAAGTCAGTAGGGGAGGTCATGGGCATAGGACGTTCCTTTCAAGAAGCGCTGCACAAAGCCACTCAGTCTCTTGAAATCAAAAGAAACGGTTTGGGGGCTGATGGAAAAGGATACACCAATTACGAGCAGATTATTCAGAAATTAACCGTAGCGAGTTGGGATCGAGTTTTTGTGATTTACGATGCCATTCAAATGGGTATTCCCTTGGCTAGAATCCATGAGATCACCAAAATTGATTTGTGGTTCTTGCGCCAGTACGAGGAGTTATATCAATTAGAAAAGCAGATCAGCCAATTCAAGCTGACTACTCTGCCCAAGGATATGTTGCTGGAGGCCAAGCAAAAAGGATTTGCCGACAGACAGATTGCCCATATGTTGGGTTGTCTGGAAAGCGAGGTTTATCAACTGCGCGAATCCATGAATATCAAAAGGGTGTACAAGTTGGTGGATACCTGTGCCGCTGAATTTAAAGCCCAGACACCGTATTACTATTCCACCTTTGAGTCAGAGGTGGAGCGACCTGACGGAACCCGTTATGTGGCCAATGACTCGGTTGTTACGGAGAGAAAAAAAGTTGTGGTTCTCGGATCAGGGCCAAACCGCATCGGTCAAGGAATTGAGTTTGATTATTGCTGTGTGCATGGAGTACTTGCTGCGGCAGAGTGCGGTTATGAGTCCATCATGATCAACTGCAATCCTGAAACGGTATCTACCGACTTTGACACGGCGGATAAACTGTACTTTGAGCCGGTTTTCTGGGAGCATATTTACGACATCATCAAACATGAAAACCCAGTAGGCGTTATTGTTCAGCTCGGAGGTCAGACAGCGCTTAAACTCGCTGAAAAGTTAGATAAGTACGGCATCAAAATCATAGGTACCAGCTTTAAAGCGCTTGACTTGGCCGAGGATCGAGGAAGTTTCTCCAATTTATTGCGCGAGAATAACATTCCTTTCCCAGAGTTTGGAGTAGCTGAAACCGCTGATGAAGCACTCGCTTTAAGCGATCAACTCAATTTCCCTTTATTGGTGCGTCCGTCCTATGTGCTTGGAGGCCAGGGGATGAAGATCGTCATCAACAAACAGGAACTCGAAGAACACGTAGTCGATTTATTGCGCAAAATCCCGAACAATAAATTATTGTTAGACCATTATCTAGATGGGGCTATTGAAGCAGAAGCTGATGCCATTTGCGATGGGGAGGATGTGTATATCATCGGAATCATGGAGCACATCGAGCCATGTGGTATACACTCTGGAGATTCAAATGCGACCCTTCCGCCGTTTAACCTAGGAGAATTGGTGATGCAGCAGATCAAAGACCACACCAAGAAAATTGCCCTGGCTTTAAATACCGTTGGATTGATCAATATCCAGTTTGCGATTAAGGACGAGGTGGTCTACATCATAGAGGCCAATCCCCGCGCTTCCAGAACAGTGCCATTTATCGCCAAGGCCTACAAGGAACCTTATGTTAATTATGCGACCAAGGTCATGTTGGGTGCCAAAAAAGTCAAGGACTTTAAGTTTAATCCACAACTTGACGGCTATGCGATTAAGCAACCTGTATTCTCTTTTGAGAAATTCCCTAATGTCAACAAAAATTTAGGGCCTGAAATGAAAAGTACCGGGGAGAGCATCTTGTTTATCGATAGCCTTAAAGATGATGCCTTCTACGATTTATACGCTCGAAGAAAAATGTACTTGAGCAAGTAATTCCTCTATTTATCAAAAAAAAGCCCGATTATATCGGGCTTTTTTTATGCTTCATTTTCCTCTGGATCCAACGCACGTGCTGCCCAAGCGTCAGGCAAAGCCTTTTTAGCTTTAGCACCCATTTGCTTGAGTTTTTCCACCCCACCCACTAAATTTCCTTTGCCAGTAGACAATTTGTTCATGGCGCCATCGTAAAACGTTTTGGCGTTTTCCAGCCGACTGCCAATCCCTTTTAGGTCTTCCAGCAAACCTTGGAACTTGTCGTATAGGGAACCGGCTTGTTGGGCGATTTCCAAAGCGTTTTTGCGTTGTTTTTCATTGGTCCACATGGTTTCTACAGTGCGTAGGGTAGCCAAAAGGGTAGAGGGTGTAACCACGACAATATTTTTGTCAAAAGCCTTGCTGTACAGCTCGTGTTCTTCATTGATCGCTGTGGCAAATGCGGACTCTACAGGCACAAAAAGCAATACAAAATCGGGGCTTTCCATTTCGTAGAGGTCTTCATATCGTTTGGCTGAGAGTTGATCGATGTGCTTTTTGAGTGAATTGATGTGATTTTTTAAGTGGAGCGATTTTTCAGACTCAGTTTCCGCATTGACATACCTTTCGTAATCCGTCAGGGAAACTTTTGAGTCCACAATCAGTTTCTTGCCCTGAGGCATGTAAATCACCACATCAGGCATTTGTTTTTGACCATCACTAGCGGTGAATGATTGTTGCACTTCATATTCTCTTCCCCGTTCTAAACCTGATTTTTCCAGAACTCGTTCCAAGACCATTTCACCCCAGTTCCCCTGTGTTTTACTGTCTCCTTTGAGTGCTTTGGTCAAGTTTTGCGCTTCCTGTGACATTTGTTGGTTGGCCAGGTAAAGTTGTTTTAGTTGTTCTTCTAGTTTGGCCCCCAATCCCACATTTTCCTTTTGACTGTCCTCCACCTTTTTTTCAAATCCAGTAATTTTTTCTTTTAACGGATCCAATATGGAGTTCATCTGCTCTTTGTTGTGGAGCGTAAATTGTTGGGTGGTTTGTTGTAGGATTTTCTGGGCTAGATGTTCAAACTCGGTTTTGTATTGAGCTTCTTTGGCCTTCACTTGCGCGGCATCTTCGTGGCGTTGCTTTTCAAGAAACTCCAGGGATGTCTCCAATTTGGCCGTTTTGATATGCAATAACTCTTTCTCTTGAGTTAATTGATTTTTTTCCGATAAAGCTTCAGACAGGGAGTTTTCCAATTGGCTTAACTTCAACTGCTCCGCTGTGCTTTGGGCTTTTTTTCTGATGTTTGACCACTGAGTCCCTGCAAAAAAACCAAGTGCTAACGTAACTAGTAAGTAGAAATATTCCATTTCATTAAAATTTATCGCATCTTAAATTGACGCGTTTGTTGGTTGAAGGTAACTAGATTTGGATCGAATAACTGATTGAATACACCGCGCTCTACCAATTCCTCAGGGGTACCCCATGATGATTTTTCAGGCTGCATCACTAGGATTTGATCACATAAATCAAGTGCTTTTTCAATATCATGCGTGGTGAGTACAATCGTTTTATTTCGCTCAACGGCTGTAGATTTTAACCACTTCCACAATTGAAAACTGTGGTGAACATCTAAATGAGTTGTGGGTTCATCTAAAAGCAGGTGAGGGGTCTCCTGAATAATGGCTCTAGCCAGATGAATCAGTTGTTTTTGTCCATCAGATCTCAGTTCTGCTGCCTGATGGGCCCAAGGACTAAGCCCCAACTCGTCTAACACTCGTTGTACGATCTGCTGGTCTGTTTTCGACATAGTCCCCCACCAATTTAAGTGCGGATAACGACCCATGGAGGCTATTTCCCAAACAGTCATGACTGGCGGTGTTTCGTGTTTAGCGGTAACCAAAGCCACGTGATAGGCCCATTTTTTGGCATCCCATCGGGCTACTTGTGCTCCGTTAATGGTTAGTTCACCGGCCAAAGGTGGTTGAATCCCAGAAAGTGTGCGTAAAAGAGTGGATTTGCCCACGCCGTTGACGCCTACGATACCGATTAGTTGGCCGGGTTGAAAAGTCATGTCTATAGGCCCAGAGAGGTAGTTGGTCCCCTTTTCTTGACAATATCCGATTTGTAGGTGGTTGAGTTCCATTACACAAAGGCTTTTTTTCTTCGCCATATCAACCAAATGAGTAAGGGAGCACCGACCAATGAAGTCACTGCATTAATCGGTAACCTAGAAGCTGATCCAGGCCATTGGGCAACGGTATCGCACAGCAACATCACAATAGCACCGCCGATCAATACGGCGGGAATCAGTATCCTGTGGTCAGAGGTTTGCAGTCCAATTCTGCACAAGTGGGGCACGGCAAGACCAACAAAGGCAATAGGTCCGACCAGTGCAGTAATTCCTCCAGTTAAGGCTCCTGTGATAGCGATGACCATCCATTGGTACCTTTTTAGGTGAATACCTAAGCTCAAAGCAGTAGATTCGCCCAGCAGGACAGCATTCATCGACTTGGCTAAAGGGATGCTCAAAAGCACTCCCAAAAACACCAAAATCCACAGTCCATATAACCAGGGCCCTTGTATGCCCCCTAGCTGTCCCATGGTCCAAATCGCGTATTGTTTGAGTGATTGTTCGTCGCTTAAATAGGTGAAAATCGAAACAACGGCACTAGTAATGCTTCCGATCATTAGTCCAACTAGTAATAGTGCCATAGTATCTTTAACGCGGCTGGCTGTGGCGACTACCAATGCCAACACCCCTATGGCTCCCAGTGCTGCAGCAGCAATACGACCAAACCCGGTATTTTCGATAAGCGCCCAGCCCGGTAACCCAATGGAACTGCCTAGAATCAGCAGGGAAACACCCAAACTCGCACCGGAACTCAATCCCAATACGTAAGGTCCTGAAAGTGGGTTGCGAAAGAGCGATTGCATCAATAATCCACACAGGGCCAATCCCCCCCCAACAGCCATAGCTGTTGCCGTTTTAGGCGCGCGGTAGGACCAAAGTATGTACTCGTGGCTTTGGTCTACAAGAGGACCATGAAACAAGCTTTGAAAAACTTCTTGGGGTGGAATCCATACCGAGCCTAATCCAATGTTGAGCACTGTTGCAGCGCCAAGCAATAAAAAAAGCAAGCTAAATGATAGGGACGTTTTCATCAAGGAGTAGTGTAGTTAAAAAAATGAGGTGTGTATCCCTTCATTATTCCTGGATGTAAGAAATACACTAAATCCGACAATACCCAGTCAGGTCTAAGAGCCGCTTGTTCAAAATAGAGTACCCCACCGGTAGGTCCTTTGCTTAACGCGTAAGTGATTACGTTCTTTTGAGAAAAAGCATTAATGGATGTGTAGGCCGGTTGATCAGATCTCATTTCACGCCTTGAAGTGTGTTGTGCAGGAGCAATCCAGAACGAAGCTTGATGCGCTTTTTCAATGACAGTCTCCACGGAAAGTGCTAAACTACCCGTTTGATCGTTGTCCTTAAATAAGTAGTCAGCCTGCGCATCTGAAAATAGAGTAGCCATCCAACTTTTTCCACCGGGAACGTACCAAACATCCTGGTAAACAGCGCCACTGATCACTGTTGGATGTGTTTTGGCGCGCTGCGCCATTTTTTTCACCCGTTCATAGTTCTCCACCACCTGATTAAAATAGGTGTTGGCTTCAACTTCTTTATCCAAGAGTACCCCCATCACTTTAATCCACTCTGTTCTTCCCAAGGGATTCTGCTCTTGCCAATCTTGAAATAATAAAGTAGGAATCTGCGCCTTGGAGAGCACGGCCACAAAACCTGGGGTCTGGTCCATGGTGTATCCCACAATAAGTTCAGGGGCCAACTCCAGAACCGTTTCTATATCCAAATTTCCTGAGGCACCAACCTCTTTGATAGATCCTTGTTCAATGGCGCTTCTCGCCCGTTGACTTGAAATATAGCGAAGCCCGGTAAAGCCACGGACTTTGTTCAGTGCTCCTAATGCCTCTACGGCAGGGATCTGGGTGGTAGATGTTAAAACTACACTAGCTACAGGAAGGGAAATAACTTGTTTGTAGGTTGATTTTGCCCGTATGACCTGGTTGTGTTGTGCTCGTGGAATGAGTACATAGGTAGTCCATTTTTCAGGTTGGATACTTGATCTGACAGCAAGCGTTTTATAACCCTCCGGCGTACTTCCCCACCTAAATCCTTTGGCATAGGTTTGACCGTAAAGCGAACATGTACCAAGAACCACCAAAATCAAGTGGATAAAAAAGCTGCCGTGTCGTGTAAAGGTCTTCATGTTTGTCAAAAATAGAACAATTGCCTCCAAGGGTCAATCGATCCTGGATAATTATCTACATTTGTGTTGAATTTGGTTGGCCAATATTTTTTTGGTCATGAAAAGGGAAACCAGTGAAATGCTGGTGCTGTACCCGCAACTGTATGCTCAGCCTTAATCGGCGCTTTAAACAGCTACAACCACTGAAGCCATTGGCTTTGGGAAGGTCGTTTAAAGACGCAAGCCAGGAGACCTGCCAGATTCTTCATTAGGCGTACCCTCGGGAATAAGGGTCCCACTAAATTTTTGCATATGCAACATTTTTATGGATGGCAACCCAACCTAGTTCGCGTTGCCCTGGCTGCTACAGTATTGATTAATACTGTGTACGCCCAATCTGAGGTAGACCAATCCTTGGATTCAGTACAACAACTCAACGAGGTACAGGTTACCTCGTTAAAAATGCCTGTGAAATCTTCTTATTCAGGTATGTCCACCCAGGTATGGGCTGGTGATGACTTGATTCCATTTCAAACATTGGGCCTGGAGCGGTTGTTGGAACAAACGGCAGGTTTGGTAGTTCAAGGTGCTCAAGGCCCTAAGGGCAGTCCTATCAGCCTTTACTTTAGGGGAGGACGCAGTCAACAGCTACTCGTGGTTTTAGATGGCGTGCGCATCTCTGATCCCAACTCTGCAGGCTTGACTTTTGATCTGAGATTGTTAGATGTTTCTCAAATCGAAAGGATTGAGTTGCTCAAAGGCGCCAGCAGTGCATTATATGGAACTCATGCTGCTGTAGGGGTGTTGTCGATCACCACTAAAAAAAGAGATGCTGGAACTCAATGGGGTGTATGGACTAAGCAAAGCTTGCGTCAGAGCGATCAACTCCTGGATTGGGCCACACAGGGCACCCAATGGGGGATGGATCTCCAACACCAAATGGGCAAATGGGGCGTAATGCTGCAAACACAAAGCCTAGATAACAGAGGTATTTCCGCACTTATGGATACCCCTGAAGCAGATGGATTTCAACAACAACAGTGGAAGATCTCAACTGATTATACCCCTAACGATCGCATGAAGTATCGGTTGGGCGTGGAATATTCTGCCCATGAGTCAGCCTATGACGATGCGTATTTGATGCAGGATAGTAACTTTATGTATACCACCGATATGTGGCGAATCTCTCTGCAGAGCGAATTGACTACTCGTAAAGGAAGTTGGCACCGCTCTATGGCATGGACTAAGATTTCATCGGAGGATCAAAGTGATTATCCTGGTGTGTATAAGGGATTTAATTGGAATTCGGATACTTATTACAAAACATCCCTAAGCCAAAACCACTTCCTGCTTTTAGGTTTGCAGACAGGTTATGACGTGGTTCCAGATATTGAAGAGGCCCATGTGTATTGGTTTGATCCCTATGTCAATTGGGTGTATGCTCCAAACAAATGGCAGGTCAATTCAGGGGTGCGTTACAACCAACACCAAACCTATGACGGGCATTGGGTATACCATATCAACCCGAGCTATACCATGGAAACTGCGCAGGGAAGTCTTCAATGGATGGGAGCTTTGGGCAGTTCATTTATCAGTCCCAGCCTGTTTCAGCTCTACGGACCTTTTGGGGCCAATAGATTGCTCAGGCCAGAAGAGAGCACCAATGCCGAACTGGGTGTTCTGTGGAAGGCAAAAAAGGGATATTCCCTTGAATTACACGCGTACCAGCGACATGTAGAAAATGCGGTCTATTGGGACAACACTGCATTTGCCTATGGAAATGATCCCGTTAGTCAACGGGTTAAAGGAGGTGAACTCCAGTTTAAGACAATTGATTTTCGCGGATTTTCCAGCCAAATGAGTTATGCATTTGTTGACGCTCAGGGTTTATCTGGATGGAGAATACCGCGCCATAGATGGACGGCATTTGCCCAATACAAATCAACACAGGAACAGACTTGGTCCATATCTGGTGTTTGGACTGGAAAACGAGAGGACATGGATTTTGCTGCATACACCTCGGTGGATTTAGCACCTTACTACACAGCGGATTTCTCTTGGACCTATAGATCCCAAAGCGCTCCGTGGCAGCTGCAACTTTCCGTGCGCAATGCCACGAATCAGCGATTTGTGGAGCAATGGGGATACAACACCCTGGGCAGGATGTTTCAGGCTGGCTTATTTTATCGTTTAAAGTCTTGACCTGAAGGCAGTAGATACATTTCCTGTTCCCACCATGGTTGTTTGATTGGACCACCGATACGGCGCACAGATCCCTGAGAGAATTTTTGAGTTCTTGCACTCGTTCCTCCCTCGATTAAGTTTAGTGCAGCCGCTAGAAACGGCTCAGTAGGATCGCCAAATGCTTTGATATTTTTGGCGTAGTCCATTTCGTCTAAAGCGATTAAAGGCACAAATCCATCGCCATAATCCGCGTCTCCGTCGGCATTAAATATCTGAAATACAATAGGTTGCATGCCTACATTGTGAGTGGTTTTTCTTGTACTGGGATCGCTATACGATGGTGGTGAATCCACCACGGTGATAGATCCTTCATTTTTCCCTACGGTGGTTCCACCTATAGTGATTACATCCATATAGGGACGTAAACCGTTTATGATCATTTCACTTGCTGAAGCGGTGGAAGGTGACGTGAGTACATAGAGCTTGGTCAATCCGGTAAGGCGACTCATCGGTGTGGTACCTGTGTAATTTCCTGTTTCATTGTACAGATAGACCACATTAAAGAATGGATAAACGGAACCTTCGGCATCATTGCGCTTGGTGTTGTAACGCAATTCAGCAAATATTGAACTCGAAGATTCAGCGGGTCTACTTCCGTCAATCATAGAGGCCAAAAGGGCGGATGTAATTACGGTTCCCCCTCCGTTGTATCTTAAATCCAGCACCAATTCATTGATTCCTTGAGCTTTAAATTCAGTAAACACGTCGTTGAGTTGTTGGTGATATGGATATTTAAACCCGGTATACACAAAATAACCTATTTTTTTATTGCCTCTATTGAGCACTGTGTGGTACTGATTGGGGGTAGCAGAATACTCAATTCGGGTGATGTTTACTTCTTTAGTTGGTGTAAATACCCCATTGGAATATCGACCGACACCTAGAGTGATGTTATCATTTGAAAATAGATTGTTAATGATTTGGTAGTTATCTAGATTCATGACCTCTCCATCCACTTTATAGATGACATCGCCTCTTTCCAGACCTTGTTGAGCCGCAGGAGAATTGGGCACCGTATAGGCTATATGTATGTATACGCCTGTACCATCTTGGAACAAACTACCCCCCAATCGAATACCGTACGATTTGTTCGTGCCGGCAAATTGCTTGAGCTGTTCATCAACATCTGGAATATACCAAGAAAAGTCATCAACGCCTCTGTCGACTAGGGCATTGAATAATTGTTCGGGAGTGCTGTAGTTATTTAAATAAGTGTGGTACGCATTTAGGTCATTTAATTTGCTGTCTGCTAAAGCTGGAAGGGTGTTTTGCCAAAAGTACCAGTGGTTTAAACCCCGCCAAACAAAGTCGTTTACTTCGCTGAACTCAATTTCCTCGGGTTCTTCAACCACATCAATCGCAGGCTCCTCATCCTTGGAGCAAGCCGTAATAGAAATTAAACCAAACAATAAAGCAGCCAGGGTCCACCAGGATATTTTTTTCATGTGAAAGAGATTAAATTCTTAGGTACTTTAGCGAAGTAAAGCCAAATATCACCTAATTACACGGCAATTTAAGAAAGTTTTGTAACAAATAACTTTTGATTTCGTCTACAAATCAATGAACACATCTACTGGATTTTCAGAACAACAATTTAAGTCTGAGGTCATGATTCACCAAGCATTGGTCTATCGATTGGCAAAAGGTTTGTTGGTTTCTAAAGAAGAAGCTGAAGATGTAGTTCAAGAAATGATGACTCGACTTTGGACGCAGAGAACACAATTAAATCAAGTAGAAAATAAGAAAGCGTTTATCGCTAAAATGACTAAAAATTATTGCTTAGATCGATTAAAATCGAAACAAGCGCAAAGGGTTTCTTGGGATACCCCACACGAAAAACAGGCTATTTGGTCACCAGAAAAAAGTATGGATGCCAAAGAATCTGTTGAATTGATTTATCGTTGTTTGGCTCAATTACCTGAAATGCAGCGGTTGATATTTCAACTCAGGGATATTGAAGGTATGGAGTTTAAGGAGATAGAAGAAATTACAGGGATGCAGTCTGTGGCTATTCGGGTTTCGCTATCCAGGGTAAGAAAGACATTAAAAAATCATGTGTTGCAACAAAATCAACACGGTATAACAAGTAAAGTATGAAAAAGATCATAGAACGATACGCCGAGGGTGAAAGCTCTTTAGATGAGGAACATTCGTTACGCGATTGGGCCACCGATCCAGAATCTGGGTCTGTAGATGAATTGGCTTGGGCTCAGTTAATGCGTGGTATTAGTCAAGCTAAAGAAGCAAAGCCAGAGCAACCATGGGAGATACCCAGCAGACCAGTCTTTAGAATCCTCCCCCTAGGTCGTTTGGCCGCAGCAGCTTCCTTAGTATTGGTTTTGGCTACAAGTATCTACACCCTACATCGAAACTACCAAAAGAGACAAGCTCAAATGGCTTATGAACAAACACTTGCTGCATTTGAGCTAGTATCTATTCAGATGCAAAAAGCCAATAATTCCCTAGCATATTTGGAAACTTACGAACAAACAAAAAATAAATTATTTAAATAATAAACTATGAAAATGAGAACTGTATTATTCACTTTGGCCGTTGTACTTAATTTATGGGCCACCCAAGCGCAGTCGATTTTCGATGCCTTGGAAAATAACGATGCGGTAAACAGCGTTGTCGTCAACAAGAGTATGTTTATGATGCTCAGTAAATTTGAGGCTGCTTTGGATACAGAACCAGAGGCCAAGCAATTTGTAGAAATGGCCAAGAACATCCAAAGCCTAAAAGTATTCACTACCTCAGACAAGCAAGTCACTGCCCAAATGGAACAGATGGTCACCAAATATGTGGCGCAAAATAAGTTGACAGAGTTGATGAGAGCGCGTGACAAAGAAGGACATGTTCGTTTTTATATCCGACCGGGAGCTACAGAAGATAAGGTGAGGGAACTACTCATGTTTGTCGATCAACTAACTGGTCAGGGTTCAATCAATGGCAGAAAAGTGGAAAATGTGTTACTGACTATTGTTGGGGATATTGACCTGAACAAAATCAGTGGATTGATTGCCAAAATGAATCTTCCTCAAGAATTAAATCGAGTTTCTAAAAAGTAATCCATGAGAAGAATATATTTATGGGTCATGGCATTTACCCTGGTTTCTTGCCAAGATAGTCCGATACAAGAGTTTTTTGCCCAAAAACAAGAAGATCCTCAATTTAATAGCTTGGTGCTGCCAGCCAGCCTGTTGGGTATTGCACAAGACAGTTTGAGTGAGCAACAAAGAGAAGCGGTTAATAGCCTAAAGAAAGTTCACCTGATTTGGCAAGAAAAAGACAGTGTACACACGGATATTTCAGCGGCCATTCTTCAAGCACAAGCAGCTCTTCAAGATCCAAATTATGAGACAATAATTAAGGTGCAAATGCCCTGGGGACAAGGTCAAGTGTTATTTAAGGGGACTGAAGATGCAGTGGATGAGTTCATCGTTATGGGAGCTCGCGATAGCCTGTTGGTCATGGCGCGCATAATGGGAGACAACATGCACCCCAAATACTTGATGCCATTTTTATCGTCTATGAATCAAGCTAAGCCCGACATGGAAGCGCTTAAACCACTGATGATGATGCTTCAAGAAAAGGAAGTTTTACCCCTTAATCAACAAGCTAAAGACTCTATATCAGAATAGTCTTAGATGCCGGTATAGTTTTGAGGAGTAATCATCCGTAAACTTTGTTTCACTGATTCGTCCACTTCAAGCCCATCAATAAATTGGCGCATTGATTGGGCGTTTATCTTTTCATGGGTTCTGGTGAGTCCTTTTAACGCCTCATAAGGATTTGGGTACCCTTCTCTTCGAAGGATTGTTTGAATAGCCTCAGCAACTACGGCCCAATTATCTTCGAGGTCTTGGTTGATTTTTTGCTGGTTGAGCACTAATTTACCCAAACCTTTAGCGGTAGATTGTATACCGATTAATCCATGGGCCCAAGGTGTGCCGATGTTGCGCAATACAGTACTGTCTGTTAAATCTCTTTGAAGTCTTGAAATGGGCAATTTTTCGGCCATGAAGGAAAGCAATGCATTGGCGACGCCAAAGTTACCCTCAGCATTTTCAAAATCAATAGGATTTACCTTATGAGGCATAGCAGATGACCCAATTTCTCCGGCTTTGATTTGCTGTTTAAAATAATCCATAGAAATGTAGGACCAGATGTCCCTATCTAAATCGATCAAGATGGTGTGAATTCTTTTCATGCCATCCATCAATGCTGCTAGGTGGTCGTAATGCTCAATCTGTGTGGTGGGAAATGAGTGGTGAAGTCCTAGAACTCTCTCTACAAAATCCTGGCCAAATGCTCTCCAATCAAACTCTGGGTAGGCGACGTGATGCGCGTTGTAGTTTCCGGTGGCTCCACCAAATTTTGCGGCATGTGGAACATGAGCTATGCTGCTCATCTGTTGATGGAGACGTTCGACAAATACCTGGATTTCTTTTCCTAATCGAGTAGGAGAGGCTGGTTGTCCATGCGTACGCGCCAACATTGGCACCTCTTTCCATTGTTCCGCCAGTTGTGAGAGCTGTTGGATGAGCGATTGAATGGAGGGGGCATATACCTGATTCCAAGCCTCTTTGATGGACAAAGGTATTGCCGTATTGTTGATGTCTTGGGACGTTAATCCAAAATGGATAAACTCTTTATAGGCTTCCCACCCCTGCTGATCAAAAAATTGTTTGATCAAATATTCGACCGCCTTAACGTCGTGGTTAGTAACCTGCTCGATGCGTTTTACTTCCAAGGCTTGCTCGGTCGTAAAATCTGTGTACAAGGAACGCAATTGAGGAAACCCCGATGTAGGAAATGAAGCGAGTTGAGGGATCCCGAACTCACAAAGCGCGATGAAGTACTCAACTTCAACACGCACTCGATACTGAATTAAAGCGTATTCTGAAAAATAGGGCGATAACGCCTTTGTTTTATCGGCATATCGGCCATCTACAGGGGAAATGGCATTGAGGGCTATGGTAGACATGGTCTGCGTATTAAAGGGCAAATATAGTCATTTGAAACGAGTCAAATTCTTCGTTTTCGCCTAGTTTTCTTGCAAAAGAACCGTATCAAATGGGGTGTCTATAACTATAACACCCTGCTTAACTTCAGCTGAACTACCTGAGTAGGCATCCATCAATAGCGTGCCATCAGCCCACATGGACTGCACCTTGATTTTTTTTAACCCCAAAGGCTGTTCCAGCCCTATGATCACTCGATCATCTTTATAGGTTCTGGAAAAAGCATAAGGCGCTTCTTGGATTAATTGATGTACACCCTTGCCGACACTGAGGTGGGCACGTCTGAATTTACCTAGCTTTTGCCAGTGGGATAGATTTTCAGCCACTAGTGGATCGCTTAAGCTCGCCCAATCCATGGGAGTTCTCAGGTTGGCATCACCAACAGCTCCCTCGAAAGTAAGCGGTCTATTTACTTCATCACCATAGTAAATTTGGGCTCCTCCTGGTGATAGAAGCAAAACATTGGCTGCTTTTTTGCCATGAGTGCGGTCTTTGTCATAAGCATCTCCATCATCGTGAGAGTCGATGTAGTTTAACAACCCTTTTCCTTGGTGGGTTGTTTGTAGGTAGTTGTTTTGTTCAGAAAACAGGGCTTCATAACCTTTTTTAGCTTCGTGTTTAAAACCAAAATGAATCATGGCGTTAAAGCCAAATTGATAGTAATCCACTATTTTATCCCCAAATGAATAGGCTGTTCCTCCTGCTGGGTGATAACCGTACACTTCTCCTACCATATAAAAAGGTGTTTCGCCCAATGTTTGTTCGGGATGGTCTGCTCTCCACTGACTCAAAGCCCAGGAAGACTGTTCATACAACATGGTCCAAGCATCCTCAGAGGCGTGTTTAGCCGTATCTACCCTAAATCCATCGACACCTAACTCACGCACATAATCCGTGAGCCATTTGACGATATAGGCTTTTGGACTTCTCGGATAACCTGTGCGCTGAAAAAACGCTTCGAGTTCCTCCACTTCTTGAGCCAATCTGCCTTCAGCAGTCCATTTTTCCACCAAAGAGACCGGCAGCATCACAGGTTCATTGGACTCGGTGATGATGTCCGGCAGATTGGCCACAAGGGTACACGCTGTAGTACCTGAGTAGTTTTGAAAGTCACACACAGGGCTTAATCGAACCCAATCACTAGGCCAAGCAGCATCCATGTCAGTAACAGGCCCAGTATGGTTTAGGACAGCATCAAGAACTACCCTGATTTGATGTTTGTGTGCCGTGTCAATCAGGTTTTTTAGGTCTTCCATAGTCCCAAAATTGGGGTCAATAGCCGTCCAGTCTTTGGCCCAATAGCCATGATAGCCATAAGTTAGGCCCGTTCCTTCATCTGTAGCACCGTGTATTTGCTCAACCACTGGGGTGAACCACAAGGCATTAACCCCTAATTCATCGAAATACCCAGATTCTATTTTTTGGGTGATCCCCAGTAGGTCACCACCTTCAAAGCCGCGAAGCACTGCGGTTTGCTTGTCTCTTGAAAAATGGACATCATTGTTGGTGGTTCCATTGTGAAAACGATCGGTCAGCATAAAGTAAACCGTGGCTGCTTCCCAATCAAAAGGAAATGTCGTGTTTTCTTGTTTTTGAGCAGGTTGGCAACCCACCACGATTAAGGCGGTGAATAGAAGCAGAAAAAAGTGTTTCATGGGGTTATTGTTTTCTGTTGAGTACTCGGTAAGATTCGTAACATTCGCTGATGGCATCTAAAATCTGAAGGTCATTAGCGGTAGCAATAAATGATTTAGAATAGTTGCAGTTGGTCAATATGTCTTCTAGGTCCACTTTTTCCAATCCAAGCAGTTCTTGTAGGGTAAGTCGGTCAAATTTTGATGCCAATAAATCATTAATCGCATCGTCTTGTTTCATTTGTTGCAGTTGACGCATTTTGCGCGGCTGTTTGCCAAAGATGTTTCGGAGTAAATCGGCGGGATTTAAAATGGCACCCAAAACTTTGGAAGCAGCATTTGGTTTTCTTGACCCTGCTTCATAACCTACAGAAAGCCCTGAAATACTGTATTGAAAAGCATCTTCCACAGGAAGTCTACGCACATCTATTTCCAGATAACCGGTGAGTTGGTAGGGTTTGAGTACGACTTCCTCCAAAGCATAGGCGAGTTCAGTCAGTTCGATGGTATTATCAAACCGAAACATGTCTGAGGTCACTCTAACTTTTAGGGGTTTAAATCCTAAATAGGAGAGATATAATGTGTCGTTGGCTTGGGCTGTGAGGGTAAAACGTCCTTCTTGGTCTGTGATGGTTCCTTTGATTTGCGTGAGGTTAATCACGTGAACCGCTGACATGGACTCCTTGTTCTGTGCATTGATTACCTGGGCCTTCACGGTCATCGGTGTTTCTTGGCTCCAGAGTAAACTTGAGGTAAATAGGAATAAACAAAGCGCGATAAAAGGCCTCATGCAGATGATTTAGGCCTTAAAGATAGGCACTGGGCATGAAAAAATACCCAGTGCACTACTTTTTAGGATTATTTAACCAAATCCCTGTCTTCGTTTGCTTTTTTTTGCTGGATCAAACTCAAATTTCTTTTTCTTGTCAAATCCACCTTTGCCTTGGTAGCCTCCTTTATCAAAAGAGGGTTTTGATTTTTTAAATCCAGGACGATCAAAATCTCTTTTTCCTTTGGGTTTTCCTTTGAAATTACCCGGTCCTTCTGTGGATACTTCTACATTGATAAAGCGACCATCTACTTTAAATTCATGGAAAGTCTCTAGAATAATGTCTTTGGCGGTTGTGTCGGAATTAAAGAAAGAAAAGCTGTCTTTGACATCTACTTTGTAGACATCATCTTTTCCAAGTCCAACAGTATCCCTGATGAAATCCTTTAGGGTTCCCCAATTAAACCCATCTCTAGAGCCGACATTGATAAAATAGCGAACGCTATCTGGATTGCTGTTGCTGTATCCTTCAGACCGTTCTGCTCGATCTCCTCTGTCTGAGGATTCGGAGGCATTTAGGTCTCTTGTTTTGTTGTAATAGTTGTAGAAGCGACCAAATTCGACAGAAACGATTTTTTTGATCAATTCTTCTTTGGTCAATCCATCCAAAACTTCGTTGATTTTGGGTAGATATTCATCTACATCATGATTGATTTCCGTGTTTTTAATCTTATTGGCCAAAGCAAACAACTGTATTTCACATATTTCCATTCCTGTAGGAATGTTTTTAAGGGTGAACTTCTGTTGGATAATTTTTTCAATATGGCTGATTTTTCTCAGTTCAGAGCGAGTGACAATCACCATGGAAACACCTTCTTTACCCGCCCTGCCTGTTCTTCCAGATCGGTGAGTGTAAGTTTCAATTTCATCGGGTAATTGGTAGTTGATTACATGGGTGATATCATCGACATCTATTCCACGAGCAGCTACATCGGTTGCCACCAACATCTGTATTTGTTTCTTTCTAAAAGAGCTCATCACCAAATCTCTTTGGTTTTGGCTTAGATCTCCGTGAAGTGCCGCTGCGTTGTAGCCGTCTTCAATAAGGTTTTCGGCTACTTTTTGGCAATCGCGTTTGGTGCGGCAAAACACCACGGAAAATATTTCTGGGTGAGCATCTGCTAAACGCTTAAGCGCTTGGTAGCGATCTCTACTTCCGGCTACATAGTATTCGTGAACGATTGTGCTGGCTCCAGAATTTTTTGAACCTACCGTTATTTCAACCGGTTGGTTCATGAATTTTTTGGCAATCACGGACACCTCTTTTGGCATAGTGGCGGAAAACAGCCAAGTTCTTTTTTCTCTAGGAGTATTGGATAAGATGTCTTGAATATCTTCGTAGAAGCCCATGTTGAGCATTTCATCCGCTTCATCCAGAATACAGTAGTCGATTTGAGTGATGTTGATCAATCCTCGATTGATCATATCTTTCATCCTGCCTGGGGTAGCTACCACGATTTGCGCTCCTCTTTTGATTTGGCTGGCCTGTTCGGTAATGCTTGCCCCCCCGTAAATAGCTACGGTATGAAGACCAGGAATGTATTTGGCATACAATTTGATCTCGTTGGTGATTTGCAAACACAGTTCCCGGGTAGGTGATAGAATAAGTCCTTGGGTGTGTTTTCTGGAAGGATCGATTTTTTGAATCAGAGGAAAACCAAAAGCAGCCGTTTTTCCTGTACCTGTTTGGGCCAATGCGACCAAATCAGTTTCCTCTCCTAAAAGAATAGGAATAGCTTTTTGCTGTACTTCTGAGGGTTTTGTAAATCCTAAATCTTGGATGGCTTGAATCAAGGGAGCATCCAATCCCAATGTGTCAAATGTTGACATGGTTTTGTAGTTTATCGCAAATATGTCTGTTGCATAGAGCGATAAACCATTGAAGGACACTCAGCGCAACACATGCTATACCAGCGGCGTTAATAATGGGGCAAAGGTAGTCATTAATAAATGAACAATCCTAACACTTTATTTTTTATGTAAGCTGTTGATTGTCAATAAATTGAATGAATTTATTCAACGCCTTGCTTCGGTGGCTCCATTTGTTTTTGGTTTCTCTATCCATTTCCGCAAAGGATTTATCTGCTCCTAAGGGCCTGAATACCGGGTCGTATCCAAATCCATAGGAACCTCTCGGATGTTCGAGAATTACACCGGCTGCGACACCCTCAAAGAAATAGTGTTTTTGATCTAGGTTAAACGACAGTACTGTTTTAAAAGACGCAGATCGCTGGGTGGTTTTTGCTAGTGAATGAAGTAACAGCTCCATATTGTCCTGATCATTTGCCTGAGGTCCGGCATATCGGGCAGAATAAACACCGGGTTGGCCGTTTAAAGCGTCGACAAATAAACCCGAGTCATCTGATAGTGTAGGAAGTCCCGTTTTTTCAAAGATCAGTTGAGATTTGATCAGTGCATTTTCATGAAGCGTGGTGCCCGTTTCCTCGATTGGCTGATCAAATCCAACATCTTTTAACGTAAGTATTTTAAAGTCCCCTTGAAGCAGGTGATTTAATTCTGCCACTTTATTCAGGTTGTTTGTGGCCAATACAAGTTGAAAAGGGATCTTCATATCAGGGTATTTGCCTGTAAATTTATCACAATTTATCCCGGAATAATCGCATTAAATTTACCTACTTTTGTGCCTTAAATACCTTATGCCGTGGGCAAAAATTACGTTTTTGATTTTGACAGTACCTTAACAAGGGTAGAAGCTTTGGATGTTTTGGCTGAAATTACCTTGGAAGGTAACCCTGAAAAAGAATCCATCATTGAACAGATTAAAGAAATCACCAATCTGGGTATAGATGGAGAGATATCTTTCACTGAATCATTGGAGCGAAGAATTAGGTTGCTCAAAGCACATAAGAATGATTTAGCAGAATTAGTTACCAGATTATCCGCTAAGGTGTCTCCGTCTATTGTAGAGAATAAGTCGTTTTTTACCCGATACTCGGAGGATATCTATGTTATCTCCTGTGGATTCAAAGAATTTATAGATCCTATTGTTGCCGCATATGACATTCCCTCTGAGAAGGTTTATGCCAACACGTTTACCTATGATCAGGACGGGTACATTACCGGTTTTGACCGCATGAATGTACTTTCTGCCCACAATGGAAAGATAGACTGCTTAAAAAACTTGAATTTGAGAGGGGAAATTCAAGTAGTGGGGGATGGATACAGCGATTATGTGATGAGAGAAGCAGGTATAGCAGATAAGTTCTTTGCCTACACAGAGAATGTCCAAAGACAAAAAGCTATGGCCAATGCAGACCATATTACACCAAACTTAGACGAATTTTTATACATCAACGATTTGCCACGAAACATTTCTTACCCCAAACACAGAATCAAAGTGCTTTTATTGGAAAATGTACACCCACAAGCCTTTGAGCATTTAACTACGGACGGTTTTACGGTTGAAACGGTCACCTCCAGTTTAACCGAAGAGGAGCTGATAGAAAAAATTAAAGACGTTCACGTTCTGGGCATACGTTCGAAGACTCAGGTAACACAAAAAGTACTCGATGCTGCGGACAAGTTGATGGTGGTTGGAGCATTTTGCATCGGAACAACACAGATTGATTTGATGGCCTGCAAAAAACAAGGGGTCGTCGTATTTAATGCTCCTTATAGCAACACGCGCTCTGTCGTAGAGCTAGCTATCGGGGAGATCATTATGTTGATGCGTCGCATATTTCCTAGATCAACTGAAATACACAATGGTCAGTGGAACAAAACTGCTTCAAACGCTACGGAAGTTCGAGGCAAAAAAATCGGTATTGTAGGTTATGGGAACATCGGGAAACAGCTTTCCGTATTGTGCGAAGCCATGGGTATGCAGGTGTATTTTTACGACATCAACGATCAGCTGGCTCTGGGTAATGCAACAAAGTGTCATTCACTCAATGAACTTCTAGCCATAGCCGATGTAGTTTCATTGCATGTAGATGACAATAAAGCCAACACCAACCTTTTCAATGCGGATCGATTCAGCCGTATGAAAAAGGGGGCACTGTTTATCAACCTGGCCAGAGGTTTTGTGGTGGATATTCCAGCTCTAGTGTCCGCTTTAAAAAGTGGTCATTTAGGTGGTGCAGCGGTGGATGTTTATCCCTGGGAACCTATTGGAAATGGTCCTTTTGAAACGGAACTTCGCGGATTAGACAATGTGATTTTAACGCCCCATATCGGAGGAAGCACAGAAGAAGCTCAAAAAGATATCGCCTCTTTTGTACCTAAGAAAATCATGGATTATATCAATTCGGGCACCACGGTAGATGCGGTTAATTTCCCCAACCTAAGACTTCCAGAACAAAAGAATACCCACAGATTTTTACATATTCACCACAATGTACCTGGTGTAATGGCCAAGATTAACGAAGTTCTCGCCAAATTTGACCTAAATATAACAGGCCAGTTCTTATCCACAGATAATGAGGTAGGGTATGTGATTACTGAAGTAAATAAAGAGTACAACAAAGAAGTCATGAAAGCCCTAAAAAAGATTGATAATACGATTAAGTTTAGGGTATTGTACTAACCTATTGGTGGTGGTAGGGTTCATTGTTTAGAATGGTCATCGCTCGGTATAATTGTTCGACCAAAAAGAGCCTGACCATTTGATGTGAAAAGGTCAATGAAGATAAAGAAATACACTGGGGGTGTTTTGATTTCAGTGAAGCGCTGATTCCGTAAGGTCCCCCGATCACAAAAACAGCGTGCTTGTATCCAGCAACCATGGTTTTGTTGATGAATTCGCTCAAGCCTATCGAGCTGAAGGTTTTGCCTTTTTCATCTAAAAGAATAGCCAGGTCGTTGTTTTTAATGTGGCTGCTGATCTGATCTGCCTCCCAAGTCATCTGCATTTCTTTGCTGAGTGTTTTTCTATTTTTTGGATCAGGAATGAATATCCATTCAGTCTTGATGTAGTGTTGTAGTCGATCGGTGTATTGGCCGATTAAAGCCTCAATTTCACGCTGGTCTGTTTTTCCGATACAAACTATTTTGATGTGCATGGTCAAGATCTTTATGGAAATGGATTAATTATATTTGGTGATTCAACCCATCGCCCAAAACTAGCAAATAATAAATGATTCAGCTGGATGTCTTGCTGCCTTTGCCGCTTAACCATTTGTACACTTATGTTCTGCCTGAGGAAATCGAACCCCCCAGACCAGGCATTCGCGTAGTAGTGCCGTTTGGGGCTAAAAAATGGCAGACGGGAATTGTTTGGCGGATTCGCGAAGTAATTCAAGCGGATGATTCCCTCAAGGAGATCGTTTATGTGTTGGATGAAACTCCATGGATCACCGAGCAGCAAATGCTATTTTTTGACTGGTTGTCTACCTACTATATGAGTCCTTTAGGGTTGGTGTTGAAGGCAGCCATTCCGAGCGCACTTTTGCTGTCTTCTCAGACACTGGTTCAACTCACACCTGATGCGCACGTAGAAGCTGATTCATTGACGGACCAAGCATACATGATGTTAGAGGCGCTCGCTCAAAACAAGTCACTTCCGTTAAATACGTTATTATCTATTGGAGCTAAGTCATCTGGAATGGATACCATCAATCATTTGGTGGACCAAGGCTTGGTGTTGGTTGAACAAGATATTAAGGAAAAATATGTGCCAAAATACGAGACTTTTATTCGCGCAGATATCCAACAAAAATTGCTTTTAAGCACCTTGCCGCCCAAACAAAAAATTCTTTTTTCCTGGTGTCTTGAAAGGTCGACAGCTGGTTCGTTTACCATCAAAAAGAAAGAGCTGACCAACACGGATTTTTGGAGTCCTTCTGCGTATAGAGCACTTGTTGAAAAGGAGTTGTTGCTTGAAAAGTCAGTGCGTGTTGATCGTATAGTTTGGGATCAACATGAAACGACAAAACCCTTAAAGCCACTATTTCCGCCACAGAACATCGCCTTGAATGAGCTCTTGAATCGACTATACGAATCAAAAGTTACCTTGCTTCACGGGATTACAGGTTCTGGAAAAACTGAGTTATATGCTCATCTATTTGAAGAGTTACTGCAAAAAGACCAACAAGTTCTCTTTTTGTTGCCAGAAATCGCCTTGACCACGCAATTGATTAAAAGAATGCAGACGTATTTCGGCGATAAAGTAGCTACCTATCATTCTGGGATGAGTCAGAATGAACGGGTTGAGGTTTGGCGTCGAGTTGCTGCAGGGAAACCAACAGCTCAATTGATCTTGGGTACTCGATCTTCTGTGTTTCTGCCTTGGAAAAATTTGGGTTTGGTCGTTGTTGATGAGGAGCATGAGTCAGCCTACAGACAAATAGAGCCTGCACCTAGATACCACGGAAGGGATGCAGCGATTTATGCGGCTCATCTGTATGGCTGTGGTGTTGTCTTGGGTTCAGCCACCCCCAGTTTAACCTCTATGGCTCATGCTCAGTCTGGCAAATACGGGTATGTGCGCCTGGATGTGAGGCATTTGGGTACCCCATTGCCCCAGGTTTTGCTCATTGATCTCAAAGAACAACAGCTGAAAAAGAAAATGAAAGGTCATTTTTCTTCGGTACTTATCGATGGAATCACCGAGTGTTTGGGGCAAGGGAAGCAAGTAATTCTATTTCAAAATCGAAGAGGTTTTTCACCCAGTGTACAGTGTACCTCTTGTGGTCACAGTCCTCAGTGCCCAAGTTGTGATGTTTCTTTAACCTACCACAAGCAAGGCAACATTTTGAAATGCCATTATTGCGGTTTTTTTCAAAACCACCTAAGTCAGTGTCCAAGCTGTCGCGCTCCGGGTATGGAAACCCTTGGATTGGGTACCCAGCAAGTACTCGAATCGTTTCAAGAACTCTTTCCTGGTGTTTCTGCAAAAAGGATGGATCAGGATACCACGCGAAGAAAGAACGCTTATCAAGAGCTCATAGACGGGTTTGAACAAAACTCATTTCAAGTGTTAATAGGCACACAAATGCTATCCAAGGGATTGGATTTCAAGCAAGTTGGTTTGGTGGGTGTTCTTCAAGCAGATTCGATGTTGCATCACCCTGAATATTACGCCCATGAACAAGCTTTCCAGATCCTCTATCAACTGGGTGGGCGCTCTGGTCGTTCAGAGGCTCAGGGGAAGTTTTACCTACAAACATATATGCCTGAACATCCTTTGCTGCAACAAGTCTCCAGACATGATTATGCGGGAATGGTAGAAACTCAGTTAGCACAAAGACGTGTTTTTCAATACCCACCTGAAGTCAAGTTGATCAAAGTAATCCTAAAGCACAAAAACTGGAATACCGTGGACAAAGGCGCTCATTGGTTTGCTCATCAAATCATATCCAGAAGTAGTTTACCCGTCTTGGGGCCTGCTGATCCAGCTGTTACCCGGATTAAAGATCAGTTTATCAAACATATTGTTGTTAAAGTGCCGCCACATGTTTCCCTGTCTGGCGTAAAAAAATCCTTGAGTAGATTACAGCAAACTTTTGAGGCTATTCCTGAGTTTCGCTCGATTCGTCTGTTGTTTCAGGTAGATTATTAGCCGCTTGAGTTCATCCCACATCGTGCTGAAAGTGCAGCTGTTTTAATGCCGCTTCAAAAGCTTGTTTGTTGTTTCTGCTCACGGGTAATTCTATTAAGTCAACCCAAACTTTTTTCTCTTGATAAGTTTCAATCCGGTGAAGGTTCACGGCATATGATTTATGGATTCTAAAAAAGGAGTGCTCTGGCAATAGGCTCAAGAATTTGGTGAGGCCCATAGAAAGGATAAAGTTCTGTTTGTCGGTAATTACTTTTACATAATCCCCAAGGGCCTCAACCCACTTGATCGATTGAATCACCAATCTTTTTTTGCTTTGTTCGTGCTTGACATAGATGGAGGGCTCTTCATTAACCCACTGTCTGTTTTGTTCTACTCTAGCGCTTGCTTTGGTTATGGCTGCATCAAAACGGTCTTGTTTAACCGGGCCACATAAAAAGTCGGTGACATTGTAATCAAAAGCTTTAATCGCGTGTTGCGTGTTTTCTGCCATAACAATGATCTGTGGGCTGTTATGCAGGGACTCGATCAACTGAAATCCGTTGCGCAGTGGCATGTCGGCAGCAATGATGGCGATATCTACCTCTCGGCAATTGATTCCGTGAACGGCCTCAATGGCATTTCTAAAAGTGCAGAGTAAATTGAGCTGAGGGTGTTTTAACGCCATTTGACGGATATGCTCTCTTTTGGACAATTCAGATTCAACGATCACACAGTTTAGTTTTTTCATAGCTGTTGATTTAGTGGTTAGTCTGACTAAAGTATCTGCCACAGATCAGGTGTGCTAAAAAATGTTGTGAAGTAGGCTTATTGTGTTGTGAAAGGTCATTTTGACGATGTGTGCAAAAAGCAGTTTGGCCCAAGAGGGCTCATATTCCCTGAAAGTCAAATGATTCGTCATTTCACTTGTTCATCCAAAATGTTTGTTTTATTTTTGCACCCTTAAATTTTATGAACTTATGAACCATTACGAAACTGTTTTCATTTTGAATCCCGTTCTATCTGAGACCCAGATAGAGGAAACAGTTAAGAAATTCGAGGATTTCTTAATTAAGAGTGGTGCCAAAATGGTCTCCAAAGAAAACTGGGGACTTAAAAAGTTGGCCTACGCAATCCAACACAAAAAAAGTGGTTTTTACCATTTGTTTGAATTCACTGCTCCTGGAGAGGCTATCGGCCTTTTTGAGCAAGAATTTTCACGCGACGAGCGCGTTATGCGTTTCCTCACCGTGAAATTAGACAAGCACGCCATTTCATGGGCGCAGCGCAGAAGAGAAAAATTAAACATTAAAGCCCTTTAGTCATGTCTATTGAACAACAAGCAAAAGGTAAAAAAGATGGTGAAGTGCGTTATTTAACGCCATTGAACATCGACACCAACAAACAGAAAAAATATTGCAGATTCAAAAAATCTGGAATCAAGTACATCGATTACAAGGACGCTGACTTTTTGATGAAATTAGTCAATGAGCAAGGAAAATTATTGCCCAGAAGACTTACCGGAACTTCTTTGAAGTACCAAAGAAAAGTGGCTGTGGCCGTTAAAAGAGCGAGACACATCGCATTAATGCCTTACGTAGGAGATTTACTTAAATAATTAGAGACGACCATGGAACTTATTCTAAAACAAGACGTTCAGGATTTAGGCTTTAAAGACGATGTCGTTAAAGTAAAGAATGGTTTCGGAAGAAACTACCTGATTCCTCAAGGATTAGCTGTTATGGCGACTCCTTCAGCAAAAAAAGTACTTGCTGAAAATTTGAAGCAACGAGCTCATAAAGAAGCCAAGCAAGTAAAAGAAGCCCAGCAATTGGCTGAAGCTATCGCACAATTATCCATCAAAATCGCTGCTAAGACAGGAGAAGGGGATAAATTATTTGGCTCTATTGGCAATGCAGACTTAGCTGAGGCATTGGCTCAAGCTGGTCAAACCATTGACAAGAAATTCATCTCTGTACAAGGTGGAACCATCAAAAGAACCGGTCCTTACAATGCGACGATCCGTTTGCATCGCGAGGTTTTGGTGACATTGAATTTTGATGTTGTTGCCGAAAAGTAATCGATGATTCTTTAACATAATTAAGGCTATAGTTTCTATAGCCTTTTTTTGTGCCGATGAAGTACATTCGTTTAACCCTGGAACAGTTCTATGCACTCGCTGAGGATTTTGCTACATTCTTGGCTGCTCAGTCGATTGATGCCAAGTCTTGGGATCGTCTAAAAAACACAGATATAGCTGAGGTGGATCGTCAATTAGATGCCTTTTCGGACCTGGTTTGGGAAGATGTCTTGTCCAAAGTTAAATTTCTTGAACACCGCACCAGTGATGTTTGCTTCGTAGTTCAAGTGAACGATGAGTCGATGTCCATGTTGCGTTTTTCCTGGCTGGACGATTCAGTCGATTGGACGACTCTGGATCTGGTGGATTGGCTGAAAGCTCATTGGTCCCATGAACTACTGGAGATCAGTAAAGGGACTAAACAACTGACTGAAAATCGGTATGAAGAGATTTTTAATTTGATTCAACAGGGAGCTTCTATCGCTGATGCACCGGAATATGCTTCCCTTTTTTTAATGTTTAGCTAGTACATTTTTAGTAGGTTTGCCTACGAAATCAATAACCATTATGGCCCAAAAACCATCATTGCCTAAAGGAACGCGTGATTTTAGTCCGATCGAAGTAGCGCGTAGAAACTACATCATTTCCGTGGTGAAAAAGCATTTTTTGCTCAGTGGATTTGGTCCTATTGAAACACCTTCGTTTGAAAATTACGAAACCCTGATGGGTAAGTATGGAGAAGAGGGGGACCGATTGGTTTTTAAAATCTTGAATTCCGGTGATTTTTTGTCTAAAATCTCTCCGGATCATTTAGCTGCACCAAACGCAACTTCCTGGACTCCGCTTTTGAGTGAAAAGGCTTTGAGGTATGACCTAACTGTTCCCTTTGCCCGGTATGTCGTTATGCATCAAAACGAGTTGACATTTCCATTTAAACGCTACCAAATCCAACCGGTTTGGCGTGCAGATAGACCGCAAAAGGGCAGATATAGAGAGTTCTATCAATGCGATGCTGATGTAGTTGGATCGGATTCCCTGTTTCAAGAAGTTGAATTGATCCAATTATACGACGCCGTTTTTTCGGAATTAGGACTTTCTGGGGTTCGACTTAAAATGAATAATCGAAAAGTCTTAACTGGGATTGCTGAGGTGATTGGTGCTCCAGAATTACTGATTCCCTTTACCGTGGCTTTGGACAAACTAGATAAGATTGGTCAAGCTGCAGTAGAGCAGGAAATGTTATCCCAAGGCTTGACACAAGACAGTATTGAACGCGCCCGTCCCTTGTTTTCCATTCAAGGAAGTGCTGGTCGTGTTCTGGATGAATTATCTGTATTTCTAGCCACTTCTACTATTGGGCTTCAAGGGGTCTCAGAACTTAAATTTGTGTTGGAAGGGTTAAGTGCGGTTTCCATCAATGAATTGAACATAGATATCGAGGTAACTCTTGCCAGAGGTTTAAACTACTATACAGGTATGATATTTGAAGTTGCTGCCCCCGCTTCTGTAGGTATTGGATCTATCGGTGGAGGAGGCAGATATGATGATTTGACCTCAATATTCGGATTATCTGGACTCAGTGGCGTAGGTATCTCTTTTGGGTTGGATCGAATTTATCTAGCCATGGAAGCGCTGGGATTATTTCCCCAAACGATTGTCAGTCGTCCATTGGTTTTATTTGCCCATTTTGGCGCACCAGAGGCTATGGCTTGCCTTCCCTTGATCCAATCCCTGAGAACTGCAGGGGTTTCCTGTGAGTTGTATCCTTCAGCGGCTAAAATGCAGAAGCAAATGAAGTACGCCGATCAAAGATCTATTCCGTGGGTGGTCTTGATAGGTTCCCAAGAAATGGAGCAAAATACGGCTGTGGTGAAACATATGACCGACGGATCTCAAGTGACCTTGCCTTGGAGTGAGCTATCCAGCTGGTTAAAGGCGCAACAGGGATAATTGCTGTTGTACAGCATCCCAATACGCTCTTGGATGTTGGACAATAGGGTAGTGGTTCCAAGTCTTCTGAGAAGACAATAGGTTTAAGGGAGCAGCGGCCAAATACTCAATTTCTTCAGGTTGATGCATCAAGGACTGTTGATCAATCAGTTGGGTGTAGAGGTACACCCAATTGAATTCTCGGTCCATACAACTGTTTTTCGGAAAATATTCAGCAGAATACCATCCGCCTATGGGTGTGAGTAGTTTCTGACTGATTTGCAGACCTAATTCTTCTCGGGTTTCACGAATAGCGGCATCCGTCGGGGATTCGCCCCAATCGATATGACCTGTAGTGGATACATCCCAATGAAGTGGATTAGTTTGCTTGGTTTTTTTTCTCAACTGAACAATTAATTCTTTCTCCAGGTTGAAAACCAACACATGGACAGTAGGATGTATCACCCCTCGTTTATGGGCCCAGTCCTTGTCTATAGGCCGTCCCCATTCCTTGCCGTATCGGTTACAACAAGGAATGAGTTCAAGTGCCTTTTTGTTCATTTAGGAGAAATAACTGAACGTTTCTCCTGGCTCAATGTTTTGAAGAGTAGCCAAAATCAGTTCGATTACATGACACGCATCATCTTGATGCACCATTTCAACAGTGGTGTGCATGTAGCGCAAGGGAAGTGATATAAGCGCAGAAGCAACCCCTCCATTGCTGTAGGCAAATGCGTCCGTATCCGTTCCTGTAGATCTTGATGAAGCCATACGCTGGAAGGGAATATTGGCTTTTTCGGCAGTATCCATGATGCGCTCTCTCAGTTTGTTTTGGACAGCGGGTGCGTACGAGATCACTGGACCATCACCGATTTTAATTAGACCCTCCGTCTTTTTATCGATCATTGGAGTTGTTGTGTCGTGGCATACATCGGTAACGATAGCGACATTCGGCTTGATGGTTTGGGTGATCATTTCTGCACCTCTCAAACCAATTTCCTCTTGAACAGAATTGGTGATGTACAAGCCAAAAGGAAGTTTGATGTTTCTTTCTTTGAGCAATCGAGCAACCTGGGCGATCATGAATCCGCCTGCTCGGTTGTCGATAGCCCTACAGACCCATTTATTTTTGTTCAGTATGTGAAAGGTGTCTGGATACGTAATGACGCATCCCACGTGTACCCCCATCGCTTTTACTTCTTCTGCGTCTTTTGCTCCTATATCTATAGTGATGTTGTCTAATGCAGGAGCTTGCTCTTTTGATTTGTCTTTACGTGTATGAATGGCAGGCCAGCCAAATACTCCAGGAACGATTCCATTTTTAGTGTGGATGTTGACGCGTTTTGATGGGGCAATTTGGTGATCACTACCTCCATTTCTGATGACATAGATCAACCCGTCCTCTGTGATGTAGTTTACATACCACGAAATTTCGTCCGCGTGACCTTCAATAACTACTTTATAAGGTGCTTCTGGATTGATTACCCCAACTGCACTGCCATAAGTATCAGTGATAAAGGTATCAACATAGGGTTTTAGGTAATCCATCCACAATTTTTGACCATTCCATTCGTAGCCTGTTGGGGCAGCATTGTTTAGGTAGGCTTCCAAAAAGGCCAATGCGCCTTGATCTAAGGTGTGCTCTGTATTCATTGTATTAGTATTAGGTAGTTTACTGCGCAGATTACGCGTGTACAAACTTACTAACTTTCACGTTTGTTTGTGATTCCCGGCCAGGTTTATTGCTAAATTTGCTCCATAATATTCTCTATGATTCGGTTGGTTATATTCCTTCTTTTGTTCGTTTTGCCTCAGGGATCTTGGTCTCAAGAAGGCCGTTCTTCGGGTGCTGATCAAACACGCAAAGACCAGGTTGCTGAGATGGATACATTGGCACCCACTATTGCGTTAAAAGAGGTGTTCGTTTTTGGTCCAACAAAATTTCGGGATAGTCAGGATATGTTCCGCTACTTGTTGCTCAAACGAAGAACATTAAAGGTGTATCCTTATGCCAAATTAGCTGCGGAGAAATTGATGCAGCTCAACGCTGAACTCGAGGCTATTCCAAAAAGGAACAGAAAAAAACAACACACCAAGCAGATGCAGCGCTATGTAGAGGGAGAGTTTTCCGATGAATTAAAAAAAATGACTCGATCTGAAGGGCGTATACTCATTAAATTGATCCATCGTCAAACGGGGACGGCACCTTTTTATCTGGTCAAAGATTTACGCGGAGGTTGGCGTGCCTTCTGGTACAGTACTACGGCCAAAATGTTCGATTTGGATTTAAAGTCAGAGTTTGATCCCATGAGTGTTCGGGAAGATTATTTTATTGAAGAGATCCTTCAGCGCGCCTTTGCTGATCAAACGCTGCAGTATCAAGCCTCACCGTTACAGTTTGATTTTGCGCAAGCTCACTCTTTTTGGAGTGGTAAAAAAAATGACTAGTACCTCTTGGTGGGTTCGTTAAAAGATTGTAATTTTATTTCCCTTCTTTTTTTACGCCCACAAAAGGTTGGTTTCCAACTGTTTATTTTTGGGATAAATTTTTCTTCAAAAAAAGTTGAGAAAAGATTTGGAGGGGAGAAAAAAAGGGATGTATATTTGCACCCGCTTTGAGATACAACGAGAGAGTTGTTTTGAGGGCATCAGAAGTTCATAGACATATTGAAAAGACAGCGCGATTATCAATTTATCTGCTTAG
>Ga0181601_10000549_pt1 | contig 30553 bp, 22 predicted proteins | sample 041ome_8_FD_133020 | JGI IMG/M metagenome (GOLD analysis project Ga0181601, IMG submission 133020) | Coastal salt marsh microbial communities from the Groves Creek Marsh, Skidaway Island, Georgia - 041407BS metaG (megahit assembly) | ecosystem: Environmental > Aquatic > Marine > Intertidal zone... | reverse complement strand
CCATCGTAATAGATGGGCTGTGGTGGTATGAACACGAAACCAAATGATGATGCAGAAACTGGTGTTGTGAGTTTTGAGGATGCTTTACGTGAGCTTGAGGGCATTGTCGCATCGCTGGAACGTGGCGAGGTGTCTTTGGAAGATGCCATCACCGCTTTTGAGCGGGGAACTGAATTAAAGACACTCTGTCAGGCGCGGCTTGAAGACGCCCGCATGAAGGTGGAAAAAATAAAAATACCTGAAGCTGGCACTGCGCCCCAAGATGCATCGCCGTTCGATGCTGATGAGGCTTGATCGCACGCAGATGGATGATTTTCTGGTTCAGCTGCGCCGCGATGCCGCCGTTTGCGATGCATTCATCAAAGATGTATTAGCTGCCGAGACCGGCCCGGCATTGCCATTACATGATGCCATGGCCTATGCGGTGTTAAATGGTGGCAAGCGCATGCGGGCTGCCTTGGTATTTGGCGCTGCACGTATGGCGCTTGGCCAGCCTGCCGACACACCCCCGTCTGAAGCCATGTTGCGCACCGCTGCAGCTATAGAATGTCTACACGCCTATTCTTTGGTGCATGATGATTTGCCCGCTATGGATGATGCGGCAACCCGGCGGGGCCAGCCAAGCTGTCATATTGCCTTTGATGAGGCGACGGCCATATTGGCTGGCGATGCCTTGCAAACTATGGCCTTTGAAATCTTGGCTGATCAGCGCACTCATAAAGACCCGGCAGTGCGTGTGCAATTAATCACAACGCTAGCTGTGGCGGCCGGCGCGCATGGTATGGTCGGTGGCCAAATGCTTGATTTGCAAGCAGAAACAACGCCGTTTGACCTTGCCCAAACCCAGCAGATGCAAATAATGAAAACCGGAGCGTTAATGTCGTGCGCAGTGGTTTGCGGCGGTATCGTAGCGGCGGCATCCGCGCGCTTACTGGCGGCGCAAAAGGCCTATGCCGCGCATCTAGGGCTGGCGTTTCAGATTGCTGATGATTTGCTTGATTATACTGGTGATGCTGTGGCCATGGGCAAGCCTGCCGGCCAAGATGCCAGCCGCGGCAAAGCTGGATTTGTGACATTGATGGGTGCGGATGCGGCCGCCAAAGCCGCCTGCCGCATGATTGATGAGGCAAATACGAGTCTTGCGCCATGGCCGGACACGGCCTCATATTTGCAAGCGCTCGCAACATTCGCAATTACCCGCAATTCGTGATAAACAATAGTAATGGTGTGCAGTGTGCAGATTGCTGTTAGGGGAAACGGCTGGGGGCGAGGTGCGGCGCTGCCGATCTTGGCGTTTTTGGTTTTTTAGACATGGGACGAATGTTTTATGCGTACACCGTTGCTTGACCGGATCACAGCCATAGATGAATTGCGGCGCCTGCCCGAGGCGGATTTGCAGCATCTTGCCGATGAATTGCGCGCTGAAACCATCGCGGCGGTATCCAAAACTGGTGGGCATTTGGGCGCCGGTCTTGGTGTTGTAGAGTTAACCGTGGCGCTGCATTATGTTTTTGCCACGCCGCATGACCGCTTAATCTGGGATGTGGGGCACCAAGCCTATCCGCATAAGATTCTGACTGGAAGACGTGCCCAGATTGGCAGTTTGCGTCAAAAGGGTGGCTTGTCAGGCTTTACCAAACGCAGCGAGTCTGCCTTTGATCCGTTTGGTGCGGGGCATTCATCAACGTCAATTTCAGCAGGTTTGGGAATGGCGGTGGCGAGTCACATTACCGGCACCAAGCGTAATGTGATTGCGGTTATTGGTGACGGGTCGATGAGTGCTGGCATGGCCTATGAGGCGATGAATAATGCCGGGGCATCTGACAGTCGTTTGATTGTGATCTTAAATGACAATGATATGTCGATTTCAAAACCGGTTGGCGCCTTGAGCAGTTATTTATCACAGCTGATCACCTCAGAGCCCTATCATTCAATTCGTGATCTGGTGCGCGAGGTTGCCAGCCGTTTCCCGGCCGAGTTAGAGCGCACCGCGCGTCGTGCCAAGGATGCCGCTCGTGATCTGATGGGAGGCAATTCTGTATTTAGTCAACTAGGCTTTACGCATATTGGGCCTATTGACGGGCATGATATGTCGCACCTTTTGCCGGTGCTAAAGAATTTGCGTGACACCCCGCAGCATGGGCCGGTGCTAGTGCATGTGGTCACTGAAAAAGGCCATGGGCACCCGTTTGCCGGACCATCAGCCGAAAAATATCACGCGGTGCCTAAATTTGATGTGGTGACTGGGGCCCAACAAAAGTCGGCTGGCAATGTGCCAAGCTATACGGCGGTTTTTGCGGCTAGTTTGATTGCGGCGGCTGAAGCGGATGACAAGATTGTTGCCATTACCGCGGCGATGCCGTCTGGTACTGGGTTGGATAAGGTCAAAGCAAAATTTCCAAGCCGGGTATTTGATGTGGGGATTGCCGAACAGCATGCGGTGACCTTTGCGGCCGGACTGGCCTGCGAGGGTATGAAGCCGTTTTGCGCTTTATATTCAACATTTTTACAGCGTGGTTATGACCAGCTTGTGCATGATGTTGCTGTGCAAAATCTGCCGGTTCGCTTTGCTATTGACCGAGCAGGTGTGGTCGGCGCTGACGGGGCAACGCATGCCGGTGTCTATGATATTGCGTTTTTGACATGTTTGCCGAATATGGTGGTGATGTGTCCATCTGATGAGGCCGAATTGGTGCATATGGTTGCCACTGCGGCGGCCTATGATGCTGGGCCGATTGCGGTGCGCTATCCGCGTGGTAATGGTGTTGGGATGGCGTTGCCTGAAACCGCTGCGATTCTGCCAGTTGGCAAGGGCCGCATCGTGCAAACTGGTGATGCCATTGCTGTTTTGTCGATCGGCACGCGGTTGGCTGCGTGTTTGGACGCGGCAGAAAAAATAGCGGCAGAGGGCGTTCACATCACGGTGGCAGACGCGCGCTTTGCTAAACCGCTGGATACGGATCTTTTGGACAATTTGGCCAGTAATCACAGCCATATTGTGGTTGTCGAAGAAGGCAGCCCGGGTGGCTTTGCGTCGCATGTCATTAGTCATCTTGCCAATCACGGGCATTTCGACAAAGGCTGCGTGGTGCGCAGTATAACATTGCCGGATGAATTTATTGACCATGACAGTCAGGATGGCCAGTTGGCGCATGCCGGACTTGATGCTGATGGCATTTTGGCCATGCTGCGATCGCTGGCCGGGGCACTGCCAAAAACGGCCAGTAAGGCACAAACAAAAGCGTAGCGCGGATGCCAAAGGCCTCTCATAAGCGGCGTGTAACTGAAACGCATAATGACCTGCGCCAGCGCCTCGATACGCTGCTGGTGGCGCGTGGTCTTGCCGCCTCGCGTGAGCGCGCCCGTGATTTGATTGCCGATGGGGCGGTGCATGTCGATGGGGTCGCGGTCCAAAAGCCTGCAAAATTATTGTCTGAAAGCTGTGTGATAGAGCTAACAGCGGCTGGCAACCCCTGGGTGAGCCGCGCTGGCTTAAAGCTGGCTGGCGCTTTAGAGCATTTTGCCGGGCTAGATGTGGCGGGTAGCCACGCCCTTGATATCGGCGCAAGCACCGGCGGGTTTACCGAGGTGTTATTGGCGCATGGTGCTGCCCATGTGGTGGCTGTTGATGTTGGTGTCGATCAATTGCATCAAAAATTAGCTGATGACCCGCGGGTCACCGTGCTGGATAATAGCAATGCGCGCTATTTGACGCCCGGCATGCTGCCCTATGCGCCGGATATGATTGTGTGTGATGCGTCATTTATTTCGTTGCGCAAAGTGCTGCCGGCGGCGCTTGGTTTGGCGTCAGCTGGCGCGGTTTTGGTGGCGTTGATAAAACCACAATTTGAAGTTGGCAAAGGTTTGGTTGGTAAAGGCGGCATTGTCCGCGACCCGGCGCTGCATCATCAGGTTGTAATCGACATCACTGCATGGCTGGCAGGTAACATGCGCTGGCAGGTAATAGGCACTATGCCCTCACCAATAAAGGGCCCTGATGGGAATAGTGAATTTTTGGTGCTTGCCAAAAAACCACATTGATATTGGCTAAAATTACCGAAGTTAGGATTGCTTTAGCAAGCCAGTTTGGGCGTGATGCCGCATCAGCATATCAACCAAAACAAGTGACATCATCGCCTCAGCGACCGGAACACCGCGAATGCCAACACATGGGTCATGCCGGCCTTTGGTGATCACATCGACATTCTGGCCGTCACGATCAATTGACTGGCGCGGTGTCAAAATTGACGAAGTTGGCTTGATCGCCACCCGCACCACAATCTGTTGTCCTGATGAAATACCGCCTAAAATACCGCCGGCTTGATTGCCGATAAATTGCGGTTTTTCGGGGGTGTTGCCAGCCCGCATTTCATCGCTGGCCAGATGTCCTTCAATGGCTGAAAGGGCAAAGCCACCGCCAATTTCAACGCCTTTGGCGGCATTTATGCTCATCATCGCACCGGCAAGCTCGCCGTCTAATTTTCCATAAATTGGTTGGCCAAGGCCGGCTGGAATGCCGTCGGCTACAATTTCTAAAATAGCGCCAGCTGATGACCCGGACTTGCGGACATCGTCAAGATAGTCTGCCCATTGCTTTGCGGCCTCGGCATCGGCACAGAAAAACGGGTTTTTGCTGCAGTTGTCCCAATCGATGTTATCGCGGTTGATCGCATGTGGGCCGATTTGTGTCACCATGCCGCGCACCTGATAATCGGCGCCTAGGGCTTGTTTCAGAACCAAATCGGCGATCGCACCGGCGGCCACGCGCACCGCGGTTTCGCGCGCCGATGAACGGCCGCCACCACGGTGGTCACGAATGCCATATTTGGCTTGATAGGTATAGTCGGCATGCCCAGGCCGATATTGCCGGGCAATGTCACCATAGTCTTTGGAGCGCTGATCTTTGTTGCGGATTAATAGCCCGATTGGCGTGCCGGTGGTTTTGCCCTCAAACACACCAGACAAAATTTCAACCTGATCATCTTCTTGACGTTGCGTCACAAATTTGCTGGTGCCTGGGCGTCGGCGGTCCAGATAGGGCTGTATCAAAGCCTCAGACAGTGTCACATTCGGCGGCACGCCATCTACAACACAGCCAATCGCAACGCCGTGGCTTTCGCCAAAGCTGGTAAAGCTGAACAGTTTGCCAAAACTATTGTCAGTCATCTTTGACAACAGAAATATCGGGCGCATCGACCGCCTTCATGCCAACAACATGATAGCCGCAATCGACATGATGGGTCTCGCCGGTAACGCCTGAAGACAAGTCGGACAACAAATACATGCCGGCGCCACCAACATCATCAAGCGTCACATTGCGCTTTAGCGGCGAATTATATTGGTTCCATTTCAAAATATAGCGAAAATCGCCAATGCCAGAGGCTGCCAGCGTCTTCATTGGACCAGCAGACAGCCCGTTGACGCGAATATTGCGGCCGCCAAGATCAACCGCTAGATAGCGAATTGATGCTTCGAGCGCGGCTTTTGCCACACCCATCACATTATAATGCGGCATAACCCGTTCAGCGCCATAATAGGTCAATGTCAACAACGACCCGCCATCATTCATCATCGCTGCGGCACGCCGCGCGACAGCGGTAAAGGAATAGACCGAAATATCCATTGTGCGCTGGAAATTCATGCGGCTGGTATCGACATAACCGCCTTTCAATTCTTCCTTGTCTGAATAGGCAATGGCATGAAGCACAAAATCCAGCTTGCCCCAAGTGTCTTGCAAGGTGGAAAAAACCGCATCCATGCTGGCCTCATCGGTCACATCACATGGCATAACAAGTTCGCTGCCAACCGATGCTGCCAAAGGGGTGACCCGCTTTTGCAAGGCATCACCTTGAAAAGTAAAGGCCAATTCAGCGCCTTGTTCGGCAAGTTTGGCAGCGATACCCCAAGCGATAGAGCGGTCGTTAGCGACCCCCATAATCAGTCCTCTTTTGCCGTGCATAACGCCGTTTGATGTTCCGGTTTGCGCCATCGATCCCATGCCCTTTTATTCAATTTGACAATGTCGTAATTTTTCATGTGGCGTCAGAGCCGCATAAATTTGATTGTGCTAAACATACACCTGATAGTCACAAAATCCAATAGCTAGCGGCAAACTGTTACGCGGCTCGCCGGCCCAAAAACGCTGTGCCAATATCGAGGTAATAGCAAAAGGAAAAAATCAGACATACACGCATTGCAGATAGCATAAAGAGCGCCTAAATTGTCACGTAGAAGCATAAAGCGATTGTATCGCCGGTGAACATGCGCGCACGTGTCTGGCGTCTTTATAATCTCAACCGTAGGATATCCCCATGGAAATAGCTGCTGGAACTGATCCGTTTTTGTTATTCCAAAGCTGGTTTGACGAGGCGGTTACTGCCGAAATTAACGATCCTGATGCGATTGCGCTGGCATCGGTTGACGCAAACGGGATGCCATCGGTGCGGATGGTGTTGTTGCGGCAATGGTCGGCCGATGGCTTTTTGTTTTTCACCAATTATGAAAGCCGCAAAGCTGAAGAATTATTGGCAACCGGTAAAGCTGCGTTTTGCCTGCATTGGAAAAGTCTGCGCAAGCAAATCCGGGTGACCGGCAACATTGCCAAAGCCACCGCCGAACAGTCTGATGCTTATTTTCAGTCGCGCGGGCGTGGTAGCCAAATTGGGGCGTGGGCGTCGGCACAATCGCGCCCACTTGCTGGCCGCGATGATTTGTTGGCCAAGGTTGAAGGCTATGACGCCAAATTTCCTGATGCGGTGCCGCGACCACCACATTGGGGCGGCTTTTGTCTGCTGCCGCAAGAAATTGAATTTTGGGCTGATGGAGCGCATAGGTTGCATGATCGGTTCCGGTTTACCCGTGCCGCTGCTGGCTGGCATATCGCGCGCCTCAACCCCTAACCGCGGGTAAGCCCGGCTTTTTCGCTATTTTTGGGCCATATTCTGAAATCAGCGTCAAAAGCTGTTTTCAAAAGCCCAATTTTGTCAAAATACGGTCGTTTGCTAGACGCTTTTCTGCACCATTGTTGCGTAAAGTTTTATCTGTATTTTGGCAAAGAGGCGTCTTGGTACGCCGGGTTAATCGAGGAACTTCCGATGAAATCGCATGCGCGGGTTGTTGTTATTGGCGGTGGTGTTGTTGGTGTCAGCACTTTGTACCATCTGGCAAAAAAAGGCTGGGACGACGTTGTTCTGATCGAACGCAAAGAACTAACATCTGGGTCAACATGGCATGCTGCTGGTTTGCTGCCGTTGTTTAACATGTCTTACTCGGTTGGCCAAATTCATAAATATTCGGTCAAATTCTATCAGGAGTTGCAGGAAGAAACCGGAATGGATGTCGGGTTTCGTAATGTTTCGAATATCCGGCTTGCATCACAGCCCGACCGCATGGATGAATACCGGCAATATGCTGGTGTTGCCAGCACCATTGGTGTTGACGTGCAGATTTTGACACCTGAAGAGGTCAAGCAATATTGGCCAATGTGTAACACCGAAGGGTTGATTGGCGCGATCCGCCATCCGGGTGATGGCTATATTCAGCCCGCCGATTTGACCCAGGCGCTGGCCCGTGGCGCCCGTGATCGCGGCGCCGAGATTTATCGCAATACGGTTGTTACCGCGATTTCACGGACATCGTCTGGCGCATGGAAAGTCACAACTGATAAAGGTGAAATCACTTGCGAGCATATTGTGAGCGCTACCGGAAACTTTGCCCGTAAAACCGGCAAGATGGTCGGTTTGAATATTCCTGTTATCCCGGTTGAACATCAATATATTGTCACTGAAGCGCATCCTGATATCAAAGCGCGGCATGCGAATGGTGAACCGGAAATGGGCGTGCTGCGCGACTCTGATGGGCAATGGTACATGCGTGAAGAGGCTGGGGGCTTGATTTTGGGCCCCTATGAGAAGGGCGCCCCGGCCTGTTACATTGACGGGCCAAGCGATGAGTCAGAATATGAATTATTTCAGGAAGATTTAGAGCGTCTAGAGCCACATATCTTGTCGGCGATTGAACGCGTGCCAGCTTTTGGTGAAGTTGGTGTGAAAAAAGTTTATAATGGGGCGATTGCCTATACACCCGACGGCAACCCGATCATTGGCCCAGCATGGGATTTGCCAAATTTCTGGTTAAATGAGGGCCATAGTTTTGGCATTACGGCGGCTGGCGGTGCCGGCTGGCAGCTTGCCGAATGGATTGTTGAAGGCGCGCCGACCATCGATATGCTCGGCGTTGACCCGCGCCGCTATGGCAGCTATGCCACCGAGTCCTATTTGAAGGTGAAAAACGAAGAAGCCTATGAAAATGTGTTTATCACCCATTACCCTGATGAAGAACGTGAGGCGGCACGCCCACTGCGCACCGCGCCTTGTTATGACAGGCTGAAAGCCCTGGGGGCGGTGTTTGGCCAGAAATTTGGCTGGGAACGCGCAAACTGGTTTGCCCCAGACGGCGTGCCACAAGAAGATCATTGGTCATTCCGCCGGTCAAACTGGTTTCCGCATGTCGGTAATGAGGTGCGTAATGTGACTGAAAATGCTGGCCTGCTGGATATGTCAGCCTTTGCCAAGGCACGTATTTCTGGCACAGGGGCTGAGGCCTTCTTGGATCATTTGGTGGCCAATAAGCTGCCGAAAAAAGTTGGACGGGTGGCGCTGTGCCATGCATTGACTGACCGCGGCGGCGTGCATTCAGAATTTACCATTCAGCGTGAAAGCGATGATAGTTTCTATCTGGTGTCGGCTGGGGCGGCCCAACGGCTGGATCATGATTGGATCAAAAAGCATATGCCGGATGACGGATCGGTGCGGTTTGATAATCTGACCAATTCAATTGGTGTATTGGTTTTGGCTGGCCCCAAATCCCGCGATATCATGCAAAAGCTGACCCGGGCCGACCTTGGCAATGCCGCGTTTCCATGGCTGTCAAGCAAGCTTATCGACGTAAATCTGGCACCTGCCATGGCATTTCGTATGAATTTTGTTGGTGAATTGGGATGGGAACTTCATCACCCGATTGAATATCAGAACCATATTTTTGATGCGATTATGGCGGCTGGTGCCGAATTTGGGATCAAGCCATTTGGCATTCGGGCGATGGATGCGATGCGCCTGGAAAAATCATATCGGCTTGTTGGCACCGAGTTATCGATCGAATATGCAGCGCTGGAAAGTGGTTTGCACCGCTTTGTGCATCTAAACAAAGGCGACTTTAAAGGCCAGCGCCAGCTCAGCGAATGGCAGGCGGCGGGCTTTGCCAACAGCATGGTGACACTCGAAGTGCATGACACCGTGGATGCTGATGCGATTGGTGGCAACCCGATCATGCTTCCAGATGGTCAGGTTATTGGCCGCGCGACAAGCGGCGGTTACGGGTTCCGGCTGGAAAAATCATTGGCGCTGGCGATGGTGCGCACTGATTTGGCCACGGTTGGCACTGAATTGATGATAGATATTCTGGACAAGCGGTTTCGGGCAACCATTTTGGAAGAATCGCCTTATGATCCAGAAAACCAGCGTTTGCGCGCTTAATATATCTGGCTTTTTTGAGTAGGACATGATGATGAGTGAAACTGCAACTGACCGGAAAAGCCGCCGCGGTGGCGGGCGTGATGCGCGCCGTCAGGCCCGTTCAACTGGCGCGGCAACAGCCGTCCCGTTCATTACCCGGCGATTAGAACCGTTTGATATTCTCAGTGATGAAAGCGCCGAGATTATTGAGAATAATGCCGAAACTATTTTAGAAGAGATCGGCATTGATTTTCGAGATGATGCCGAAGCGCTTGATATTTTGCGAGATGTTGGCTGTGATGTGCGTGGCGAACGTGTACATTTTCCGCGCGGCCTTGCTCGGCATTTATGCAGCACTGCGCCATCACAATACACCCAGCACGCGCGTAACCCTGCCAGAACCGTTGAAATTGGCGGCAAGAACACGGTATTTGCACCGGTTTATGGTCCGCCTTTTGTGCGCGATCTTAATAATGAACGCCGCTATGCGACAATGGAAGATTTTCGCAATTTTGTGAAAATTGTCTATATGCATCCGGGGTTACACCATTCTGGCGGCACAATTTGTGAACCGGTGGATTTGCCGGTAACAAAACGGCACCTTGAAATGGTCTATGCGCATCAGCGTTGGTCTGACAAACCCTATATGGGGTCAGTGACGGCGCCTAGCCGTGCGCAAGACACCGTGGATATGTCAAAGATTCTGTTTGGCGATGAGTTCGTTGATAATAACACCGTAATCAGCAGTTTGATCAACGCCAACTCGCCAATGACATGGGATGATACCATGCTTGGGGCGCTAAAAGTATATGCGCGCAACAATCAGGCTGTGGTTATTTCACCCTTTATTCTGGCTGGTGCGATGTCGCCGGTGTCGGTGGCCGGCACATTGGCACAAACCCTTGCCGAAGCGATGAGCGGCATTGCCTTTACCCAAGCCGTGCGGCCCGGGGCGCCGGTTATTTTTGGTAGCTTTGCGAGCTCTATGTCGATGCAGACTGGGGCGCCGACTTTTGGCACGCCGGAACCAGCAAAAGTCTTATATGGATGTGCCAAAATGGCGCGCCGGCTTGGCGTACCCTTTCGCTCTGGCGGGTCGCTGACCGGATCAAAAACTGCCGATGCACAAGCCGCCTATGAATCGGCCCATACACTAAACCCAACCATACTTGGCGGGGTTAATTTTGTGCTGCATGCGGCGGGCTGGATGGAAGGTGGGCTGGTGGCTGATTATGCCAAAATCATTTTGGATGCCGATCAGCTGACGATGGTGCCAAAACTGGTCAATGGTATCGATATGACGGAAAATGGGCAGGCTATGGATGCGCTGCGTGAAACTGGCCCAGGCCAGCATTTTCTGGGGTCGGCGCATACGCAGGCAAATTTTGAAGATGCTTTTTGGCGTTCTGAAATGGCCGATAACACAACCTTTGAGCAATGGTCATCAGAAGGCGGCGTAGAGAGTGCGGCGCGGGCCCGAAAGAGGTTTGCTGATATGCTGGACCGCTATGTGGCCCCGGATATTGATCCAGCCACCGATGAAGCATTGCGGGCATTCATTGCAAAGCGTATGGAAGAATTGCCGGATTCGGAATATTAGGATTTTTTGGCAGCGCCACGCATAAAAGCAACAGCGCAAAAATATATATGTGCAAAAAAGACAGCGGCGCTTTTAAAAGAGGCCGCTGTTTTTTTATGGGTCTATTTTTTGAATGTCACACCAAATTCAAGCGCCGCATCAAAAAGCCACGCATGCATATAGGCGGCAAAGCTGGTCCGGCACAGAATGATAAATTCGTGATCTGACAACGCCAGCAAGGTAATGCCAGCGTGCGACAAAAGGCTTTGCGCACAATCGCCGGCGACAAATTGTTTTGGGTGCAGGTCAAGCGCGCACCCCTTGGCAAGCACTTGCCGGCTGGCTGGGCCCGACAGTTTAAAGGCTGTCAAGGCGTCGGATATATTGTTCACCGCATAATGACGGTTTTTCAGCGCGACATTCAGCGCGCCTAAAATATCATCATCTTTTCCCGCTTCGCATATAATCAAATACTCATCAGGGCTAAGCCATACAACACGGCGCTCGCCGGCCGCAGTAAACCGGTTCGCATCAGGCGGAAAAGCACATCCGGTGACTGATTTGACCGCCTTGGCGGCAGTTTTGTCGGCCCGCAAATTGAGTTTGCCAAGATGCGCCATTTCGGAAAACACAAAGCCCGGTTTGCCGCCGTTAGGATTGGCGCTGGTTGCGGCTTTGGTGCCGTGCAGGGCGGCGCGGCCGGGCAAAAGTGGTGCGTTTTGTGACATATTAGCCATTGATGCGCTCTCCGTTGGGATCAAAAAATACCGTGTTGACCACTTCAGCTTCGATGACGGTGCCATCAAGCATCGGGAAAAATACCCGCTGACCTAACCGGCTATGGCCATTTTTTAATAGCCCCATCGCGATAGACCGATCCAGATTTGGGGAATAATAAGATGACGTCACCTGCCCAAGCATATCCATTGGTAAGGGCTGGTGCGGATCAAGCACGGCATGCGCCCCTTCGGGGATGACTTGGGTGGGGATGATGGTTTTGAGACCAACAAGTTGTTTGCGATCATCATTCGACATGGTGGCGCGTGCCAAGGCCCGCTTGCCAATGAAGTCAGACTTTGTTTTGGACACAATCCAGTCCATCCCAAGGTCGGTTGGGGTTACCGAGCCATCGGTTTCCTGACCAACGATGATAAAACCCTTTTCGGCCCGCAGCACATGCATCGCTTCGGTGCCATATGGGGTGATGCCATGCGCTTTGCCAACCGTCATAAGATGCGTCCATAAGGCCATGCCATGGCGGGCCGGAACATTGATTTCGTATGATAATTCGCCGGTAAAGGAAATCCGGAATATACGGGCTGGTAGCCCGCCGATATGACAATTCTGCATCGACATAAACGGAAAATTGGCAGCTGATAAATCAATGTCGATACCGGCATCTTGCAAAATTTTGTTGGCATTAGGCCCAGACAATGTGGCAACCGCCCATTGTTCGGTCACTGATGTCAAATAAACCTGCAAGTCTGGCCATTCGGTTTGCAGCCATTCTTCCAACCAATCAAGCACGCCAGCCGCGCCGCCAGTGGTTGTGGTCATATGAAAATGGTTTTTGCCCAACCGGGTGGTGACGCCATCATCCATCACCATGCCATCATCTTTTAACATCAACCCATAGCGACATCTGCCAATGGCAAGTTTGCTCCAGGCATTGGTGTAGATGCGGTCCAGGAATTCGGCGGCATCAGGCCCGCGAATATCAATTTTGCCAAGCGTTGACGCGTCAAGCAGGCCGGCCGTGGTCCGCGCCGCCAACACTTCACGATTGACTGCCTCGGCCATGGTTTCACCGTTTTGCGGATAATACCAAGCCCGCATCCATTGCCCGACATGTTCGAATGTGGCGCCGTTTTTGCGGTGCCATTCATCCATGCGTGTCAGTCTGACTGGGTCAAATAATGCACCAATATCACGCCCGGCAATAGCGCCAAGGTTTGACGGTGTATAAGGCATGCGGAATGTGGTGGTGCCAACATCGGGAATGTCATGTCCCAGCGCATCAGCAAGAATGGCCAAGGCGTTGATATTTGAGGTTTTGCCCTGATCTGTTCCCATGCCCGTGGTGGTGTAGCGTTTGAGGTGCTCAACCGATTGATAGCCTTCACGCGCTGCCAAGCCAATATCATTTGCGGTAACGTCATTCTGGAAATCGACAAAGGCTTTTGGGCCAGCCCCGCCGCTGTGGCCGTTTGGCAGTTTCCATGCGGCAAGCGGCGTCCAGCTTTGCTTGAGCATGTTCACTCTTGGGGTGTCGCTGATAGCTGTTTTGAAGCCAGCGGCGCTAGCGGCGCGGCTGCCGGCACGGCCGCCATCTTTCATCGCCATGGCCAAATCAAATACACCATTACCAGCCCCTGCATTAAAGCTGGCCTCATGCGTTGCCGATGGTGTGAAGCATAATTTTGTGTCGTCCCATTGCAGTTTGCCGCGGGCCTGCGAATGCAGGTGCACCGCTGGTGACAAGCCGCCCGACATGGCAATCAGATCGCAATCCCGGTGCATAATATCGCCGGTAATAGCTGTTGCCGTATCATCAATCGGCGCAATTTCCACACGTGCGACACGGCGGCTGCCATGCGCTATAATAATGGCGTGCCCGGCCAATATTTCGATACCGGCCTGTTCGGCGGCTCGCACGACCGCACCCTTTGGCGCGGCGCGCAAATCAACAATAGTGACTTGGGCGCCGGCATCATGCAATGCCAATGCAGTGTGGTAAGCATCATCGTTATTGGTGGTGACAAGGGCGCGTTGCCCGGGCAGCGTTGCGTAGCGGTTAATATAGCTGCGGACCGCACCAGCCAGCATCACGCCCGGCAAGTCATTGCCAGCAAAAACCAATGGGCGTTCATGGGCGCCTTGCGCCAGAACAACTTGTTTGGCGCGCACTTTCCACAGCCGTTGACGGGGCAAATGCGCTGGGCGTTCTGGCAAATGGTCGGTAACCCGTTCATTCAGCGTCAAATAATTCGAGTCCATATAGCCAAAAACCGTTGTGCGCGGCAGCAACGTGACTTCGGGCATGCTGGCAAGCTCATCGATGGTGCGGGCCACCCATGCCGGTGCCGGGGCGCCATCAATATCGATGGCGGTTTCGCTTAACAGCCATCCACCAAATTCATTTTGTTCATCGGCAACGATTACACGGGCACCGCTGCGACCGGCCTGCAACGCCGCCATCAGCCCGGCGGCGCCGCCGCCTGCCACTAACACATCACAATGCGCATGGGTCTTTTCATAACGGTCCGGGTCATTATGCTCATCGGCGGCTTTGCCAAGCCCAGCGGCGTGTCGGATCACATGTTCATAGCGCATCCACATTGCGGCCGGCCACATAAAGGTTTTGTAGTAAAACCCGGCGGGAAAGAAACGCGCCAGCACCGAATTAATAGCGCCAATATCGAATGATAATGAGGGCAACCGGTTTTGGCTTTCGGCATAAAGCCCGTCAAAAAGTTCAATTTGTGTGGCCCGCAGGTTTGGCTCGGCATACGCGCCCTTGCCCAGCCGGATCAGTGCGTTTGGTTCTTCCGAGCCGGCTGATAAAATGCCGCGAGGGCGGTGATATTTAAAGGACCGCCCCACCAGATGCACCCCGTTGGCGAGCAGCGCTGATGCCAGCGTGTCGCCTTCAAAACCCTGATAGCGCTTGCCATCAAAATTGAAATGCACCGGCCGGTTTTGGTTTATACGGCTAGGGCGCCCAAGCCGTGCCAACTGGGTATTTGATTTGCCAATTTTAAGCATTATTTGGCTCCTCTGGCTTTGGCTGTGGCTTTGGTGGCTGATGCTGCTGGTTTTGCCGCCTGTTCAGCGGCGGTGTTACGACGCCAGCTTGCGTTGTAGGCGGCCTTAGCGGCTGCGGTTTTTGGCAGTTTGCCCATCGGGTAGATCTCAACAATATCATGGCTGACCGTATCACGCGCCATATTGAACCAGCGCCGACAGCCCGCATTATGCCGCCAGCGTTCTAAAAACAGACCCTTCGGGTTGTCGCGCATAAACAGATAATCGGCAAAGTCAGCATCGCTGATTTTATTTTCGGCCAACGGGCGCGCGATATGCGCTTCACCGCCACAAGAAAACTCGGTTTCATCACGTGCGCCACAAAACGGACACTCAATTAACATCATGGCAAACTCTCCTTCTTATGACCGTCTAGTGGGCAACGCCAGCGGCGCCATGCTCGTCAATCAGTAGCCCGGAACGGAAACGATCAAGTGCATAAGGTGCAGCAATTTTGTTTGGCCGGTCATTGGCGATCAAATCGGCAAATACATGGCCTGACCCGGGGGTAGCCTTAAAGCCACCAGTGCCCCAACCACAGTCAAAATACAGGCCCTCAATATCGGTCTTTGAGATAATCGGCGAGGCATCAGGGCAAGTGTCAACGATACCGCCCCAATGCCGCAACATGCGTAACCGTGACAATACCGGAAATAGTTCAACTGCGGCTGCCAGCATATGTTCGGGTACGGGAAACGACCCACGCTGGGCATATGAGTTGTATTTATCAACCCCGGCACCTAGCACCATTTCGCCTTTGTCTGACTGGCTGATATACATATGCACAGCGTTCGACATAATCACCGTATCAAGGATCGGCTTGATGGGTTCTGAAACCAAGGCCTGCAGCGGGCGGCTGGCAACCGGCAGGCGAATACCTGCCATCGCCGCAACAACGCTGGAATGGCCTGCCACCACGCAGCCCACTTTTTTGGTCTTGATAAAACCGCGGCTGGTCTCGACACCGACAATGCGGCGGCCTTGGCGGCGTAGCCCGGTAACTTCACATTTTTGGATAATGTCAACGCCCAGATCATCAGCAGCGCGCGCATAGCCCCATGCCACCGCGTCATGCCGGGCGGTACCGCCGCGACGCTGCAAAAACCCACCCATCACTGGATAACGGATTGACTGGTCAATATTGATGGTCGGCACGAATTTTTTAATCTCAGCGGGGCCAAGGATTTCTGAGTCAATGCCGTTAAGACGGATCGCATGGACCCGCCGTGACATTTCGCGCAATTCATGCTCGCTATGGGCAATGGTTAGCACGCCGCGCTGGCTGAACATCACATTGAAATTCAGATCTTGGCTCAAGCCTTCCCATAATTTCATCGAATGTTCGTAAATCGCGGCTGATTCGTCCCACAGATAATTTGACCGGATGATCGTTGTGTTGCGCCCGGTATTGCCGCCACCAAGCCAGCCTTTTTCAATCACCGCAATATTAGTCAGACCATGCACCGCTGCCAAATAATATGCCGTGGCCAGACCATGCCCACCACCACCAATGATGACCGCGTCATATTCGGCTTTGGGCTCTGCATCGCGCCATGCACGTTGCCAATCTTGATGATAATTCATCGCGTTTTTGGCGACCGCAAAAGCTGAATAACGTGGTTTGCCGCCGGGCAGCCCGCGTTGTCCTCTGTCTGGCTGGTTATCTGCCATGTCATACCCTCTTGATTTGCCGGTTTGCGGGTCAATAATTAGCTGGTCTGCACCCCGACCTGACGTCAAAAATTCACCGTCGACATGCTGCGCATACGTTGTCAAAAACCCTATCTTCGCAACGACCTTAGATTTGTCTCATTCGACATGTTGCGGTAATAGCCGGTTTGCACAAGCCGTGTCGATAATGCGCCGTGACTAACGCCAGCCTTTATAATCTTTATAGGGGCTTTGGTGCCAGTAAATAATGGTGCCAATAAATAATGGCGCTGTGGGGCGCGATGGCTTTTAGGTGACTTGACCGGTGTTGTTTAGTTGCGGCACATTACGGATATGCACCATTGTTTTGTTTGTAACGACTGTGGTCCGGCTATGGGGCCGACCATCGACGCGGCATAACGCCAAGGGAGACACAGTGATGGCTGTGATCAATTCAATAGCCGACCGACAAGATGAAATGCGCGGCTGGCGGCATCTTCTTCACCAGCATCCCGAAACCTCGTATGAAGAATTTTGGACCGCAGATTTTATCGCCGAAAAACTTCAATCATTCGGCATAGAAACACATCGCGGTATCGGCAAGACCGGTGTTGTTGGGGTGTTGCGTGGCACTGGAAATGCCACCACGGCGATTGGGCTTAGGGCGGATATGGACGCCTTGCCAATGCAAGAGATGAATACTTTTGCGCATGCCTCGCAAACCCCGGGGCGCATGCATGCATGCGGGCATGACGGGCACAGCACAATGCTGTTAGGCGCGGCCCAATATCTCGCTGAAACACGTAATTTCGACGGCACAGTCTATTTTGTTTTTCAGCCTGCCGAAGAAGGTGGCGGTGGCGGCGCAGCGATGATTGAAGATGGACTTTTTGAGCAATTTCATATGGATACTGTTTGGGGTATGCATAATTGGCCGGGCATGGATGTTGGCAAGGTTGGGGTGCATTACGGCGCCTGTATGGCGGCGGCTGATTTATTTGAAATTCACCTGGCCGGCAAGGGTGGTCATGCGGCGATGCCTGAGATGACGATTGACCCGGTGCCGTGCGGGGCGGCAATCGTGCAATCCCTGCAAACCATAGTTTCACGCCGGGTGCCGTCGATGCAGCCAGCCGTGGTGTCGGTGACTATTTTTGAAGCGGGGAGTGCGTTAAATGTGATCCCAGGCACCGCCCGACTAGGTGGCACGGCGCGGTCATTTTCGCCGGATATCAGGGCCCTTTTGGAAGAGGCTATTCGTGACGTGGCGGTGAATACTGCCAAGGCGTATGGCTGTGAAATTGATGTTTCATGGCAACCGGGTTATCCGCCAACGGTCAATCATGCCACCGAAGCGGCGCGTGCTGCGGCCATTGCCGGGGCTGTTGTTGGGTCTGAAAATATTATCATAAATCCTGAACCATCGATGGGCGCAGAAGATTTTGCTTATATGTTGCAAGAAAAGCCAGGCGCATATATCTGGCTGGGGGCTGGCCCGGCTAAAGACGGGGCAATGTTGCATAACGCCAAGTATGATTTTAATGATGATGTGTTGGCAACAGGTGCCAGCTATTGGGCACGGCTTGTTGAAAGTGAATTGCCAAAATAACCTGTCGCCCGGTTTTTCCGCCTAGGTTTTTCCGCATAGGTTTTTCCGCCTAGGTTTTTTCGCCCAGATTTTTTAGCCCAGGTTTTTTGGTCTGGTCTGACTGCCGGCCTCACTGGGGGTGTTTTACCACACAGTATGACTAGGAGTGTCTTCGCACCATGTGCGGCTTGATCTTTTTATGTTTCTATACTAGAACAAAACAAGAACAAATAGCCATGATGATGATGCTGGAGATATCATATGTTAGTCACAAAACAGCAAGATATTGCGTCAAAAATTCCCTACAAAAACAACATTAACTGTCAGACTAAAAACAATTATTTAAAAAACCTGAAGGCGCATATCGCGGCGCTTGACGGACAGGTTTCGCGGCAATCTATGCCGCTTGGTATCGAATCCCTCGATTCGGCGCTGGCCGGTGGTCTGGCGCTTGGTCGGGTGCATATGTTGTGCGGCATGATGCAAGCGCATGCGGCTGTTAGTGGTTTTGTAAGTTGTATGCTTATGCGGTTGTTAGCGCATCTGTCTATTAACGGCAAAGCCGCTGACAAAGCCGCTGGCCCTATTGTCTGGTGCCCGGCTAGCGGTCATGGCGGGGCCGGCATGTTATATGGTCATGGGCTGGCAGCGCTAGGGTTGGACCCAGCGCGATTATTGATTGTTGATACGCCCAACCCGGTACGCCGCATGGCGGCGCTTGATGATATTGTGCGCACCAATGGGCTGACGGCTGTTATTGCCGAATATGACGGTATGCAAAAATCATCAGATCACTGGATGCGGTTGATGCGGCGCACCCAATTGGCGGCCGAGGCCAGCCAGACAACAGTGTTCTTGCTTGGGGCGCCTATAGCGGCAAGTGGTTGTGAAACCATGTGGCATGTGGCCCCAGCTGGATTGGTTGATAATGCTGTTGGTGATGCGGCGATTTCAGCACCCCAATCATGGCGCCCAGCGTGGGAATTGACCTTGCAACGCGCCCGTGGCGGCTATCGGTTTCATGGCTATGCCGGTTGGGATGCTGCGGCCGGGCAATTTGTCGAACTGGCCGGTTTGGTACCAGCGCAGACATCTGAATTGCCGTTATATGATGCTCCCATACATCATTTGCCAGTACCGCATTTGCCAGTACCGCAACCTGCTGCATCATGTATGCCGCATCATGTTGCCACCAGCCAACACGAGATGTGGGCGTGAGATGCCGGATGGCTGCTACATATCGTCATATCATATATATTCATTTTCCCTATTTGGCGGCGGCGCGTATCCGTCGTAATACGGCGGTGACGCGCCATCCCATGGTGTTTGTGCAACCGGTTAACGGGGGTGATAGGGTGGCGGCGTGCTGTCCGTTGGCGGCGCGCTATGGTCTGGCGGTTGGTATGCGACTTGCCGATGCGCGCGCCTTGTGCCCGACGCTGCAAACCCACAGCTATGACGCCGCAGCTGATCGTGCAGATTTACGGCATCTGGCATTATGGGCGCGGCGTTATTCGCCGTTAACAGCCAGTGATGAGTGCGCCAATGGCATCTGGATTGATGTGGCTGGGGCTGAACATTTGTTTGGTGATGGGCGCAGCCTGATGGCAGATTGTGCGCGGCGCTTGCGGCAGGCCGGGCTGCGCGTGCGTATGGCGGCGGCCACCACATGCGGCGCCGCTTGGGGGTTGGCGCATTATGCCCGCAGGCCTGTGTCGTGTTGCTCGCATGATAAAGACATGCGCCAAAAATTATCAGCATTACCGCTGGCCGCGTTGCGCATTGAGCCGTCTGTCATTGCCGCCTTGCAGCGCGCTGGGTTGCATATGATTGGTGATATTATGACAATGCCGCGGGCGCCGTTGACGGCACGTTTTGGCGATCATCTTTTGCGCCGCTTGGATCAGGCATATGGTGATGTGCAGGAAAGCTTTTGCCCTATTGAACCGGTTCAACCACTGATTGTACAGCGTAATTTTTCTGAACCGATTGCCGCGCCTAGTGATGTGGCGGCGATGGTGGCCTATCTTGCTGATGAAATGGCGCGTCTATTATATCATTCTGGGATGGCAGCGCGCCGTCTTGAGCTTGGCTGGCAGCGTGTTGATAGCGGTTGTGGTCACAAATATATCCACCTATCACGACCAAGCCGTGAGCGGGATTTGTTGCATCGGTTACTGGCCGGCGTTGGCGATGGAATTAACCCAGAATTTGGCATTGAAACGGCCTGGATGCAGGCGCATGAGTGCAGCCCGTTGACGCCGGTCACACAGCCTTTACGCCATATGGCGGCGCCCACAGATGCCGCAGATGCTGAATCCTATGCCAACTTAATTGACCGGCTGGTTGCGCGGCTTGGGTATGGGGCGGTTCTGCACATACAGCCATTAGCAAGCTGGCAACCCGAAGCCGCCCAAAAGACGGTCTTGCCAGACCCGGCCAACCGCCCGATAAAGAACCCGGCCAAATGGCTGGGCAGCGGACATGATATCACCGCACCGCCGCGGCCAATTCGCTTGTTGGCGCATCCGCACCCTATAGATGTAGTGGCGTTGCTTCCAGACCATCCGCCGGCGCAGTTTATCTGGCAGCGCCGCATCCATAAAATTATCAAAGCCACTGGCCCGGAACGCATTGCTCCGCTGTGGTGGGTGGCCCCGGCGGGCACCAAAAGCCGTGACTATTTTAGGGTGCAGGATGATAACGGCGCGCGCTTTTGGCTGTACCGTGATGGCTTGCCGGAACGCGGCGAAACTGCGGCGTGGTTTCTGCATGGGTTTTTTGCATGATGGCACCGCCGCTTATTCGGCATGCGGCGCTTGGCTGTTATAGTAATTTCAGCTTTTTAACCGGCGCTGCGCATCCTGCAGAAATGGTTGAAACGGCGGCGGCGCTGGGATGGCAGGCTATTGGTGTTGCCGACATCAATTCGCTGGCTGGCATTGTGCGGGCGCATATGGCCGCTAAGCAAGCTAAAATACAGCTTATTGTGGGGGTGCGGTTGCGGCCGGTTGATGGTCCCGATATTTTGGTGCATCCGGCTGACCGTGAGGCCTATGAAAAGCTTTCGGTATTGCTCAGCGAGGCCAATTTACGTGGCCAGAAAGCGGCGCCTTGTTGCTATCTTGCCGATCTTGCCCGTCTTCCTGCTAGTGCCGTGCTTGTGGTGATGCCGCCGCTACACCCTGATGCGGCGTATCATAGCAAATTACAGCAGATCAGCCAGCTTGCCGGGGGCCGTGTATTTGCTGGGGCTTGTCTTTATCGTGATGGGGCTGATGAGGCGCGTTTGGCGCTGTTGGCAGATGGTGCAAAGGCACTGGGCCTGCCTTTGGTGGCGGTCAGTGCGGCGCTATATCACCGCCCGGAACGGCGCCCGCTGGCCGATGTGTTGTGTTGTATTCGTGAAAAACAAACCGTCGATAGCGCTGGCTATTTGTTGTCGCGCAATGCCGAGCGCCACGTGATTACGCCAGATGAAATGGCACGGCGCTGGCGGCATTATCCGCAGGCGCTGGAACAGGCCGCCATTATCGCAAATCTATGTCAATTTTCATTAGATGAGCTGTCGTATGAATATCCGGATGAGCTGGCATCAGCTGGTCGCACAGCGATACAGGAATTGACCTATCACACTTGGCAGGGCGCCAGAAAACGCTTTCCAGACGGGGTTGATGACAATGTCAAAACCTATCTTAACCATGAATTGGCATTGATCGAAAAATTGCAGTTTGCTCCCTATTTCTTAACGGTTTTTGATATTGTGCGTTTCGCCCGTGGCCGCGGCATTTTATGTCAGGGGCGCGGCTCTGCGGCAAATTCGGCAGTGTGTTATTGCCTTGGCATCACCGCTGTTGACCCATCGCGTTCGCAACCGCTTTTTGAACGATTTATCAGCGAAGCGCGCGGCGAACCACCGGACATTGATGTTGATTTTGAACATGAACGCCGCGAAGAGGTGATCCAATATATCTATACAAAATATGGTCGCCAGCGTGCCGGGCTTGCCGCCACCGTCATCACCTATCGCCGCAAAAGTGCATTGCGTGAGGTTGCTAAAGTATTTGACCTTAGCCGTGATGTGCAATCAGCCTTGGCCGGTGAGGTGTGGGGCCGTGAAAGAACCGGTTTTGACAAACATGCACTTGCCGCTGCCGGGCTTGACGCTGGTGACCGGCGGTTGGCGCTTGTGGTGCGTCTTGTTGACGAGTTATGCCGCTTTCCCCGGCATTTGTCGCAACATGTTGGGGGGTTTGTGATCACCCGCGGGCGCCTTGATCACCTTTGCCCGATAAGCCCAGCGGCGATGCCGGGGCGCACCGTTATCGAATGGGACAAGGATGATCTTGATACGCTTGGCTTGCTCAAGGTTGATGTGTTGGCGCTTGGTATGCTCAGCTGCATCCGGCGCGCTTTTGATTTATTGCAGCTGCATTATGGCCGGCATCTGACGCTGGCCTCGGTGCCGCCCGAGGATACCGCAACCTATGATATGTTATGTAAGGGGCAGTCGGTAGGGGTATTTCAGGTTGAATCGCGCGCCCAGATGGCGATGTTGCCGCGGCTGCAACCGCGGTGTTTTCATGACCTTGTTGTGCAGGTGGCGATTGTTCGGCCGGGGCCTATTCAAGGCGATATGGTGCATCCCTATTTACGCCGCCGTGCCGGGCTGGAGCGGGTACGCTATCCGTCGCCGGCGCTGCGCACAGTGCTGGAACGCACGCTTGGCGTGCCGCTGTTTCAAGAACAAGCCATGCAAATTGCCATTGTCGCGGCTGGGTTTACTGGCGATGAGGCCGACCAGCTGCGCCGCGCCATGGCGACGTTCAAAAAACATGGCGAGGTCAGCCGCTTTCATGACAAGCTGGTCAGCGGCATGGTTGAACGCGGCTATGAGGCCGATTTTGCCGAACGGTGTTTTCGGCAGATTGAGGGCTTTGGCACTTATGGGTTTCCTGAATCGCATGCCGCCAGCTTTGCCTTGTTGGTGTATGTTTCGGCGTGGATTAAATGCCATTACCCGGAGGTGTTTATTTGCGCCTTGCTGAATGCCCAGCCCCTAGGGTTTTATGCGCCAGCGCAATTGATCAGCGAAGCTAAACGAAGCGGTGTTCTGGTGTTGCCAGTTGATATCAATCATTCAGACTGGGATAGCCGTTTAGTCAAAAGTGCCCCTCATAACAAAAATATTGGGCATGGTTTGCGATTGGGGCTGCGGCTCGTCAAAGGTTTGGCGCGCGGTGAAGGCGAACGTATCGCCGCCAGCCGCGACCCGGCCTTTGATACGCTTGATGAGGTGATGCAGCGTGCCGATGTGTCGGCGCGCGCCTTGCAGGCTATCGCGGCGGCTGATGGCTGTGCCAGTCTTGGACTGACCCGCCGAAAGGCCTTGTGGCAGGTGCGCTGGCTAGCGCGTCAGCGCTGGCACGAATTGCCACTATTTGCGCATGCCAGCCAGCATCACGAAACAGTGGGCGGGGCCGAACCGCATGTGACGTTGCCGGTCGCCACAATGGGCACCGAAGTGGCCGAAGATTACCGCAGTATTGGCCTGTCATTAAAAGCGCATCCGCTAAACTTGCTTGAAAAGCCCCTCGCCAAGGCGGGCTGGCAACTGTGCAGCGTGATCCACAAACATCGCGATGGCCAGCGGCTGCGGCTTGCCGGGCTAGTCACTATGCGGCAGCGCCCCGGCACCGCCAGCGGTACGGTATTTTTGACCATCGAGGACGGGCAGGGCCAAGCCAATGTAATTGTCTGGCCAAAATTGACCAAAACTTACCGTGATGCTTTGTTGCGCTCGCAAATTATTGGCCTTGTTGGGCGTGTACAACGGGCGCAATCGGTCACGCATTTTATCGCTGAAGCGCTTTTTGATCTGAATGGATTTTTGCGGCATCTAGACGAATCTGCTAGCCAAAAACCAGCAAGCACCCGTATGAGAAGCCGTGATTTTCGGTAAATTTCGGGCATCGCAAGCAAAACAGCGTTGATTATGGTCGTGTTTCGACCGACAAATTATGCCGAACCGGTAAGACTGGACAGCCTACACTAGCGAAATGGGGGCGCTAATGACCCAAAATGATGATATGCTTCTTGCCGCTACGGCTGGCAAACACTTTGACGGCGGCTGCCATTGCGGTCAGGTGCGGTTTCGCACCATTGGCCCGTTGGGCAAATTACTGATATGTCATTGCAGTGACTGTATGCGTATCGCCGGCATGAGCTGGGGAGCCACAGATGTGGCATTTGACCGGTTTGAATTGCTGCGCGATGACGGGCTTAAATGGTATGATAGCTCGGCTATTGCCAAGCGCGGATTTTGTGGCAATTGCGGTTCGTCACTATTTTATAAGTTGCATAGCAAACCTGTCATTGCGATTGCGCCGGGTGTATTTGATAATTCTGATATGCTTGAGGTTGCTGGCCAAATTTATGCCGCCAGCCACCCCGGCTGGGGGCCGTGTGATTCCCAAACTTTGCCGCACCTTGACGAGATGTGGGATGCCAAACCCTAGCCGCTGACCGCAACTTCACGAAGCGCGATACAAGGGCTACCCTCGGCAAATAGGGCAGCGCAGGCGGATCGCGCCTGACCTTCGTCAAGATCAGTGAACCGCACCCGCCATAGCGGCATGTCGCCACGCGTGACAAGGGTTAGATGCGCCGGTGTCATGCCCAGCACCTCATCGGCCATGCGGCGGGCTCTGATGGCGGCTTTATGCGCATTGACACGTTGCGCAAAATTACCAATTTGCACGCTCCATTGCGGCGTTATGCCGGCTGTGCCCAGCGCCGTTGCTGTGGGTATTGCGTCCAGAAATTCGGGTGCATCATGTGGCGCAGGACTATCGGCAAGCCGTTTCACTTCTATCTTTTTGGGCTGTGCTATGATTTCTGGCGCCGGCGCATCACGCAGCGGTGGCGAGGTTGGCAATTCTGTGGGCAGTGCGGCTAGCTGGCGCCTGACTTTGATCGGGTTGATGCGTTTGAACTGGCGTTCCAATATATCCATCATATGGGCGTCACGGCTGCGTGATGTTTTGCCGCCAAAAACCACGCCAATCAGCCGCACATTATTGCGTTTAACAGTGGCAACAAGATTAAAGCCAGATGCATTAATATAGCCGGTTTTAATGCCGTCAGTACCCTTAAATTTGCTTAGCAGCTTGTTATGGTTGCCAAATTTTCGGCCGTTCCAATTAAAGCTTTGGGTGCTGAAATATTTAAAATATTCGGGAAAATCACGCCGCATCGCAATGGCAAGACGCGCCATGTCACGGGCGGTGCTACGCTGCTGGCTATGCGGCAGGCCTGATGCATTGCGAAATTTAGTACGGCTCATCCCAAGCGCTTGGGCCTTGCGGGTCATGCGTTGCGCAAATTTGCGTTCGCTTCCGGCCAGCTTTTCGGCAATGGCTGTGGCAACATCATTGGCTGATTTTGTGACAAGCGCATAAATGGCTTGCTCGGCGCTAATCGATTGGCCCGGTTTCAGATATAGTTTTGATGGTGAGCGGCCAGCTGCGATTTTTGATACCGGGATCCTGCTTTTCAAACTCAGCCGTCCGGCTTCAATATCTTCAAAAAGCAAATACAGCGTCATGATTTTCGTCAATGATGCTGGGTAGCGCAGGCTGTCGGCGTTGCGTGCAAATAACACTTGGCCAGAATCTTCCTCGATAACGATAGCCGCATATTTGGCGGCCTGTGCCGGCGTGCTAGCGGCCGCAAACACCACAACCAATGACATAAAAAGCATTGTGACGATGCGGGCCATGACAGATGTAATTACCGGCCGTCTGGCCATGTGACTTGGTGCCATTAAGGCGCGCTCCGCATCATTTCGTCTAACACAACCCACAAACAGCAAGAATCATACCCTAATTAGCAATCAACTCAAGAAACTTAGTAAGTTTTTATGAATAAACTGATCTTGGCCCTTTTTTTGCCATTAATTCTGGGTTTTTTTTATACTAGCCCTTTTCGAATGGGAATTAATGCCAATATCATAATAGTGCCCAAAAACATGCGCTTTATGATAGGCTGAGAATACAGCCGCAAATGCGCGGATGGTTAAATTTTTTTGAAGATGATGACATGGCGAATGATGAACAAAAGAATGGTGGGGGACAGTCACAGTTGGTTCTGGACAGTCGTACGAAAACCAAAAAACCGTCGATGTACAAAGTGATTATGCTGAATGATGACTATACGCCGATGGAATTTGTTGTTCATGTATTGCAACAATTTTTTGGTCGTTCCAGCAGCGAAGCCACCAAAATTATGATGAATGTGCACCAGCGCGGGGTCGGCGTGTGCGGTGTTTACAGTTTTGAGGTGGCCGAGACCAAAGCCCAGAAAACCATGCAATATGCTAGACAAAATGAACATCCATTACAGTTACAGTTAGAAAAGGAATAGGCACCATGCTGTCACGAGAACTCGAAGAAACATTGCGCCGGGCGATGTCGAGCGCAGCGTCAAGATCGCATGAATTTGCCACGCTTGAACATTTGCTGCTGGCGCTGACAGATGACAGTGATGCTATTGAAGTGCTGAAGGCGTGTGATGTCGATATCGCCGCGCTTCTTGAAAAGCTAAACTCGTATATTGAGATAGAATTGGCCTCTATCGTCAATCACAGCGACAATTTGGATGTGCAGCCAACTGCCAGTTTCCAGCGGGTTATTCAGCGCGCCATTATCCATACGCAATCTTCCGGCCGCGAAGTGGCAACCGGTGCCAATGTGCTGGTGTCGATTTTTTCAGAACGCGAGAGCCATGCCGTTTGGTTCTTAAAATCATTAAATATGACGCGCCTGGATGCAGTGTCTTATATCAGCCACGGCAGTGGCAGCAATGTGGCGCGCGGTGCTGAGGAAACCATCGAAACCGAAAGCACCGAGACCGAAGGCAAAGACCCGCTCAGCCAATTTGCGGTAAACCTTATTACCAAGGCAGCCGCCGGGCGTATTGATCCACTTATTGGCCGCGATCAGGAACTAGACCGCACCATTCAGGTGTTATGCCGCCGCACTAAAAATAACCCGCTTTATGTTGGAGACCCGGGCGTTGGCAAAACCGCGATTGCTGAAGGGTTAGCATTGCGGATCTATAATGGGGACGTGCCTGATGTGCTTTCAACAGCGGTGATCTATGCGCTTGATATGGGGCAGCTGTTGGCGGGCACCCGCTATCGGGGCGATTTTGAAGAGCGGCTAAAGGCGGTGATGAAGGCGGTGGCGGATGATGAAAATGCCATCTTATTTATTGATGAAATCCATACGGTGATTGGCGCCGGGGCAACATCTGGTGGTGCTATGGATGCGTCAAATCTGTTGAAGCCAGCCTTGCAGGAAGGCACTTTGCGCTGCATCGGGTCAACAACCTATAAAGAATATCGTGGTCATTTTGAAAAAGACCGGGCACTTGTGCGGCGCTTTCAGAAAATTGATGTTGCCGAGCCGACTGTCGCCGATACTATCAAAATATTAAACGGCTTGAAAAGCCGTTATGAGGCGCATCACAAGGTACGCTTTACCGGGGCCGCTTTGAAAACGGCGGTGGATTTATCGGCCCGCTATATTAATGACCGCAAGCTACCTGACAAAGCTATTGATGTGATTGACGAGGCTGCGGCAGCGCAGAATCTTGTGCCGCCATCACGGCGCCGCCAGACCATCGGCCAAAAAGAAATTGAAGCCACCATAGCCACTATGGCGCGGATCCCCTCAAAGCATGTCAGCCGCGATGATAAAGCGGTGTTGGCATCGCTAGAGAGTGATCTAAAGCGTATGGTGTTTGGACAGGATCCGGCAATTACCGCATTGGCATCGGCAATCAAATTGTCGCGGGCTGGCTTGCGCGATGCCGAAAAGCCGGTGGGCAATTACCTGTTTTCTGGCCCCACCGGGGTTGGCAAAACCGAGGTCGCTAAGCAGCTTGCCGAGGCACTGGGCATTAAGCTCATGCGTTTTGACATGTCTGAATATATGGAACGTCACACTGTGTCGCGGCTGATTGGGGCGCCGCCGGGCTATGTCGGGTTTGACCAAGGCGGGCTGTTGACTGATGCGGTTGACCAGACCCCACATGCGGTATTGCTGTTGGATGAAATTGAAAAGGCGCACCCGGATCTGTTTAACATTTTGCTGCAGGTTATGGATCACGGTAAATTGACCGACAACAACGGTAAATCTGTTGATTTCCGGAATGTTATTTTGATCATGACCACCAATGCCGGGGCGCAGGAATTATCAAAATCGGCGATTGGTTTTAACCGCACCCATAACGAGGGCGCAGATGTTGAGGCCATCGAAAAAATCTTTACGCCTGAATTCCGCAACCGGCTGGATGCGATCATTCCGTTTGCGGCGCTCGGCCAAGAGGTAATCCGGCTTGTGGTTGATAAATTTGTCATGCAGCTTGATGCCCAGCTAGCCGACCGCAATGTCGAAATCGAATTATCTGAGGCAGCGTTAAATTGGCTTGCTGAACGTGGCTATGATGAAAAATATGGCGCCCGGCCATTGGCACGGGTGGTTCAGGAATATATCAAAAAGCCGCTTGCCGACGAGCTGTTATTCGGCGGATTGATTAATGGTGGTCTGGCGATGGTCGATGTTGCCGATGGCAAATTGACAGTGTCGGTAAAGGCGCCGCCACAAAAAGCCTTGCCAGAAAAGAAACAAAACGCGTTACCGGCGCCGCAGGCAGACTGATGGGGTTTAGAAAAGTCTTTTGTTAAGGCTGGCGTTTGAAGGGGCTTGAAAGGGCAATGTAATTTTGCTCTTCGGCGACGCCGTGTGCCTCGGCAGACAAGAACCGCTGAACCGCCTCGCGAAATCCTTGATGCGCAATCCAATGCGCCGAAAAGGTGGTTTCTGGGAGGTAGCCGCGTTGTACTTTGTGGACACCCTGTGCCCCGGCTTCAACACGCTGCAGCTTGTGGGTGATGGCAAATTCGATGGCTTGGTAATAGCAGGCCTCAAAATGCAGGTTCTGAATATGCCGTGAGGTGCCCCAATTGCGTCCATATAGCGTGTTAGCACCAATGAAATTTAACGCACCGCCGATCAAGTCGCCGTCATGCATGGCCATCACTAGCAATAGTTTTGCGGCCATGGTCTTTTGCAAAATATCAAAAAAATCGCGGGTTAAATATGCCCCGCCCCATTTGCGGTCAATGGTTGACAGATAAAAACCGTAAAAATGATCCATATGATGCGGTTTGATATCATCGCCGGTAAGCGCCAGCATTGTGACGCCGGCTGCGGCGACGCTGGCGCGTTCTTTACGAATATTTTTCCGCTTGCGCGATGACAGATCCTCTAAAAAACCGTCAAAATCATCATAGGCTTTATTCTGCCAGTGAAATTGCAGGCCACGGCGGATCAGCCAGCCAGCATCAGCCAAAATAGCCGCATCTTCCGCTGGCAAAAAATTGATATGGGCCGAAGATAGCTTGTGCGTGTCGACAAGCGATGAAATGCCCCGGGCCATGGCGGTTTTTAGGCTGGCATCCTGGGCTTTGACTAACAGCCGGGGGCCACTGGCTGGTGTAAAGGGAACCGCGCCCAATAATTTTGGGTAATAGGCGCCGCCCGCCCGTTCAAACCCGTTTGCCCAGCCATGATCAAAAACATATTCACCATAAGAATGATGCTTAAGATAATGCGGTATTACCCCGATAAGCGCGCCGTTGGCATCATTTAGGCTGAGATGCATGACCTCCCAGCCAGTATTGCCACCCACCGCTTTGCCGTCTTCAAGCGCCTGCAAAAACTGATGCTGGACAAAAGGGTTTTCCGGCCCCGCCAACGCATCCCAAGCAGCAGCGTCAAACGCGCTAATGCTTGTGTTGATCTGCAGGGTTAGGGCGTCATCATCCATTGCGTGAACAAAGATAATGGGCGCCGCGACATGGTGTCGCCGCGCCGACTAGAGTGGTTTTTGTGGTCAAGAACGGCCTATTGAATTTCAAAAATACCATCAATTTCAACAAGACAGCCCAGCGGTAAGGCATTCGTGCCGACCGCAAAACGGGCGTGCCGACCAGCATCGCCAAAAGCATCAACCATCAAATCAGATGCCGCATTCACAACAGTCGGTTGGCTGTGAAAATCATTCGCCGAAGCCACAAAGGCGCCGAGCTTGACGACTTTTGTAACGCGGTCTAAATCACCGCCACATGCCACCTTAAGCTGGGCGAGCAAATTAATTGCGCAGATGCGGGCCTGACCTTGCGCATCTTCAAGACTGGCGTCGGCGCCCACTGTGCCGGTGACTTGGATTTTACCATCAACAAACGGCACCTGACCTGAAATGAAAACAAGGTTGCCGGTTCGTGTGAACGGAAGATAATTGGCAGCTGGGGTAGGGGCGTCAGGGATGCTAATACCCATTTCGTTCAGTTTT